>Ga0066827_10000480_pt1 | contig 18965 bp, 19 predicted proteins | sample ETNtaG_34_FD_65609 | JGI IMG/M metagenome (GOLD analysis project Ga0066827, IMG submission 65609) | Marine microbial and viral communities from oxygen minimum zone, Eastern Pacific Ocean - ETNP201306SV51 | ecosystem: Environmental > Aquatic > Marine > Oceanic | place: Pacific Ocean: Eastern... | reverse complement strand
CCTTTCAGTGTGTATGGATGTTTTAACTAGTATCCGGAAAGAGAACGATGCTGCTCCAATTATATTCATGGGTTATTTCAATCCGTTTCTTCAATATGGACTGGAACGGTTTATGGAAGAGGCATCAGATCGTGGCCTCGATGGTTTGATAATTCCTGATCTACCGATAGAAGAGTCCGTGGTTATATCTGAGCAATGTAGGAAAAATGGAATACACCTTATTCCTTTATTGGCTCCTACCAGTACTGAGGAAAGAATAAAATCTTCCTGTGAACATGCAGGTGGATTTATATATTGTGTCAGCCTTACCGGTGTAACTGGAGCGCGTGAAGGTTTATCTGCGGGTGTAGAGGAGTTGGTCGAAAAAATCAGGAATCATACGGATTTGCCTGTATTGGTTGGGTTTGGAGTTTCTCAGAAAAAAGATGTTGAGATGATATCTAAATTTGCAGAAGGGGCGGTGGTTGGCAGTGCATTTTTGGATCATATAGCGAGTTCCAGAGACGGGGGCGAGATATCGGCAGCTGGAGAATTCATCGAGAGCATATTGGTGAAATAAAACAGAGAGGTTGTAATGTCTAAAGTACAAGCAATAAGAGGTGCGACAACATCCCCAAGTAATAGTTCGGAGAAAATTCTGGCTGCTACTACTGAGATGTTGGATTTAATAATAAAAGAAAACTCGTTGAAAGTTGAAGACATCATTAGCGCATTTTTTACAACGACTCAAGATTTAAATGCTGAATTTCCTCCGGTGGCTGCTAGGAAAATTGGATGGGTAAATGTTGCCCTAATGTGTGCTCACGAAATGAAAGTTCCTGGAGCACTGCAAAAATGCATCCGAGTCATGGTGCACGTGAACACTGATAAGAATCCTACTGATATTGTGAATATATATCTTCGAGATGCTGCCAATCTCAGGAAGCGAGAATTGGAAGATGATTAATGATCTGGGTGTTGAAGAAGCTGGATGATATTTCCATCTGGGTCTTGAAATGTGCAGACCCACCCGCCCCAATGTTCCTCTTCTGGTTCCCTAAGAAACTTGACCCCATTATCTTTGAGGGTAGTGGCGAATGTTTTTATATCTTTGACATCGAAATTCAACATTATTCTTAGAGGTTCTATGGAATCATCTGTTATTTCTGAATGCGATCCAATGCTAAACCTGAGTTCCCCCCATCTGTAGGCAATGAAATTCTCTCTCACAGAGTGAGGGGTAAGGCCTAGTTTAATTTCATAAAAATGCCTTAGGCGCCCTAAGTCATATGTCCATATGATTGCCCCTGAAAATCTGATCATGATTCCTTTATTTTACTCTTCATTTAGTCAATAATTCGTTTCCAATTTCATCAAGCCCTTGTATATAATGAGAATAGAAGACAGAAACGCTGGGTGGATGAAAGTTTACAGAGGGTCTTTTAAAAGGAGGTAAGTCGCGTTGGATAGTAGTAGTAGGAGGTCGACCAGGTAGGTGTTCTCTGGAACGCCTCCACATGTAAAGCGCTCGGAGTAGGTTACTACTGCGGGCGCTTTTAGCTTTTTCCCTCAAAAAACTTTCTTGGGTTGTCAACCATAATGTTTTGTATATCTTCTTTTGATGCACCCAAGCCTTTAAGTCTAGGAATAACTTGCCGGGTTATGAATAAATATCCGTCCGGATTATACTTCGATCGACTCGTCTGCCCTTCTTTTGAATCTATGCTGAGCCTGACTGACCAGTCATGTCCTAGCATGATTCTATTTCCATAGCCGTCTGCTATCAGCTTCATGGCAGTATCGGTTCTTTGCTCCCAATTCGGAGTTCCCATAGCTCTGCCACCTGGATACCTATCCAGCCCTATCCAAACACCTTTATCGAGTAGACTTTCTAGGTAATGTACGTCCATGGTGTCGTTGCTGTGCCCAATGTAGACCCTATTTAAGTCAACCTTTTCATCTTCAAAAATTCTTACCTGTTGCTCGCCGACACGATCAGGGGCCCAGGTATGGGTGGATATTGGAACCCCGGTTTCTTTTTGGGCCCGTGCAGCTGCCCTGAGTATAATTTCTCCTTCTCGAGTAACTCCGCCAACATCATTAGCCACTTTAATTATCCCAGCTTTTATATTGGTACCTTCAATTCCTGTTGTTATTTCTCTCTTGTAAAGATACGCAACACTATCTATAGAAGCATTCCAAAATACTCTAGGTATGTCCCTCCATGTCCCAGTAGCACATATTATATTTACACCCGATTCCTTTGACACTTTTGCCAACATATCAATATCCCTGCCGAGGTCGAGTGTAGTCACATCAATTATTGAATCAAGCCCTTCATCTTTTGCTTCGGAAAGAACCTTTATTGCCTCGGCTATTGAATCTTCTCGGTGTATGAATTCTGGATATATTTGGGGTATACCGGCAGAACTGACTACGATGTGTTCGTGCGATAAGGTGAAGCCTAAGTCAGAAGTTTCCATTGGGCCCAAAACTGATTCTATTTTGCTCATAGTACCTTCTCCCTTTAGTCGTATTTTTTGACGGAGTCTAACTATCCCTGATCACGGGATTACTAAGCGTGCCTACACCCGAAATCTCGATTTCACATGTATCGCCATTTTTCATATCCTTGGACGTACCATCAGTTCCCATCCAGATCACGTCTCCAGGGTACAAAGTTAGGTACCGGGTAATTTCTGAGATATATTTTTCTACTCCAAAAATCATGTCATTGGTGTCAAACGAAATGGTTTCCTGACCATTAAGCCTTACGGTCGTTGTCATGTCATCGAGGATTGCTTCTGTTTCAATCCAAGGTCCCATAGGCTTAAAGGTGTCAGTATTTTTGGCGCGCCATAAAGTTCTATCAGAGGCTTGCCATGTTCTCTCACTGACGTCATTACCCACGGTATATCCCAAAACGTACTTTAGAGAATCTTGCATCGAAACATTCTTGGCGATTTTCCCAATAACCACTACCAGCTCAGCTTCGTAGTGAATTTTATCTGTTGCGTCCTTGGGTATGACTATGGGATCCTCGTGGCCTATGATTGCATTATTGGCTCTATATCCAATATCGGCCTTTTCAGGTAAATTGGGCTCCCTGTTCAACAGGGATGCTGCCTCTAAGACATGTTTCTTGTAATTTACCCCTGCGGCGTAGAAAGTTTTCGGAATAACAGGAGGTAGTATTTTCACTTCTTCAACCGGAAATTTTTTAGTGGTTTGCTCATAACCATCAAATGGTGATCCATGAACTTTGGATACTATGGTTTCGTTCAAAATACCATAGAATTGCTCATCTTTTGTCTGGCATCTTAGCCATCTCATATCTTTAACTCCTGGTCTATTTTATCTATAAGGATAGGTAATAATTGCTCTGAAACTATGTTGCATTCTGTAACGTGAGGAAACCCGGACAATATAAACTCATCTATTCCAAGCTGCCAATATTTCAGCAATTCTTCTGAGACCTGTTCCACATTTCCAACTATGGCTGTCCCGCAATTCACTCGGACATTGGATATGCCATTCCACAAATGTGTGCCCATTTTGTTATTTTTATATTTTTGGGATTGAGATCTCTGACCTACCATACTGGTGTTTTCGGAAGACTTTCCTCTTTGTTTCAAAACAGATTTAGAGGTTTGAGCTAGTAGTTCATCTGCAATTTCCCATGCTTCTTTTTCAGATTGTCTGACTATTAAGTGAGTTCTTAGACCAAAACGAGGAGATCGTCCTTTAGCCATATATTTTTCCTGCGCTTTTTCCAGGTGGGGCTTCAGTGTTTCCTGAGGAAGAATCCATGCTAAATATGTATCAGCCTTATCGGCCGACAAATTCAGTGCAGCCTCTGATGCCCCGCCGAGGTAAAATGCCGGCTTACCCTTCGGTCCAGGAGAACAAACCGCTCCATTCAGATTGATGAATTCACCATTAAAATTAATTGCCTCTGGTTTGTCCCATAATTTTTTGCATGCAGAAATAAATTCAGAAGCTCTTTCGTACCTAGTATCATGATCTGCCTTTTCTCCCAATCTTTCCATATCCCCCTCTATACCGCCTGGCACTATGTTTAGATCTATCCTTCCACCTGAGATTTGATCCAGCGTGGCGGCCATTTGTGCGAATAATCCTACCGATATGAATCCAGGTCTCACTGCGACGAGGAATCTTATTTTTTCGGTTACTGCAGCTAAAGCCGCAACTGTTGTCCAGGTTTCGGCAAGAGGTGCATTTTCATCAAAAAGGCCGTTTGAAAATCTTGTAGGTACAAGAAGTGAGTAAAATCCGTTTTCTTCTGCAGTGAGAGCCACTTTTTTTAGGTAATCAAATGTTGGAGGGATTTCTGCCTTGTCTGTGCCTATATGTTCTCCATCTCCGTCTATGGGTATGAACCAATCAAACTTAGGTTTGCTGCGGGGCTCTATTATCTCTGACAACTGCACGTTCTCCCTACCCTGGTGGGTTTTTTACATTGTGGAACATAACTAGGCTCAAACCCCTAATTAAATATGGGGACGATTAAACTTTCGAGTATTTTGGATATGTTATCTGGGTGCCATCGTCTAGGTCCTCAACTAGAAAATCACCAAATAATAATGGAGCTTCGACCTGAAGTAATTTAAGTATTTCAATTGCGAGGAATCTTATTTCCCAATCAGCGAAAATGGCCCCTCTCATTTCTATGAAGTGTCTTAATGCCCTCACATTTGCGGTAATAAAAACTTTCGTTTCAGTTGCATTTGGCAAAACTGATCTGGCTGCTTGTCTTATAGCTTTTCTTCTATCGGTATTGCTATCAAATATTGATTTCGGCAATGATTTTTCTAAAGCAGTGACTAGTTCAGTGTAGCTTTCGGCTGCATGAATTAACGCGTCGTCTAATACTTTTCTCGCTTCTTTCGAGAATTCTCTTTCTGAGGACAGGGCTGGAGGAACAACAAATGTGCCCTCTGTTTCATCCACGTATCTTTGAGATCTTTGACTGTAAGCGAATCCCGCTCGATGCCGAACCAATTCGTGAGTAAGGCTTCTAGAAACTCCAGTCACGATGAAACCGTAATTTACGTGTTCAAATACACTTCCATCTTTAGAGCTAAGTAGATTGTTGATAAAATCAGTTATGTCTCTACGGCCTCTGCCGTAGCTCATGTAACACATTCTTGCCGATATCTCTATAACAGCAGCTGATTCGTCGTCACCAGCCCTCACAGAATCAGGAATCGGAGGTACATTTTCCTCTTCAAAAAAATTAGCGATTTGGGACCAGTTAATAGTTGGTTTAGTGACCAAATAAACGCTAGGATTTTCTTTGAAGGCCATTAATATCTCCAGGAACTTTCAGTTTCAAAGAATCTTATCACTTAGCCTTAGAAATTTGCATTCTCAGGGGGGTGAAATAGACAGGGTTTTCTGCTGAAATTAGAATTGTTGAGCGTGCCTTCAGCGTGATATAATGAAGGTTGGCAAAAAAATAATCATTGGAGTGTTCTGGCTTTGGCAGAGAGAAAACGAAAATATGAGTTGATTATGGCCCTGTCCCCGGTTTCGACCGAGGCTGAGGCTACAGTAATTGTGGACAGTATTGCGGATGTTATCACCTCGTCAGGTGGAGAGGTGACAAGCAGGGAAGAATGGGGTGTGAAAAGGCTTTCGTACTTGGTAAACAATTTTCAGGAAGGAAGCTATTATAAAGCTGATATTTCAATGGACTCATCTGACGTTAAAGAATTGGAAAGGACTTTGAACGCAAATCAAGATGTATTGGTACATTTGATATCGAAAATGTAATTCTCGTTAGAGGCAGGGTTTGATATGACTATGAATAAAATACTCATAATCGGGAACTTGGGATCCGATCCTGAGATGAGGTACACGCCCAACGGAAACCCAGTAACCTCATTCACTGTTGCAACAAATCGACGATATAAAACCTCTGCTGGGGAGAATAAAGAAGAAACTGAGTGGTTTCGAATCAGTGCTTGGAATAGGTTGGCAGAAACATCCAATCAATACCTGCAACGGGGAAGTAAGGTTTACGTAGAAGGCCGCCTCAGTAGCCGAACATATGTCGGAAATGATGGAGAAACTAGGGTGTCCCTTGACGTGAATGCTTCTGAGGTTCGATTCATCGATAGTAGGGGTGGTAATACGGGTTCGTCAGGAGGGTTTTCGGAGGGAGGATCAATTCCCGATTCCACAGGATCTTCTCCTACGGTTCCTTCGATCGAAGAGGGTGGGGAAATCGAAGATGATTTGCCGTGGTAAGCGAGGAGAATTTTAACTTTTCGTAAGTTTAGTAACTAAATCGGAGTCTATTAATGACAACAGAAAGAGAAAGTACCCCACAAAGAAGGCCTGGAGGTCGCCCACGCTTTTATTCACGTCGGAAGGTTTGCCAACCTTGCGTGGATAAAAAGGAATTGGACTACAAGGATGTCGATTATATTAAGAAATTTCTTTCTGAAAGATACATGATAGAGGCTCGTCGAAAAAGTGGTATGTGTGCGAAATGTCAAAGGTCTTTGGCCAAAGCCGTGAAAAAGGCCCGCCACTTAGCGCTGCTCCCTTTTTCGCCTGCCCAAAAAGGTGCTTTACCTGTTCATTACAGGCCTCGGTCATAACTAGCCCGCATGTTTTCCCTCGTGTAAATAATTAATCATTCCAGGAAAGTCTTAAATCAAGTGAGTTCTGGTCGTCCTTTAAGTGTAGACAAAAGAAGGGTTGCTATGCAGCAACCTGTGCTAAGGCGTCGTCAAAAACTAACTATTGGCCTCTTAGGATTATCTTTTCTGTTGGTGGTTTCAATATTCGTCGCCGGATATATCGTGGTATTTGTAATGCCACATAGGGAGTTGGTGGTGAAAGTGGATGGGGTCGAATATACAAGAGGTGATTTGGTTGAATTGGTGAGGATAAGGCAAAAAAGCTCCGAATTTATGGGAGGCACATTTGATGCCAGTTCCGGAATATTTGAGTCTCTCCAGTTGATGGTAGAAAACGAGGTTTTGATGCAAATGGGCCCCTCTCAGGGAATTTTTGTTTCTGACGAGGAGATAGATGACCAAATAGCTCTCATCATGCGTCCGGAAAAACAAATGGCTCTTGGCAAATCGGAGGAACAGATTGTTCGGGAAACCTCTGAGCGACATTTGAACTACTTGAATACTATTCAAATAGATGAGCCAACACATAGATTGTTGGTACAGAAGGCGATCCTTAGGGAAAAATTTAGACAGCAGGTTGGAGAGTCGGTTCCATTCTTAGCAGAGCAAGTTCACCTTTTCCGGATTGTGATGCCACAAACAGGTGAGATGGACATAATGCAGGTCAAATATGAGGATGCCATAAGAGATATCACAGATCCGGAACAGTTTCAGTTAGCCTATATTGAAATTGCACGCGAGTTTTCAGTAGATATCCCAGAAAAAGTCAGGTTGGGAGGAGACATGGGTTGGATTGCCAAAGGAGTTATCCCAGATTACGAGCGGGACTTTTTTTTATTAGATCCTGGAGAATTAAGTGACCCTGTCAAAAACAAAGACAACCACACCCAGACTTTCTTTTTTATGATCTCCGAGCGTCAGCCGGCGAAAGAATTATCATCTGATGTTCGCGACGAACTAAAATCAAAGGCTCTACAAGATTGGGTTAATAGCGAAAGAAGCAATCATGATGTCTATGCGATCTTTAACTCGGATATTTACGATTGGGTCTTTCAACAGCTGCGGTTGTCATCTCGTGCACCAACTCCAACACCGGACCCACTTCAGTCAATATTGAATTCTAGGTAAAGGCGCCTTATGAGAAACTCTATAGGGGTTGGACTTATTGGGATGGGTGTGGTCGGATCAGGAGTGGCAAAAACAATAACTGAAAACTCTACCGTATTGCATGGTCACGTAGGATTGCCACTAAATCTAGTGAAGGTAGCGGTTCGTGATACCTCAAAGCAAAGAGATTTCATGGTTGATCAAAAAATTTTAGGAGATAGTCCTGAAGATTTAATAAATGATGAATCAGTAAATATCGTGGTGGAATTGATGGGTGGTGAATATCCAGCATTGGAATTCATTCTGGCAGCAGTAAAAAATGGCAAGCATGTAGTTACTGCGAACAAAGAAGTCATATCAAAACATGGAGCTGAAATATTTTCTTTGGCTAGAGACAACAATGTCAGAGTACTTTTCGAAGCAAGTGTGGGTGGGGGGATACCAATAATTTCTCCCTTGATGCGTGATTTGGTGGCCAATGACATCAAATCTATTAAAGCAATTATCAACGGAACTACCAATTACATTCTCACCCGAATGGCCAACGAACAAGCTGATTATCAGGAAGTGCTGCAGGAGGCTCAAAAACTGGGCTATGCTGAATCAGATCCAACCAGTGATGTAGAGGGAATAGATGCGGCGTATAAATTGTCGATATTATCTACCTTAGCGTTCAGGGCTAGCGTGAAAGACACTGACATATTTATAGAAGGGATAACCAACCTTACTGATAAAGATTTTTTATACGCTAGAGAATTAGGATATTCTATAAAGTTGTTGGCTATAGCGACTCGAAACGATTCTAGTGTACTGGGAAGAGTTCATCCTGCTTTGATACCAGAGGATCAAATGTTAGCTAAAGTGGATGATGTCCTGAATGCCGTGGAAGTAGAAACGGATTTGGTAGATAAGGTATTGTTTCATGGCCCCGGCGCAGGCTCCCTGCCCACCAGCAGTGCCGTAGTGGCAGATATCGTCAACATTGCTCGAACCATTGCCGACGGCACTAATTTACTAGACCCGGTTCGTTTATCTGATGAGATAGAGATTAAATCAATAGATACTTTGGTAACCAAATACTATTTTAGACTTGAAGCTGAGGATCAGCCAGGAGTACTTGCTAGAATTGCTGCTGTGCTAGGGGATTGCGGTATTAGTATTTCATCTTTCATTCAAAAAGGATTGGGTGATCATTCTTCGAATGCTGAATTGGTCATTATGACTCACGAAGCCAGTGAAAGTTCTGTAACAACGGCAGTAGCGAGTTTAAGGGAACTGGATGTTGTTAAGATGATAGGTAATGTGATCAGGGTGGTCGGGTAACCGACTTATATCGTTGGAGGTTTGAATGCAGCATTTGTTGTTCTATGGTTGGAATCGTTGAAGTAGTTGTACAAAAGCGAAGGCGGAGCTTTCGCAGGCTGGATTTGAGTGTGAAGTAAGGGATTTTTTCAATGAACCTTTTTCCTTGGATGAACTCCAGGGTGTTTTATTAGGAGATGATCCATCCGAGCTATTTTCTTGGAGAAGCCCATCTTTTAAAAAGCTAGATTTGGAAAAATCAAATGTGGCTGCCGCTCAAATGTTGGATCTGATGATTGCCGAACCCAGGTTGATCAAAAGACCTATCGTAATCTATCAGGGCAAAAGATTTGTAACTTCAGAATGGAAAAAGATTTTGAGGCTGAACTAAATATGATTAATTTGTCTGGAAAGGAAGCAATCGTCACCGGAGGAGGTAGCGGTATAGGTAGAGGTATATGTTCGGTTTTGGCCTTGGCAGGGGCAAGCGTGTTAGTGACAGACATATCTGGGAAAGGTGCTGAGGATACCCTGAAACATTGTGGTTACGGCGGTAAATATAGAGCAAGACAAATGGATGTTACTAATGAAAATTCAATCGATACAATTATTTCAGAACACATCGAGGATAGAAAAAAGATCGATATATTGGTCAACAATGCAGGAATAATTGGATCCGAAGGTTGGTCAAATAGAGAAATTCCGAATGATCAAGACTGGACCGAAGTATATGAGGTTAATGTAAGGGGGGTTGTAAAGGTTTCTGAAAGGGTTAGCAAAGAGTTTCAGAAGCAGGAACACGGTAAAATCATTAACATCGCTTCAATAGCTGCTCGGCAAGGAAGCCCCGATTCACCACATTACAATGCTTCAAAGGCGGCAGTTGTGAGTTGGACACAATCGCATGCTTTACGAATGGCTGCATATAATGTGAATGTAAATGCCGTTTGTCCGGGGCTCATATGGACCCCAATATGGGAATCGATCGCAAGAAAAAGAGCTAAATATGGAGGCAGTCTTAAGACCTACGGTCTTGAAGGTAAAAAACTTTTTGATCAAACCGTTAAAGCGTGGATTCCGCTTCAAAGAGAGCAGACTCCAGAGGATATCGGAAACATGGTGGCTTTTTTAGCATCTGATCTCGCAGAAAACATTACAGGGCAGTCCATTAACGTGGATGGTGGTCGGTTTACCAATTAAAATGTTTGCCCATGTTATTTTATAGGATCTTTAGATGTCCTGTTTTTTACCAATAGAAGGCATGGGAATATTCCTATTAAGCAGAGTACTGAACCAATTATAAAGAAATGATGGAATAAATTTACCCCTGCTTGGATTAATTGATCTTCAAACCCTGACGTGGGATTTCCAAGAACTCCAGTTCCTGGAATTTGTAAATTTATACCTAGTAGTAAATCTTGGAATCTTTGAGATCCCCAAGCTGATAGTGCAGCAATGCCAAAAGTCATTCCCAGGAATCGTGAAGAGCTGATTATTCCAGCTGCCGAACCTTGGTGTCTTGTACCAGTACTATTGATAGCGGATGTCGTAATCGGCGCTATCACCAATCCAAACCCAAACCCAGCTGCTAATAAATGGTATGACATCAATGGGTCCCCAATTAACTCGTTCCAGCGGCTCATAAATAGTAGGGCTATAAAACAAAGTATAAGCCCAGAAATCGCGGGTATTCTGAGATCATAATGTTTGCTAAGCCATCCCCCTATCAACGCTCCAATTGGGATAGCGATTGTCATTCTCATTAGAATTAACCCCCCTTCAAGAGAGCTGCCAGATAGGACGGTGTTTACCATTAGTGGTATTGTCACCAAACTGATGATGAGGGCTGCTCCATAGAATAAATGTAAGGTGTTCGCAGCTAAGAATCGGATGTTTTTGAATAGTTCAATGGGTATGACTGAATCATCATTTTGCTTTGATAATAGGTAGTAACCGATTAGCAAAGATACCCCAACAGATATAAAAATTATCAAAAATGATGTATTACTTCCAGATTGGGAGCATCCTAATGTGATAAAGCAGATTGCTGCGACTATTATGCCGGAGCCAAGGTAATCTATTTTGTGCGTGGTTTTCTTCGAGTTAGGGACGAGAAATAAAATTCCCGCTATTACAAGTAATCCAATTGGTATGTTTAACCAAAATACCCACTGCCATGAAAAAGACTGAGTGATTAATCCTCCCCATAAAGGACCGGTGACTGCACCAGCTTCTGCGGATGCCCCGGTCAACCCCAATGGGATAGCTCTTTTATTACCAGAATATAAATCACTGATGATTGCTATCGTAATTGGAATTAAGGCCCCAGCCCCGATAGCTTGGATTATTCGAGTAGCAATGACCCAGTTTATCGACGTTGTGGTTTCTAAAATGCTGGATACACAACTTCTGATTAAGATACTGTCATGGTAGGAATAAGATTCTAAAAACCCCATCGAGTTAGTCAACCCGGTACCAACCGACCCCAGCAAAAAAACTGACATAGAAGCTACGTAGATAAATTTGCGGCCATATATGTCAGAAATTCTACCCATAATAGGCATTACAGATACGTATCCTAATAGGTAACCTGTAACTGTCCACATAGCCCTATCTAGTTCGGTCACATCAACCATTAAGTCTGACATTATCTGGGGAAGTATCGTAACAACTACAGTTTGATCGTCTGCAGCAAAAAATATACCTGCAAAAACAGGTATCAGAGCCACATTTTTATTGGTGATTTTCATCATGTATTCAGCTATAAATACTAGTCTAAAGGGTTCTCAATGACTATTTCTTCATTAAATCTGGATATGTCAATTATTCTTTGGATTTCGTTCATATTTTCTGAATCATCATATCCATTTAATTGACCAAAAATAATTGCTCTAGTTAGATAGAGGGAGTCTTTGTCTATCCACACAATTATTTCAACGTTATTATCACTTGTGTCTCCGACCAAATTAGAAAGTGATGAAGCCGGCATAGATCCTTCTATATTCCAATATTTCTCGCTATTAGACCTGAATTTTGGGGAAGTGGTGCTGGATAGTATTTTCTCAATTCCTTTCTCGGGGTCAAAAAAGGAAAGAGGGGTTATGGAATCCTCGGTGACTTCCCATTTTTGAGTAAGTGGGTTTAAAAAAAAAGCAGTATTGTCGATTGTTGAAAAGCCTCCAGAAAGTGTCAAATTGCCAAATAAGAATTTGGCTTCAATAACCATTGAATTCGTATCAGACAATAACCCGGTTGCTTCAGAGAAAACCAAATCACCTATTCGGGTGCCACTAACATTCTTGTGCGATAATCGGAATTCGAAAGATGAGACAGAATTCATTATTGTCCCGCTCTGGTCTAATATTTGCTTTGCCGTCTTGCTTTGGATTTCGGACGAAAGCGGATTATCTGATGCACAAGATAGATTAAATATACTCACTAGAAAAATTGCTACCAGAATAATATAGAAATTATCTCTTATCATTATTACTCACTACGGTAGACAAAAAAAAACCCCGTTCGAGCGAGCGGGGTTTTTCCATCCAAAAGGAATTTATATCTGGATTATGTTCTGTTCCTTGAAAGGATAACAGAGCCAATTCCTACCATCGCGATGCCAAACAGGAATGACAGTAACATAAGATCTTTAATTATTCTTTCCCCAACGCTGGGTAGTCCAAGTCCTAGTACACTATCTACGACAACAACAACGGGAGTACCATCCTCCGACACCGTCGCTACTTCATCTTCTGGGAGATCCTTGGCTTCTAAGGTCAGAGTAGCCATTTGCTGGGCACTGGCTCTAGCCTGCACGACCCCTCCCTCTCCCGTAGAGGAAGAAATGGTTCCGTCTGTATTGGCATCCCAACCGTTTCTGGCTGCAGAAAGTTCATTGAAAACTTTCCCGGCAAAAATACTTGCCACCGATATACTAGTTTGAGAGGCAACGTCGTTGTCCGCAGTAGCTTTTGCAGCATTAACCCACGAGGAAATGTTAGCCGCAGAGGCTATTACCCCAGCAGCTCCTTCAGCCATATCGCTATCTTCAACATCTTCAGCAGCTGCGGCGGTGACGTTAGCTCCTAAGCCATCGGCTAAAGCGCTTATTACTGAGGTATTAGCAACGGCACTAGCTATGTCAGTTTTCATCGCATCAATGTCTGATGAAGATTGCGCGGAGAAGGCGGCAGCTATTGCTGTTGCCAAATGCGCATCTATACTGTTTATGTCGGACATTGCCGAGTTGATATAAACAGCAGCATCCACTGGTACGTTATCGCTGTAGGCTGTGGGCCCACCTGATCCGTTCGTCAATTTAATCCGGCTATAGGTTGCGAATAGATCTTCGCCGTCATATCCTTCCGAAGTACTGTCGTAAACGAAATTTATGGTTCCAGTCGCCTGGATGACACCTTGTATGACTGGTTGGACGACGGATAATTCTCCTAAATCCAGAGATTTAGTCCCATCTGATGATACGAGTACCGCATTATATGCACTACCTTCGGCGGGGGGAGCAACCCCCGACATTGAAACGACTAAGGAGTCGTTAACAGCCTGGTCATTCGTTACTACGGCCGTACCGAAAGTAACAGTATCGGTTTCTGCAAAGACTACTGTCGGTATTAAAAACGACACCATCAATGCGGTCATTATTATTAATGTCTTGGTCCTGAACATAGCTTACACGCTGCCTCCTTGACCAATGATTTGACTGAATCAGTCTTTAGTTATTTAGTTACGCGTAGTAATAACACTACCACAAACGTGTCTCGCATAGTAGCACTTCAGGGGTAAAGATTCCAATAGAAATTGCTATAAAAATATCGGGAATGCTACTTTAGGCACATCGTACAATATGTTTAAGCATTCTTGCTTTTAGTTAATTATGGTCGAAACAGCCGGGTTTTTCTAATTAATAATATGGGAGTAGGTGGAGTAGTTGTTTTCTGTTTTCAAACAAGATGGTTCAAAACCGCCTGAGATTAGGAACCCACAAAGATTACATTCTGGGCTTTCTTCATTAGGGATAACTCCTCAGAGCACCACTATCTCCCAATTGATGTTTTTCCACCATTTACTGGTAGATGCCAACTCCAGAGTTAATCTGACTAAAGTGTTGGATTGGCCGGAGGTGATCGTCAGACATTATTTGGATTCACTTAGTGTTGTCATGGCAGTTCCATCCCTATTTGATGGAGGGGAAAATATACTGGATATAGGTTCAGGATTCGGTATGCCCGGCATTCCATTGAAGGTGATGTTTCCTGGAAATGATTTGGTTATGTTGGACTCAGTTAAGAAAAAGATGGAATTCATTGATTTTGCTGTAAAGGAAATGAACCTTACCAATACCATGACAGTTGTGGGTCGAGCAGAGGATATAGCAAAAACCAGGAAACATAGGGAAAACTATTCAGTAGTGGTATCAAGAGCCGTTGCGACTCTTCCTGTCCTACTTGAGTTGGCCTTGCCATTCTGCAATGTTGACGGTACTTTCGTTGCCATGAAAAGCTCAGCAGTTCAATCTGAAATCGATCGATCAGAGAATGCTTTGAATTTATTAGGTGGAGAAATCGAAAGAGTTGTCAATGTTGAGGATAAACTGCCGTTTTTACCAGGTAAGCTGGTAGTCATAAGAAAAATAACAGAGACTCCCGATATTTATCCTAGAAAGGCTGGAATTCCTAAAAAGAGGCCACTTTGAAATTTCCGACAGAATTTATTTCTCTATTTTTTAGAAGGTTATCAAAAAAAAATGACCTTGGAAGTGATTTCGCAGGTAAGCAAAATCGGGTTTTTGGCACTGTCCTTCCTGTACGGACTGCCCTCACGTTTTTGGGAGCCATTTTTCTGATTTTTTTTTCCTTCAAAGTTTTCAGAGTCGACTGGGCCTCTGCTTTGGACGCCTTTAAAACACTGGACATCGTAAAATATTTCATTGCTTTTATTGCATACTATCTCAGTTTTTTATTCAGGGGACTCAGATGGAAAATCATTTCTTTCAACTCCTCTGCCCTAGATCGATCTTCTGATGGTGACTCAATCCTGAACCATGCTTCCACCTTTCAATATAGTGCCCTGGTTCTATCCGGTTGGTTTGTTAATTCGGTTGCATGGTTAAGGATGGGGGATGTCTACAGAGCTTATTGTTTGGGTGTGATCTCAAAATTGGGGTTTTCTTGGGGAATTGGCACTTTAGTGGCTGAAAGATTTTTGGATATGATTATTGTATTTCTAATGATTTTAGCTTCCCTAACGATGCTTTCCTCTGGCGTAAAGGGCCAAGCTTTGGACTTTCTTGTAATTTTTGCCTTCATAATAACTGCAATCCTCACGATTTTTGTTTCATCTCTTGCGATTGCAGACAAAAGGTTAGTTTCTTGGTTACCTATTTTTCTTAGGTCACATTATTCGAAATTCAAAATCGGGGTTTTAAGCGGCTTTAAAAATATTTTTTTAGTCACCTTTTTGGGATTAGCAGCATGGCTTATGGAGATCACGAGATTGTATTTTGTTACCGACTCTCTGAACATTGATATGTCGATATATTTTATTATTTTAGCTACTATGAGTAATGCCGTCTTATCAACTTTCCCAACACCGGGGGGAATAGGGATCGTAGAACCAGGGCTAACAGGAATTTTCATAATATCGGTCTCAAGTTCTGACGCTGCCTCTATTACCTTGCTGGACAGGTCAATAACTTATTTAAGCGTGTTAATGTTTGGTGGGATTACATTCTTACTTTATCAAGCCTGGTTTCAAAAAAAGTCGAAGATCATCTCTGTTGGTGAAGTGACTTAAATTCGGACATTTGAAAGACTCATAGATGTTATTTAAAGAGGTGAGCCGAGGTGAGCCGAGGTGAGCCCCAGAAGTTTGCTATATAGAGGTGATTATTTAAGGATAAATGAGCAGTGTTTTATTGACTTGTCGACGTAACATTAATAGACTTCACTTTTGAAGATAGTCATTATTGTGATTGTGAATTAGTCGTCAAGAATTTGGAATACGTCTATGGAGGGAATTTGACATGACCTTAAAGGAAATTCACCATACCGTTAAGAGACCAGGTAGGACTCAAGATCACGATTCCGTGGAGATTCCAGTAGCAGAGGAACTCGCGACAGTACGAGGGATAGTGAAAAAAGATAATGATGTAGCGTGGTATTCGCGAAATTATCCAATTGTTAGCCAGAATGTTGAGAAGGCTGCGGATAGGGAATGGACGTGGACGGTCTATACCGGGGAGATGTATGAGTACCGTAAACATCACGATGAAGTCAACAAACCTCTTGTTGAGGCGGCATATGTATCAGGCAACAAACAGCCAACTGGGAATGTCGCACCGGCTAAGGATGTGACAGAAGAGATCAGAGAGAAGGCAAGAGAGCTCGGGTTTGGTGAGGTAGGATTTACAAAGTACGATAGGAAATATACCTACAAAAGTAAGAAAGCCTGGGTCAAGTATGAGCATGCGATATGTTTAGCACTTGAACAGGATTATTGGCAGACCCAGACTATACCAAGTATGGAAGCTGAATTTGCCCACTTTGGAACATATGAGGTAGAAGGCGCTCTAGCCCTGGATCTTGCTGACTTTATTAGGGATTTAGGTTACAGAGCTCAGATACATAGCCCAAACGACAATAGTGCTGCCTACATACCAATGTTCGTTGAGGCAGGGCTGGGACAACTTGGTGCTAATGGACAGCTACTCTCACCACATTTTGGTAACAGATCTAGACTTATTATTATTAGTACAGATGCAATAGTAACGTACGATGAACCAGTCGATTACGGCATACATAAGTTTTGCGAAATGTGTCAGGTCTGTGTCAATCGATGCCCTGGAAGAGCTTTGGTTAAAGAGAAGGTTTTTTGGAGGGGTGTAGAAAAGCACAAATTAATGTACGATCGATGTCGACCTGTAATGGCTACCTACGAAGGTTGCGGGGTTTGCATGTTAGTTTGCCCTGTACAGCGCTATGGCATGGCCCCTGTGATGGAGCATTTTGTCGAGACTGGAGAAGTTCTAGGAAAGGGGACGGATAACCTGGAAGGTTATGAAATTCGGGGCAAAGGATACTACGGACCCGGTAAACTTCCCTCGTTTGACAGAGAATTTTTCGAAATGCCCCACGGCACAAAGGATGAATGGCTATTCACTCAATTCAAACAGAAGATAGAGGAAAAAGGTAAGGTCAGCGAAGACGAGAAACAGGAATTCGTGGAGAAATTGGGAGAAATCTTGTTTGAAGACTCTACTTTCGATGCTGGATTATAAAGGTTTTGAAGTACAGGTTATATCGACATGACTAGTAGGAGTACATTTGAAAAGGAACATATAGATGGTCTTTTTGGTGAACTCAATACTGACTACAAAGGGATGCCAGAAAGTGAGCAGCTGCATAGAGACGCTCATTTGGCGATTGCCTACCATGATTCAGGAAGGCAAATACCTGACTCCATAGACCCTAGAGTGATTGCATTAATAGCCAAATACGGACCAACAGGTATCTAAAAACTGCTCTTTGATGGAAGTCCCTGCTATCCCAACGATAAACTGGGATAGCAGGGACTTCTCATATATAATGCCGGCGCTAAATATCCCCCAATACGATAATTTAAGATCGCAAAACGGCCTAATTGACCTGTGAACCCAAATTTAAGGAAGTGAAAAATGGCTACCAACACAAAAAATTTAGAATTGTTGAAACATAAATCTGGAGAAGTTAGTTTGGGCCCGGATCGGGCTCCTGCTAGATCAATGCTTAGGGCCGTAGGACTAGACGACGAGGATATGGAAAAACCATTCATTGCCGTTGCTAATTTGGCCAGTGATGTCACCCCGTGTAATGTTCATTTGACAAGGATCGCAGATAAAGTGAAAGAAGGCATACGGGATGCTCAGGGAGTGCCCTTTATGTTTGGCACCATCACGATTAGCGACGGAATATCGATGGGGACTGAGGGTATGAAGGGATCCTTGGTAAGCCGCGAAGTGATTGCAGATTCTATTGAAACTGTGTGTTTTACCGAAAGTATGGACGGTTTGGCCGTAGTAGCGGCATGCGACAAAAATATGCCAGGGGCCATGATGTCTATGGCGCGTCTAAACATACCTTCGATTTTTGTTTATGGTGGTGCCATTCTTCCAGGGAACTATGCAGGCAAGGACATAAATGTCCAAGACATGTACGAAGCGGTTGGGGCATTCTCTACGAGACAAATGTCATTAGAAGAATTGATAGCCATGGAACGCGTGGCTTGCCCTGGAGAAGGAGCCTGTTCCGGCATGTTTACAGCCAACACCATGGCGTCTGCTATTGAAGCGATGGGCATGTCGATACCCGGTGCCGCATCTATTCCTGCGGTGGACCCTCGAAATTTAGATGTGGCTCATGAGGCAGGTAAACATTTATATTACATGCTTGAGAATGGGATTAAACCTAGGGATATCATGACTCGGAAGGCTTTTGAGAATGGTATAAGGTTGGTGTTGGCGATGGGAGGGTCTACCAATGCAGTTCTTCATCTATTGGCCATTGCAAGAGAGGCAGAGGTTAAATTAACAATAGATGATTTCGACATTCTTTCAAGGGAGACACCATACTTAACTGATCTAAGGCCTGGAGGAAATTATGTAATGTCTGATGTCGATAGATCCGGGGGTGTTCAAGTAGTATTAAAGGAATTGCTAGACGCAGGAATGTTACATGGTGATGCCAAGGCAATTAATGGTAAAACTCTAGAAGAGAATCTTTCTGATGTTCATACAAAGCCGGATGAAAGAGTAATCTTCTCAGTTCATAACGCAAAAAGTTCAACTGGGGGACTAGCTATTCTCAAAGGTAATTTAGCTCCTGAAGGAGCTGTCATAAAAGTTGCTGGGACCAAGAT
>Ga0066827_10000456_pt1 | contig 19300 bp, 18 predicted proteins | sample ETNtaG_34_FD_65609 | JGI IMG/M metagenome (GOLD analysis project Ga0066827, IMG submission 65609) | Marine microbial and viral communities from oxygen minimum zone, Eastern Pacific Ocean - ETNP201306SV51 | ecosystem: Environmental > Aquatic > Marine > Oceanic | place: Pacific Ocean: Eastern... | reverse complement strand
GGATCGCGGTGAGTGCACTGCAAACGCCTTGCACGTAGCAAATGCCCGTCCTTGCCGCTTAGGCCGATGGCTCTGCCACCGGCCGCCGTGATATCGGCCGCAATCTGCTTGTTTATATTGCCGGCAAGCACCATCTCAACGATCTCCACGGTCGCCGCATCGGTAATGCGGAGGCCCTGGACGAACTGGCTCTCGATCTTGAGGCGCTCAAGCATGCGCCCAATCTGCGGCCCGCCACCATGCACCACCACCGGCAAGATGCCGACCTGCTTGAGCAGCACCACGTCACGAGCGAAGCGCTGGGCCAGGGTCTCGTCGCCCATGGCATGACCACCGAATTTGATAACGAAGGTCTTACCCGTGAAGCGCCGCATATAGGGCAGCGCCTCAGACAACGTGGCGGCGGTCTGCAAGCGCGCCTCAAGCGGGTCCGTGTCAGTCATCTGGTCAACCTAGAGCCCTTGAAGATTTGAGGGAAGTGGTTTGACTGGGCTCACGGCAGATTAGGATCCATCATCTTGTCTGCCTGCGGATCGGCCAAAGTTGCGAGCTCGGCGCGTAGCTGGGCGATGCCCAAACCGATGCGGGCGCTGCTGGCGAAGGCTTGGGGATGGGTCGCCGGGTGGCGCCCGGAGCATTCCCGAGCCAGCGTCTCGGCCATGGCATTAGCCTTTTTCGCGCCCGGTTTGTCGCATTTTGTCAGCACCACTTGGAAGACCACAGCAGCCTCGTCGAGCAGAGTCATAACGTCTTCGTCAGCTGGCTTCGGACCGTGCCGCGAATCGATCAGTAGACAAACTCGGCGCAAACCGTGGCGTCCACGCAGAAAGCTGCGCATCAGCCCGGTCCAGGCTTTGATCTCGCCCTTGGCCGCACGCGCATAGCCGTAACCGGGCAAGTCCACCAGCATGAGCCTGCCACCGAGGTCGAAGAAGTTAATTTGCCGCGTGCGCCCCGGCGTCGAGGAGACCCGCGCCAGAGTGCGGCGGCCGGTGAGTGAATTGACCAGACTCGATTTTCCGACATTGGAGCGCCCGGCGAAGGCCACCTCGGGCAAGCTTGGTAGCGGCAGCTGCTCCTCTCTCGCCGCCCCGGCGACAAACTGGCAGGCCTGGGCGAACAAGAGCCTACCGGCTTCCTCATTCGCACTCATATCACTAACCCGCCTTGACCCCCATGCGCCGCATGATGACCCATTGCTGGGCAATCGACAGCACATTGTTCCAGGTCCAGTAGATGACCAGTCCGGCCGGGAAGGTGGCGAAGAGGAAGACAAAAATCAACGGCAGCATCATCATGATGCGCGCCTGCATGGGATCGGGTGGCGTCGGGTTGAGCTTCTGCTGCAGGAACATGGTCAGGCCCATGAGCAGAGGCCAGATTCCGAGCGCCAGGAACTCCGGTGGCGTAAACGGCAGCAGGCCAAAGAGATTGAAGAGATTGGTCGGATCGGGCGCCGAGAGATCCTGGATCCAGCCATAGAACGGCGCATGGCGCATCTCGATCGAGACGAACAGCACTTTGTAGAGCGCGAAGAAGACGGGAATTTGCACCACGATCGGTAGACAGCCGGCTAGGGGATTTGCCTTCTCCCGCTTGTACAGTGCCATCACCTCCGCATTCAACTTCTGCTTGTCGTCACCGAAGCGCTCGCGTAGATCCATCATCTGCGGTTGCAGCTTCTTTAGCTTACTCATGGCCACGTAGGACTTGTTGGCCAATGGGAAAAACAAAAGCTTGATGATCACTGTCAGCAGCAGGATGGCGACACCGAAATTGCCTATCCAGCCATAGAAGCTATGCAGCACGTAGAAGATCGGCTTGGTGAGAAAATAGAACCAGCCAAAATCGACTGCCAGATCGAAGCGCTCGATGCCCAACTCCTCCTCGTAAATATCGAGCAGCGTAACTTCCTTGGCCCCGACGAAGAGCCGGCTCTCGGCACTTTCGACGGCGCCGGGCACGATTGTCACCGCCGGCAGCCAGTAATCGACCTGAAAACGGTCGCGCCCGTTGCTGCCGGAATAATGGAAGCGCGCCGTCGCCTCAACCTTCGGGCTAGGCACTAGAGCCGTAAGCCAATATTTGTCGGTAATGCCTATCCAGCCGCCCGTGGTAGTCCGCTTGATACTGGGGTTCTCGCGCAAGTCCTCGTAATCGACCTCTTCGAGAGTGCCTTTTTTGCCTACCTCCTTGACGAAGACGCCGAGCGGGCCCTCATGAAGGATGAAGAAACCGAGCGTAGTCGGCTCGCCCGTGCGGCTGACGCGCCCGTAGGGATGAAGCGTCACCTCGGTTCCGCTCTCGTTGCGCACGCGCTGGGAGACCGTGAACATGTAGTTGTCGTCGAGCGCTATGCTGCGCTCGAAGATCAGTCCGGCACCATTGTCCCAAGTCAGCGTGACCGGACGACCGGGCGACAGGGCATCGCGGTCGGCGGTCCACAGGCTGTCGGCGTCGGGGACTGCCACACCGCTACCAATCCAGCCGAAGTCAGCGTAATAGGGGCGGGCCGACTGCTGGCGGGTGAAAAGCTCGATGCGCGCACTTTCCGGGTCGAGGGTCTCGCGGTAATCGAGCAGCGAGAGTTCATCGATGCGCCCGCCACGCAGGGCAATCGAGCCACTTACGCGCCCGCGTCCAGCCGGGTCAATGGCGAGCCGCGGGCTGGCATCGGCCTCTACGACGGCGTCGGCTGGGACCGGCGCATCGCCGACACTATCTGTCGCTGCCTCGCCCGGGGGCACGGGCTCGTCGGCCGTCTCGATAGCGGCCTCGCCGATCGTTGCCCCTGGCGGTGGCAAGGGCGGCGCAAACAGAGTCTGAAAGACGAACAAGATGGCGACCGAAAGCACGATCGCCAGCAGCAAATTCCGTTGGTCCTGCACTACTACCTCGCGCCCATGGCGCCGTCGTCGCGCGCCCGTATTCGTGTTGCTACCGGATCACCCGGCACTGGGTCGTAGCCAAAGCCGCCCCATGGATGACAGCGGCAGATACGGCACAGCGCCAGCCAGCCGCCGTACACAGCTCCGTGCCGCGCCAGGGCCTCCAGGGCATACTCCGAACAGCTAGGCATGTGGCGACAATTGCCCGGCAGGATTGGCTTCAGTACCAGTCTATATAGGCCGACGCAAAAGCGCAGGATGCTCGCAGCAGGGCTCACAATACCAACTCCGCACGACCGCCGACCTTGGTCAGCGCCGTCGTCAGGTCCTCGAGCAGCGCCGCATACGGCCGCGTGGCCGTGCCGACGCGGGCAATCAGGACGAAATCGCGATCGCTGCGCGCCTGATCCCGCAACACGGCCTCGGCCGCAGCACGCAAGCGGCGCCGCGCGCGATTGCGGCGAACCGCTCCGCCGACCTTGCGGCTCGCCGTGTACCCGACCCGAGCAAAAGCGCCCGGCGGCAGGCCATCGGGACATGGAGCACATTGCAACACCACACCCTGCGCGGCCCATTTGCGTCCGAGTTTTGCCACTCTTAAAAAATCCTGGCGCCGCTTAAGCCGCGGCAGGCTTCGGTTCACAGTGCGGAGCCTAAGCCGATAGGCGCTTGCGCCCCTTAGCGCGCCGTTTGGCCAGCACGCGCCGACCGGCGACCGTCGCCATGCGGGAGCGGAAACCATGGCGACGCTTGCGCACCAGAACGCTTGGCTGATAAGTCCTTTTCACCGACTACTCTCCATTGCGGCGGCACCGTAAAATAGCCGGTCGTATACGGTCTTGCCGGGGGCAAGTCAATCGGCTGGCACAGCTTATCCCCGCACACAACGGTATTTTGAATGGCGGTTCCCGGGCTCTGCCTTTAGCATGGCGGAATTATCCGTGGCCGATGGCGGCAAAACCGTGGGGGGACACGGGTAAAAATATGGCTGTTTTGCGACTTTGCATTGTTGCGCTGGTGCTATCACTCCTGCTTGCGGCATGTCCTTCCGGCCTGCAAGCCGGGCAGTACGCGGTAGTCACCGAGGGCTCGCGCGACATATGGGTCATCAACTGCACTTCCCTCGGCTACCCACCGGTCAATGTCGAACTCTTCACGTGCGAGAACGCAGCGCGGCTGCTGGACGAAAGCGCCCCCGACTTCATAAATCACTCGCGCGGCGCAGCGGCGGGCAGCCACGAGTTCAGCCTCTATGAGTGGTACAGCGACAATTTCGGCGCGGACGAGGCTGACACTCTTGCCCATATAACCCACTTCGCGATGGCGCTCCTTGCCGAATCACCGGCAAGCGGGCTCGACGTTCGCGACTACGACTATGACTGGCGACTCAACGACGTCATATAGCGACAGCGAGGCGCCGCCGCCGAAGGCGCTATGGCGGCGCCTTCTGCCGGCAGCGCTACTGCTCTGCGCGCTGGCCCTAGCCCTAGTGCTCGGTATCGACGACTATCTCAGCTTCGCGACCCTGCGCGACAACCACGCACTGTTACTCAAACACGTGGCGCAGTTAGGCATTCTCGCGGGCATCGTCTATATCGCCATATACATCGTCGTCGTCGCCCTTTCGTTTCCGGGCGCCATCTTTCTCACACTCAGTAGCGGCTTTCTTTTCGGCGTCGTAGAAGGCGCCTTTTACAGCGTCATCGGCGCCACTCTCGGCGCCACCGTGATATTTCTCGTTGCGCGCACAGCAGTAGGTGACACGCTATCGCGCCGCGCCGCGCCAGCACTGCAGCGCATGGAGCAGGGCTTTCACAAGAATGCCCTCTCCTATCTGCTGGTGTTACGCCTGATCCCGCTCTTTCCCTTCTGGCTAGTCAACTTGGTGCCGGCACTGCTTGGAGTGTCCTTGCGCATCTATATGCTCGGCACCTTTTTTGGCATCATACCAGGAAGCTTCGTCTACAGCCTGACCGGGGCGAGTCTTGGCAGTGCCTTCGAATCGCACGAGAATTTTACTCTTGCTGGAATTCTCACGCCAGTCATGATCATGGCGCTTGTCGGCCTTGCCGCTTTGTCCATGCTGCCTGTGCTCTACAAACGATTGTACTGGATGCACGAAAAATGAGCGAGGCGATCATCCAGGTCGAGAGCCTGAGCAAACGCTTCGGACCGGTGCGGGCGGTCGACTCGCTCAGCTTCTCCGTTGACGGTGGACAGGCCATCGGCCTACTCGGCGGCAACGGCGCCGGTAAAACCACGACACTGGGCATGCTGCTCGGCCTGATCGTACCCAGCGCCGGCAGCATCCGGGTGCTAGGCGAGGACATGCTGCGCCACCGCTACCGCGTCCTGCCGCGGATGAACTTCTCTTCGCCCTATGTCGATGTGCCCCACCGCCTCAGTGTGCGCGAGAATCTCACGGTGTACGGTCATCTCTACGATCTCGACGACATCCGTGGACGCATCACCGCGCTCGCCGGCGACCTCGATTTAAACGAAATCCTCGACCGCACCGTTTCGACCCTATCGGCCGGGCAGAAGACCCGCGTGGCGCTTGCCAAGGCATTGCTCAACCAACCCGACATACTGCTGCTTGACGAACCCACCGCCTCGCTCGATCCTGACACGGCAGATTGGGTGCGCAGCTATCTGAGCGCCTACCAACGAGACAGTGGCGCCACCATCCTTCTAGCCTCGCACAACATGGCCGAGGTTGAGCGGCTTTGCGCAGACGTCATCATGCTCAAGGCGGGTCAGGTGGTAGCCCAGGACGCACCGCAGGCGCTGATCACCGGCTTTGGCCGTCAGACCCTGGAGGACGTCTTTCTCGACATCGCCCGCGATCGCCGCCGACCCAGAGCGAAGAGCGCGTGATGGCGGCCGCACGACGTATCTGGGGCATGGTGCTGCGGCATTATTATCTCATGCGCGGCTCCTGGCCACGGCTGGTCGATCTAGTCTACTGGCCAACCCTGCAAATGACCCTGTGGGGTTTCATCACTCTGTTCCTAATGACCAAGTCGAGCTGGCTGGCGCAGACCGCTGGCGTGCTGCTCTCCGCCGCGTTGCTCTGGGATGTGTTGTTCCGCGGCCAGATCAGCCTCTTCCTGAGCTTCCTCGAGGAGATGTGGTCGCGCAATCTGGGACACCTGCTAGTCAGCCCCCTGCGCCCTGCCGAGCTGGCCGTAGCTCTGGTGCTGACCAGCCTGGTGCGCACCCTGATCGGCGTTGGCGGCGCAGCGGTTCTTGCCATAGCGCTGTTCGACTTCTCTATCTTCGAGATCGGCTTGCCGCTGATAGCCTTCTTCATCAATCTGATCGCGCTCGGCTGGTCTCTGGGGCTGCTGGTCAGCGGGCTGGTGCTACGCTTCGGCCAGGGCGCGGAAGGCCTAGCCTGGGCGCTGGTCTTTCTCATCCAGCCGGTAAGCGGGGTCTACTACCCCATCGCCGTGCTACCCGATTGGCTGCAGCCGATCGCCCTTGCCTTGCCTTCGGCACATGTTTTCGAGGGCATGCGCGCGCTCCTTGTAGAAGGTGTCTTTGATGCTGATCTATTGATCAATGCGGCGCTCCTTAATTGCGTCTTTGTCGGGCTTGGCATAGCAAGTTTTCTTGCCATCGTTCACATTGCCCGCGTCAAGGGCCTAATCCTGCAAATGGGAGAATGACGATAACAAGCAGTACACGCTGGTGGTGGGTGCGACATGCACCGGTGACAGCCAACAATGGGCGCATGTACGGCGCTTCCGACCCGCCCGCCAACCTCGACGACGAAGAGAGCTTTGCCAGCCTGGCGCAGATCTTGCCGGCTGGCGCGGTCTGGGTAACCAGCCATCTGCGCCGCGCCCGCGACACCGCGTCGAGCATTCGCGCCCGCGGCCTTGACGGCGAAGTGCCCTTCGCCGAGGAAGCCTTCGGTGAGCAATGCTTCGGCGAATGGCAGGGCATGCTCTACAGCGAGATCGCGGAGCTCGAGGACAAGCCACGGCACCGCTTCTGGTTTACCACGCCGGAGCACTGTCCACCCGGCGGCGAGACTTATCTCGACGTCATGATCCGGGTCAAAGCGGGAGTTCAGCGCATCTCGGCCGCCTATGCCGGCCGCGATATCATCGCCGTCGCCCATGGCGGCTCGATCCGCGCCGCCGTCGCCCACGCCCTCGACCTCGATGCGGAGGGCGCCCTGACCCTCTTGTTCGAGAACCTATCCGTCACCCGCCTTGACCGGATAGAGCATCCGGACCGCGGCATGGCATGGCAGGTGCAGACCATCAATTGCCCAGCGCGCTCTCGGTCACGGGCCGAGTCTGGTAGCCTCGCTTGAGCCATATCCAACAACGGAGACACCATCGATGCGCTTGAATGCCCTGACGGCGGCCGGCCTGATTGCAGCGGTCCTGCTCACTCCCTCAAGCGGTCCCGCGATCGCGGACGATGCCCAGAAGCTGATCGACGACGCGGCCGCGATGATCCGCGTCATGTCCTCCAATTCGTCATGGGGCCATTTCGCAGCGACCTATGCCGAAGCCCGTGCCGTAGTCCTCGTGCCCGATTTCCTGGAGGCCGGACTAATCGTCGGTGGCGGCGGAGGGCAATGCCTTATCCTGGCGCGCGGCGAATCTGACGATACTTGGTCCGTGCCCTCATTCTGCCTAGTCGTCGAGGCTAGCATCGGTTTGCAGATCGGCCTCCAGAAGTCCCAGATCATGATGATGGTGATGAACGACGAGGCGCTTTTTGAAATGCTTTCTGGCACCGCCAAGCTCGGTGGCAAGGCGGGCCTTACTATGGGTATGCTGGGCGGCGGCGTCGAAGGCGCGACGACGCTCAATGCCGATGTCGACATCTTCGCCTTCTCGCGTGCCCAGGGCCTCTATGGCGGGATCAAGCTCGACGGCGGCTGGATCGAGCCCGACGCTGCCTACAACCGAGCCTATTACGGTCGTGCCGTGACCGCCACGCACGTGGTCATCGACCGCCGCGTCAGCAATCCGGCGAGTAACGGCCTGATCGCAGCCCTGGCCGCGGCGAAGGGTAGCAGCCCACAATGAACCGCATCATCGTCTGGGGTATCGCCTCAGCCGCGCTGATAGCTTTCGGCCTGACCCTGGCCGGGCGCCAGGGCATGCTGGGCCGGCCGCCGGTCGAGCAGGTCAGCCTCGGCGGCCCCTTCACTTTGGTGCGCAGCGACGGAGAGACCGTGACCGAGGCAGACTTCGCCGGCGGCTACACCCTGGTATTATTCGGTTACACCTTCTGCCCCGATGTCTGCCCAACTGCGCTTGCCACCGTCTCCGGCGCGCTCGACAACCTCGGCGAGGACGCGACAAAACTGACGGTACTTTTCGTTACCATCGATCCTGATCGAGATACGCCCGCCGTGGTTGGCGACTATGTGGCAAGCTTCCATCCTCGCGTGGTAGGCTTGAGCGGTAGCGCCGAGCAGATCGCCGCCATGGCGAGCATCTATCGCGTTTATTACGCGAAAGCCGAGAGCGGCAACACGGAGGACTATTTAGTTGACCACAGCGCGGCCCTATACCTGATGGGACCGAATGGCCAATACCTTGCCAATTTCCGCTTCAACGCCAGCGTCCAGGAACTCGCCGCGGGCTTACGGGATCATCTGTCATGAGCAACCTGCGCAGCCTACTCGTGTGGCTCGTCCTAGCCACGGGCGCCGCTGCCGCAGATGTTGAGATCACAGATCCCTGGGCGCGTGCCACCCCCGGGGCGGCGGTCAACGGCGCGGTCTACCTCAGCCTCACCAATCATGGCGCGGACACGACTATCATCGCCACCGCCAGCCCGACCGCCAAGGCCGCCTCTCTGCACGGCCATGAGATGGACGGCGACATGATGCGCATGCGCGCCCTTGAGTACATCGCTCTGGGTGAGGGCGAGGCAGTGACCTTCGCGCCCGGCGGCCTGCATATCATGCTGATGGGCCTTGCCGCACCCCTAGTCGAGGGGGAGACTTTGGCACTCACGCTAAGCTTTGCTGACGGCGACACTGTGAACGTCAGCGTGCCTATCCTCAGCGTCGGCGCGATAGGCCCAGGAGACAGCCATGGCGGTCATGGGCACCATCACTGAGCAGAACGGCATCCGCCGCCGCGCCTCGTCGCGGGCACAACGGCTCAGCCTCAAGGTCGATGCAGCGGAAGGTGTCATAGAGCTGGTCGTGCCCAACGGCGCTTCGGAGGCCGAGATAACACGTTTCGTCGACAGCCACCGGCGCTGGATCACGCGCCAGTTCCACTCCCTACCGCAGCACCTTCCCTTTGCCGACGGCGCCGAGCTGGCGGTGCTTGATGAGACACTGCGCCTATGCCACCAGAGCGATGGGGGGGCAGCAGCACGGCGTGAGGGGGGTGAGTTGGTAATTGGCGGCGACGCAGCGGGCTTCGCCCCGCGCGTTCGCGCCTGGCTGCGCGAGACGGCGCGGGCGGCCTTTTTCGAGCATGCCCATGGGCACGCCGCAACGATTGGCGAGACCGTGAAGAGCATTCGCATCGCCGACCCGCGCACGCGCTGGGGTAGCTGCTCGTGCCAAGGCCGCCTCGCGTTTTCCTGGCGGCTCGTTCTGGCACCGCTCTCAGTGCTCGACTACGTCGCCGCACACGAGGTCGCCCACCTCACCGTCATGCGTCACAGCCGCCGCTTCTGGCGTCTCGTCGACACCCTACACCCCGACGTCGCCACCGCCCGCGCCTGGCTCTCCAAACACGGCCCTGACCTGCACCGCTACGGCTGAACCCTGCGACTGGCACGCCAGTGGCAAGCCATTAGTTGCACAGTTAAAACCAACCATCGGGTTTGTTGCGCAATTTCCCGTCACCAAACCAGATATTCGGTGACAGTTTTCTATTATTTGATACTTCTCGTTACATGCAGGTGCCGCCCTATTGACGAGGGTGAAGCTGTTTATGCCCTTGTCTAACTGAAATAGTTGAACACATGGCTTAGTCGTCAATAACTGCCACTAATTATGTGATGCTGATGGTTAGAGGCGAGTCATGAAGTCGTGCCAGAGGCTGGCCGGCAGGGTGCCGCCGGTAACGCCTTTCATGGGCGTGCCGTCGTCATTGCCGAGCCAGACCCCGGCGACGAGGCCGTCGCGGTAGCCTAAGAACCAGGCGTCACGCGAGTCCTGGCTGGTGCCGGTCTTGCCGGCAGCAGGCACGTCCAACGCAGCACGCCGGCCGGTGCCCTCGCGCACCACCGCACGCAAGAGGGCGTCCAGGCCTGCTGCGACGTCCGGCGCCAACACCTGGCCGGGCCCCGAGCCGGCCCGACGATAGAGCATCGTGCCTTTTCGGTCGCGGATCTCGGCGATGGCATGGGGCACCACGCCGAGCCCGCCGCTTGCCACCACCGCATAGGCGCCCGTCAGTTCCAGCAGGCTGACTTCGGCAACGCCGAGCGCCAAGCTCGGATGCGGCGTCAACGGCGCCGTGATGCCGAGGCGGCGCGCCGCGACGATGACCTGCCCCCTCCCGGCGCGCTCCGAGAGCTGAACCGCGACGACATTGCTCGAGCGCGCAAACGCTTCTGTGACAGTAAGGCTGCCGCGATACTTGTTGCCATAATTCTTGGGCTGCCAGCCCTCGACCTGGATCGGCGCATCCTCGAATATCGCATCGCGACCTATACCCGCTTTCAGGGCGGCCGCGTAGACGGCTATTTTGAAGGCCGAGCCGGGCTGGCGCCGCGCCTGGGTGACGCGATTGTACTGACTGGCAACGTAATTGCGGCCACCTACCATCCCGCGCACGGCGCCGTCCGGCGTCATGGCCACCAGCGCTACTTCGCCCGCGCCACTCTCCAGGCCGGCCGCGCGGCTTGCCGCCACCGCCGCCTCGGCCGCCCGCTGCACAGCACCATTGAGGGTAGTGCGCACTTCGAGATCGCCTGTGATCGGCCCAACATAAGCAGGCACGCGGTCGATCACCCAATCGGCGAAATAGCGCGCCGCACCCGAGCCGCCGAGCGCGTCCGCGACCCCCGCCGGTGCCACCTTGGCGGCCACCGCCGCAGACTCCTCGAGCCGGTCGCTAGCGACCATCGCATCAAGCACGACTGCCGCGCGCGCGCGCGCCGCCGCCAGGTCGCGGGTCGGCGCATAGCGGCTCGGCGCCTTGGGCAGGCCCGCCAGCATCGCCGCCTCGGCAAGACTCAGCTCACTGACCGGTTTGGCAAAATAGCGCCGGGCCGCTGCATCCACACCATAGGCTCCGGCCCCGAGATAGACTCGGTTGAGATAGATGGTCAGCAACTTGTCCTTACTGAAATTGCGCTCTAGCCAGAAGGCCAGCAACAGCTCCTGCACCTTGCGCTTGAGGCTGCGTTCTGGGGTGAGAAAGACGTTCTTGGCAATCTGCTGGGTCAGCGTGCTGCCGCCCTGTACCAGCCGCCCAGCGCGCAGATTAGTGTAAACCGCGCGCACCAGGCCGATCGGATCGAGTCCGAAATGATCGTAGAAGCGACGGTCCTCGACCGCGACGACGGCATCGATGAGGATCTGTGGCAACTCCGCGCGCGGCACATGACGGCCATAGACGTCGCCGCGGCTAGCCAACAAGCTGCCGTCGGCGGCGGTAATGGTGATGCCCGCCGAGCGAGCACGCGCGCCGAGATCCGAGATGTCGGGAAGGTCCGTCGCGTACCAGGCTACCAGTCCGGAGACCACAATGAACAGCCAGATGCCGGCCACAGCTCCCCAATAGAGCCCGCCTCTGACCAGCCGTAGCCAGAGGTGCGGTTGTTGCTTCGTCGTTTTCACCGATCTTGCTTTGCGGGCGCGCCCAGCAGGCTTGCGCCAGCGCGCCAACTTCCCAGTCTTGGGCTTTGCCGCCTTTTTCTTGCTTCCCTTGGCCGCCACGGCTCAGACGTCGAGATTGGCGACGTCGAGAGCGTGCTCCTGGATGAAATTACGGCGCGGCTCGACGAGATCGCCCATCAGGGTGGAGAACAGATGGTCGGCATCATCGCCGTGATCAACACGCACCTGCAACAGGGTGCGGGCCTCCGGATCGAGTGTGGTCTCCCAGAGCTGATCAGGATTCATCTCGCCAAGACCCTTATAGCGCTGAATACTGGTGCCCTTACGACCAAGATCAAGCACCGCGTCAAACAGATCGAGCGGCGAGCGGATCGGCGAAATCTTCTGCTCCTTGGCCTCGAGCACGGCGGGATGGGCATAGAACTCCTGCAATTCCGCCGCCACCGCATCAAGGCGCCGTGCCTCGCTGCTTTGCAGCAAGCTCTCGTCAATGCGATAGTTCGCCGTCTCGCCACGTGCGGTCAGGATGAAGATGAGGGCGCCGCCGTCATCGACCGCATGGGACCAGCCGTCCTCACCGGGCGCGGCCAGTGCGTTGAGCCGGTCGACTATATAGCCACCGACGGTGGCCGCCGTATCGGGCTCCTGCAGCAGACTGAGCGACAGCGCGCCGGAGACCACCGCCTGCTCCATCAGCGCCGGATGCTCGCGGCGTGCCAGCACCTTGAGCCAGGAAGCCTGATCGCGGGCCCGCATCAGAATCTCACGCAGATCGGCGCCGGTATGCCCCACTTCCTCACCACTCTTGCCAACCAACAGGCGCGCATCCTTCAGGCCTTCGTCGAGTAAATAGTCGTCAAGCTCGCGCTCGTCTTTCTTATAGACCTCACGATTACCGCGCTTGACTTTGAACAGCGGCGGCTGCGCGATGTAGAGATAGCCGCGTGCCACGACCTCGGACATGTGACGATAAAAAAAGGTCAGCAGCAAGGTGCGGATATGGGCGCCATCCACATCGGCGTCGGTCATGATAATGATCTTGTGATATCGGATCTTCTCGATATCGAAATCCTCCCGGCCGATGCCGGTGCCGAGCGCCGCTATTAAGGTACCGACTTCGGCCGAGGACAACATCTTGTCAAATCGTGCCCGCTCCACATTGAGGATCTTGCCGCGCAACGGCAGGATCGCCTGATTGGCTCGCACCCGCGCCTGCTTGGCAGAGCCGCCAGCCGAGTCGCCCTCGACTATAAACAGCTCGCTGCGGCTCGGATCACGCTCCTGACAATCGGCAAGCTTGCCCGGCAGGCTGGTGATATCGAGCGCGCCCTTGCGCCGCGTCAACTCGCGCGCCTTGCGGGCCGCCTCGCGCGCCGCCGCCGCCTCGACCACCTTGGCGATAATGGTCTTGGCCTCGTTCGGGTGCTCCTCGATCCATTGTCCGAGGCGATCGGCGATGATGCTCTCGACAATCGGCCGCACTTCCGACGAGACCAGCTTGTCCTTCGTCTGTGAAGAGAACTTGGGGTCCGGCACTTTGGCCGAGAGCACGCAGGTCAACCCCTCGCGCATGTCATCGCCGGTGAGCTGCACCTTCTCTTTCTTAATGATGCCAGTGCTATTGGCATAAGCGTTGACGGTGCGCGTGAGCGCCGCCCGAAAGCCCGCGAGATGGGTGCCGCCATCACTTTGCGGAATATGGTTGGTAAAGCAGAGAACGTTCTCGTGATAGCTGTCGTTCCACTGCAGGGCAGCCTCAATCACGACCCCGTCGCGCTCGCCGTTGATCAGGGTCGGCGGGCTGTGCAGAGCCTGCTTGTTGCGGTCGAGATATTCGACGAAGGCCTCGATGCCGCCCTCGTAATGCATATCGACCTGCTGCGGCATCACTCCGCGCTTATCGGTGAGCGTGATGGCAACCTCGGAATTGAGGAAGGCGAGTTCGCGCAAGCGGTGCTCCAGCTGCTGGAAGTCGAACACGGTGTTGCTGAAGGTGACGTCGGAGGGCAGGAAGGATATCTCGCTTCCGGTCTTCTCGCCCGCCTCGCCGGTTACGGCGAGCGGCGCCTCGGGCTCGCCGTCGCGGAAGGTCATGGAATGGACCTCGCCGTCGCGGCGAATGGTGAGCTCGAGACGTCCGGATAGCGCGTTGACCACGGAGACGCCAACTCCATGCAGGCCGCCAGAGACCTTATAGGAATTCTGGTCGAACTTCCCGCCGGCGTGGAGCTGGGTCATGATGACCTCGGCCGCCGACACGCCCTCCTCTTCGTGGATGTCGGTGGGAATGCCACGGCCGTTGTCGACCACTGTCACCGAGCCATCGGCATTAAGGGTCACGGTGATGCGATCGCAAAAGCCAGCCAGAGCCTCGTCGATGGCGTTGTCCACCACCTCGTAGACCATATGATGCAGGCCCGAGCCGTCGTCGGTGTCGCCGATATACATACCGGGGCGCTTGCGCACCGCATCGAGCCCGCGCAGAACCTTGATTGAATCGGCGCCGTAGTCACTGTTGCCGTTCTGAGGAGCGTCGTCGGCTGTCATGCTGATGGATACTCCCGCGTTGAGACGCTATCGTCGGCAACGGTGTAAAAGGTAGCCTGGCCACCTAGATGTTCAAAGAGCTCAGCGTCCGTGCCGGTCAACCAGGCCTGGGCGCCGAGCCCGATAAGGGCCTCTGCAAGCGCAGCACGCCGGTTCGCATCGAGATGCGCTGCCACCTCGTCAAGCAGCAACAGCGGCGGTGCACCACTACGCGCCACCCGCAGGCGTGCCTCGGCAAGAATGATGGAAACAAGTAGCGCTTTCTGTTCGCCGGTCGAACACTCCCCCGCCGGCATATCGTGTGCCAGATGGTGGGCGGAAAGGTTGCTGCGATGGGGACCATGTATGCTATGCCCGGACTCCGCGTCGCGAAGGCGGCTGTCGCGCAGCAGGCCCGCGAAACGATGCTCGGCATCGACCGCTGCCATGTCGTCAAGCCAGCCTTCAATCTCTCCTACAATGGCTAGACTCGGTCTGGGAAACGGGTCGCTTGCCTCGGCAAGTGCCGCTTGCAGCTGGCCTAAGGTTTCGCGTCGCGCCGCAGCCACCGCCACACCGTGGGCGGCCAGGGTCTCCTCGACAACATCGAGCCAGCGCCCATCGCCGCCGCTTGCCAGCAGCCGCGCCCGCTCGCGCAGTGCCCTCTTATAGGCCGCAAGCTCGTGGCCGTGGCCTGGCATCAGACCTACAACCAGACGATCAAAAAAGCGCCGCCTGCCGCCAGGCGCCTCGGTAAACAGGCGGTCCATTGCCGGTGTTAGCCAGGACACACCGAGCCGCTCGCCGAGCCCAGCCTGGCCGCGCGCGCTCTCACCGTCAATACGCACCTGGCGGCGTTCGCCCGCCGCCGCGCCGCTTTCAAGGCCAGTGCCGATATCGCAGGTGCCACCGGGCAGGTCGAGCCGTGCCGCTACCGCCCAACGCGCCATCGCCGGGGCGCCGCGCCGCGTCACCTCGCCCAGGTGAGCACGCCGCAGGCCGCGCCCGGGGGCAAGAAAGGAAACAGCTTCCAGCAGGTTGGTCTTACCGGCACCATTGGCGCCGGTCAGTACCACCGACCGCGGCGCGGGCTCGAGACGAAGCTGGGCATAATTACGGAAATCAGTCAGGACGAGACACTCAATGCGCGCGGCAGGTCTCGTCGCTTGCGGCCTCTCCGACAAATCCGTCGCGATCATACGCGCATCGGCATCAGCACATAGAGCGCGCGTACATCCCCGCTGTCACCGACCACCGTGGGCGAGACCGAGTCGGCCATGGAGAAGCGCAGGCTATCGCCCTCAATCTGTTGGGTCATTTCGAGCACGTAGCGGGAGTTGAAGCCAATAGACAGCGACTCACCCTCGTAGTCCACGGCCAACTCCTCTGTGGCGCTGGCCTGGTCGGGACTGTTGGCGGACAGTATCAGTTTGCCCTTTTCGATCACCAGCTTGATGGCCCGCGACTTGTCACTGGCGATAGTTGAGACCCGGTCCACGGCCTCGGCAAAGCTTGGGCGGTGCACGACCATCACCTTGTCGTTGCCCTCGGGAATGACCCGCTGGTAGTCGGGGAAGGTGCCATCGATGAGCTTCGACGAGAGCACCGCGCCGTCGATGGTGAAACAGATTTTGACGTCCGACAGCGCCACCTGGAGCTCGCCCTCGGCATCGTCGAGCAGCTTGCGCAGCTCAGTGACCGCCTTGCGCGGCACGATGATCCCCGGCATGCCCTCGGCACCGGCCGGCAAGTCAACCTCAACCCGCGCTAGGCGATGGCCGTCGGTGGCAACAGCGCGCAGGGCACGCTCGCCCTTCTCGACCGCATGTAGGTGAATGCCATTGAGGTAATAGCGGGTCTCCTCCGTCGAGATGGCGAAGCGGGTCTTATCGATGAGCCGCCGTAGATCCGCCGCCGCGATGCTGAAGCTGTGGTCGAGATCGCCAGTCGAAAAGGCGGGAAAATCCACAGGCGGCAGGCAGTGCAGAGAGAAGGCAGAGCGCCCGCTGCGCAGAGCCAAACGCTCACTGCCGTCCTCGCTCGTCAGCTCAATCTGGGCGCCCTCGGGCAACTTGCGCACGATGTCATAGAGCATGTGTGCGGGTGCCGTCGCCGTACCCTCCTGGCCGACCTCGGAGGGCGTCGAATCAATCACCTCGATATCCATGTCGGTAGCCGTCAGGCTGAGCTTGCCATCGTTCGAGGCAATCAGAAGATTGGACAAAATCGGAATGGTGTTACGGCGCTCAACCACGCTTTGCACGTGCTGTAGCGACTTGAGTAGATGCGAGCGCTCGATGGTCAGTTTCATGTCGCCGGAAACCCTCGCTGAAAGCTACCAGCCGACAGGCGCCAGCCGCCCGTCGAGCCGCCGGCGGCACCGTCGCCCCCGGGTTCGGAACTATACCAGACTCACAAGGATTCTATAGGAATTTCCGCCTTTTCCGGCCTGTGGGCTCAAGCCTCCAGCATGCGCCTGAGTAGCTCCACGTCCTCAGCAAAGCCGGCGTCGCTTTGGCTCAACTGGTCAATCTTGCGCACCGCGTGCATGACCGTGGTGTGGTCGCGGTTGCCGAACTTGCGGCCGATCTCCGGCAGGGAGCGCTGAGTCAGCTGCTTGGCCAAATACATCGCCACCTGACGCGGCCGCGCCACCATCTGCGCGCGGCGTGCCGAACTCATCTCCGAGACCTTGATGTTGTAGTACTCGGCAACCCGCTTTTGGATGTCCTCGATTGTCACGCGACGGTCGTTGGCGCGCAACAGATCGTGCAACACCTCTGGGGTGCTCTCCAGCGTGATCGGCCGACCCACCAGAGTGGAATGGGCAACGATGCGAATCAGCGCGCCCTCGAGCTCGCGCACGTTTGAGCTGATCTTGTGTGCAAGAAACTCAAGCACCTTAGGTGGCACTTGACCGGCGCCGAGTTGGTCGGCCTTGCCTTGCAAAATGCCGAGGCGCAACTCGTAGGAGGTCTGATGCACCTCCGCCACCAGGCCCCAGCTAAGGCGCGAGCGCATACGCTCGTCCATATATTCGAGATCCGCCGGTGAACGATCGCCGGAGACGATCACCTGCTTGTTCTGGTCGATCAGGGCGTTGAAGGTGTGAAAAAACTCTTCCTGCGTCGATTCCTTGCCACCGATGAATTGCACGTCGTCGATGAGCAGCACGTCGACCGAGCGGAATAACTCCTTGAAGCCCATGATCTTCTTGAAGCGGAGCGCGCGGATGAACTGGTACATGAACTTCTCCGCCGAGAGATAGATCACGCGCTTGTCGGGGCGCCGCTCGCGCACCTGCAGACCAATGGCATGCATCAGATGGGTCTTACCAAGACCGACGCCGCCGTAGATGAAGAGCGGATTGAACGGGACGTCGTCCGAATCGCCGACCCGCTTGGCCGCCGCGTGGGCGAACTCGTTCGGCTTACCCACGACAAAATTCTCAAAGCAGTAACGCGAATCGAGCGCAGCGCCGATTGAATCGATGTCGCCGAAGAGATCATCGCTGGCGGTCTCGGCGTCGCCCGGTGGCGCACTCGGCCTTGGCAAGTCGCCCGACGTCGGCATGCCAGAACGCACCACAATATCGACCGCGGCCACGGCCTCGCTCTCGTCCTGCCACAAGGCACGTAGCCGGTCACCATAGCGCGGCGCCACCCAGTCACGCAAAAAGCGCGTCGGCACGCAGAGCTCAACGCGCCCCTCAGCGACACTTCCCAACTCCACTGCCTCCATCCAGCGCTCGAACGTGGTGGTGCCAAGCTCGCCGCGCAAACGGTTGCGAACGCGTCGCCAGCTGGCGTCAGCTTCCAACCTGTTCAACGTCTCCGCCATGACCACTAAACCGCCTGCTAGCGGAGCATACGAAAAAGCAGCGGCACGAGCCGATGTCGGAACAGCTCGGTCGGGCACAAATTACAATTTACTGATGAAATAACCATGCTCCCTGGACCGCCCATTTGCCAAAGATAGACAATAACCCCACCCGACGGCATTTAGTGCCGTCACACAATAACACTAGCTAGACTTCGGCAAAACTTACCGTGTCTGCCTATTTTATAGCGTAACTCTAGACGACCAAGTCTGAATACTATTACCAGACTTAACCACAATCGCCTCAGCGTCAGCGTTAGAGACTACCGACGCGGACCACTACACGCAACAAAATCGATACGTTGATATGCATTTTTTTGTTGGCTTATTGCATAGTGACAACGCGAAACGGCCGCGCCAAGGCACGGCCGTTATCGACATCGTCTGCACTACTAAGGGTCTACGCCATCGCCTTAATACGGCGGCTGAGGCGCGACAGTTTTCGCCGCATGGTATTGCGCGCCACCACGCCCTTGATAACGCCTCGCATCAATTGCGGCTGCGCCCGGGTGAAAGCTTCCTGTGCTGCAGCCTTATCGCCGCCAGCGATCGCCAACTCGACGGATTGAACAGAGGTGCGAACGCTGCCGAGCCGCGCGCGATTGACGAGCCGCTGCCGCTCATTGCGGCGAATGCGTTTCTTGGCCGATTTATGTTCCGCCATGCTTAGCCCAACTAGAACTTCCCGCGGACGCAGCATCCGCAGCAGGAAAGGGCGCGGTTATAGCCAAGCGAATCGCGAGCGTCAACAGCAACAGGAAAGCGAATCGGTCGCCGTCGAATCAGCGGTTCTTGAATTGGGGCTTGCGCTTCTCGGCGAAGGCGGCCATGCCCTCTCTTTGATCCTCGAGCGCGAAGGTGGAATAGAACAGTCGCCGCTCAAACATGACGCCTTCGCTGAGCGATGTCTCGTAGGCTCGGTTGACTGCCTCTTTGGCCATAATTGCCGCTGGCAGGGACATGGCAGCGATGGTCTCTGCCACTTCCATGGCCGTATCCATGAGTTCGGCAAGGGACACGACACGACTGACTAGCCCGGCCCGCTCCGCCTCGTCGACGTCCATCATCCGGCCCGTCAGGATCAGGTCCATGGCCTTGGCCTTGCCGACGGCGCGCGGCAGGCGCTGGGTGCCACCGGCGCCGGGGAAGGTCCCGAGTTTGATCTCCGGCTGACCGAAGCGCGCATTGTCGGCGGCGATGACGATGTCGCACATCATGG
>Ga0066827_10000447_pt1 | contig 19457 bp, 16 predicted proteins | sample ETNtaG_34_FD_65609 | JGI IMG/M metagenome (GOLD analysis project Ga0066827, IMG submission 65609) | Marine microbial and viral communities from oxygen minimum zone, Eastern Pacific Ocean - ETNP201306SV51 | ecosystem: Environmental > Aquatic > Marine > Oceanic | place: Pacific Ocean: Eastern... | reverse complement strand
CGTCGCGTGATAGCTTCGTCGGGCGATCAGGCTTCTTGATCGATATTGATAGCCACTGCACCGAGAGTTAAATTTACCGCCTCAATGCCGGGATTAACGCGATAGTGGCCGCGGGCTACCACCAGAAACGTATTGTGGACGGTGGCGGCTGCCAGGAAGGCTGTAACAGCGACCCAACTGCGATTACCCGGCGTCGCCGCAACCGTGCGCGTGACATAGCCGAACACGGTGCCGATGGCCATGGTCAGACCAAGTGTCTGGGCCTTGGACGTTCACTCGCGAAACCATGCTGCCCCGCGATCACCGTCACCGTAATACATGGCGCTCTCCTCGCTTCGACCTCAGAGCCTGACTTGTCACAAAGGTCTAATTTTCTCCCTACCAGCTGTTGCGAAGCTCGCGCAGGCGCAGAAACACGTCCTTTTTCGAGGGTGTGTCGGGGAGATCGGGAAAATGCTCGCGCAAGGCCGCAATGATGCTCGGTCTGTGCAGACGGAAGAAGGTGTTGACCTCTTTCTCCAGCGCTAGCGTGGTGACCCTCGCATGATGCGGATCCTGGTCCCTGAGCTCGTCCAGCAGGGCCGTTGCGCGGGCGTTGTCCGGCTCCCGATCCAAAGTGAACTCGAGATTGCTCTCGATGTAGTCGTGTCCGGGATAGATCAAGGTATCCTCGGGCAATGCCGCCAGCTGTCCGGCAAAGGTTTCGTATAGCTCCGGTGGGTGGCCGCCGTTGTGGCAGTTGCCGGCGCCGGCATTGAATAGGGTATCGCCACAGATCAGGGCCGGTTGGTCGGCGTGGCCCATCACGCAGACGTGGCTCATGGTATGGCCCGGCGTATCGAGAACTTCGAGTTCGACGCGCTTGCCGACTGTTATCACATCGCCCGCTGACAGGCCCCGGTCAAGTCCCGGAATCTTGTCTTTGGCGTCGCGATGGGCGAGCAGCTTTGCACCCGTTGCGGCGATCACGGCCTTGTTCCCACCGGTATGGTCGCCATGCTCATGGGTGTTGAGGACCTGGGTGATCTCCCACCCTGCATTCTTGGCGGCGGCTAGGCAGCGCTGATGATCAAGTGGGTCGACGGCAAGCGCTTCGCCGCTGTTGGAGCAGGCGATCAGGTAGTTGAAATTGCGGTAGGCATTATCGGTATAAAGCTGCTTGATGATCATTTCAGACTCCCTCGTGCATATCGTCTGTCGGCTGTGAAGCGTCTCACTGCGGTGACCGTGCAATGATGGTATCTTTCTGGGGCTTTTTTCTCTTCATGCAGTTCACTGTGACGCCGGTTCTGTCCCCTCTCGTGGATAGGACTACCCGGGCTCTTGAGCCTTTTCCAGCACTGCTAACAAAAGCACATCGACACCGACGGTGGCGTGTTCCGGTTCGGCGGATTCGATTTCGTTATGGCTGATGCCATCGCGGCATGGGATGAAAACCATTGCTGAAGGGCAGATGTCGGCCATGTATTTCGCATCGTGGCCGGCTCCGCTGGTGATCTCCCGGTAAGAGGCACCGAGCGCATCTGCGGCGTTGCGGACGGCCGCCACGCAGGTAGGGTCAAACAGGGTAGGCGGCGAATACCAAATCTCGTTCAATGTGCCGCCGTAGCCCTCTAGGTCGTCATAGGCCACGCGCAAAGCAGCTGCCATTGCGGCCAGGGCATCCGCATCCGGGTGGCGCATGTCGATGCCGAGATGGACTGAGCCTGGGATGACGTTGCGGGAATCTGGCGAGATGCGGAACTCGCCCACCGTGCCGCGCCCGTCAGGGGCATGCTCGAGCGCAATGGCGTTGACGCGCTCGACCAGCCTTGAGGCCGCCAGTAGCGCATCCTTGCGCGCCGGCATCGGTGTCGGGCCCGCATGTGCCTCCATGCCTTCCACGCGGCAGTCGAACCAGCGAAGCCCTTGGATAGCGGTAACCACTCCGATGGTGTGCCCTTCGGCCTCGAGGATCGGGCCCTGCTCGATATGGGCCTCGAAATAGGCGTGGGGGGTACTCTCGCCGACCGGCGCATCGCCGGCCAAGCCATGCTCGGTGAGAGCCTCCGCTACCGTCTGGCCACCGCCGGATTCCTCTTGTGCTAGAACCTCCTCAAGGGCGAGGGCGCCGCTGTACGTGCCCGAGCCCATCATGGCCGGTGCAAAGCGTGAGCCTTCCTCGTTGGTCCAGTTGACGATCTCGATAGGTCGTAGGGTCTCGATACCGGCATCCTGCAGGGCACGCACCACTTCGAGCCCAGAAAGCACACCATAGGCGCCGTCGAACTTTCCACCAGTCGGTTGGCTGTCGAGATGGCTGCCGACAAGCACTGGGGCGAGGCTGTCGTCGCGGCCCGCACAGTGAGCAAACATGTTGCCGATGCCGTCAATGCTGACTCGGCAGCCGGCCGCCTCGGCCCATTCGGCGAAGAGCCGGCGCCCGTCGCGGTCGGTCTCGCTCAACGCCAAGCGGCAGACGCCGCCTTTCGCCGTTGCGCCGATCTCCGCCATCGTCATCAACGACTGCCAGAGCCGGCCGCCGTCGATGCACAGCCGGTTTGCGGCCTTGCTCATTTCACAGCTTCGGCCAGCTTTGATGGCAAGGATTGGCTTCTTCGTAAGTGCGGCAGGCACGTAGCACCATGGTTTCGCCGAACAGCGGGCCGATCACTTGCAGGCCGATCGGCAGCCCGGTGGCGGTGAAACCGCAGGGCACCGAGGCGGCCGGATTGCGCGTCAGATTGATAGGAAAGGTGTAGGGAATCCAGCTGAGTGGATTTTCGGCATAGGCCTCGGACGGAATCTGTTGGCCAGCCTTGAATGCGGGTACCGGTAAGGTGGGGGACAAGATGAGATCATGGTGCTCGAAGAATTCCGCCAGCGCCAGGCCGTCGGCGACGCGCGCCATCTCGGCGCGCTTGACTGTCAGCCCGTCAAGGCCGCGTCCGGCTTCGGCAGACCTGAGCAGGCTCTCTTCCAACAACACCTGTTTCTCGGCCGGCATGCTCGCGACCAACGCGGCAGCACCCATTGCCCAGTGGACACCGAAGACCTCACCGGGTTCGTGCGGCCAGAACGGGTTCGCCTCCTCGACAGTGGCACCCAAGTCCTCAAAGGTCTTCGCCGCCTCATAGGTTGAGGCTCGCACCTCCGCATCGATAGCCACGTCACCCATGCCGAGGGTCGGCGAATAGGCGACGCGCACGCCACTCAACGGCTCTTCCAGGTTGGCGCGATAATCGGTGCCGTCGTGGGGCAGGGCATACCAGTCGCGCCAGTCGGGCTCAGAGAGCACTGTCAGCATCAGCGCCGCGTCGGCCACGGTGCGTGTCATCGGCCCAACATGGGAGACGCTGCTGTTGGGCGTCCCCGGATAGGAAGGCACGCGTCCGAAGGTCGCCTTGATGCCGAAGATGCCGCTGAAGGAGGACGGGATGCGGATCGAACCGCCGCCATCGGTCCCGACCGCCAGCGGGCCCATGCCAGCCGCTACAGCCGCCGCGGCGCCGCCGCTCGAGCCACCGGGTGTCTTACCGGGATCCCAGGGATTTCGTGTAATCCCGCTCAGGGGACTGTCGGTCACGGCCTTGTGGCCGAATTCTGGCGTCGTGGTCTTGCCGAGGATGACCGCACCATGCTCGCGCAACCGCGCTGCGGCAGGCGAATCCTCGTTCCAGGACTGCTCGCGATCGACACTGAGAGACCCCCGCAGGGTTGGCATGCCCTTGGCTAGCAGTAAATCCTTGATTGAGGTTGGCACGCCATCAATTAGGCCACGGGGCTCGCCAGCCCGCCAGCGCGCCTCCGAATTTCTCGCTGCGGCCAGCGCGCCTTCACCGTCAACGGTCACGAAAGCGTTGAGGCTGTCCTGGGTCTCGGCGATGCGCCCCAGAACCGCCTCGCAGACGTCCACCGGAGAGACCTTCCGGGAACGGTAGACCTCGATCAGATCTGTCGCCGAAAGGCGGGTGAGGTTGTCGGACATGGCGGCTCCACGTTTTCAAGGTTGGAAAGCGCTCACCCTAACGTGATCGCTGCGGCAAGGCGATACCCCGACAATTCTACGCCTTCGCCTTTTTGTTGCCATCTTTTCCTGTCAATCTAAGTGCATGGGAAATCAAATAAAATCCGGAATGTGGGAAGACCCACGCCGGAGCGCCAGTGAGATTACTGGCCGCGAGGGCGAGCGAGCCGCGCCCAGTGAACACAAGGCGCGCGCCTGCCTGATGTGTGGCGACAGCTTCGACTCCGAAGGCGCCCACAACCGCATCTGCCGGCGCTGCAAGGCCAGCCAGACTTACCGCGGCGCATAGGACGGACCTTCGTCTGCGTCGGCATGCCGAAAGACGTCGGTCATGCCTCGACTCGGCGATCAAGCCGCCGATATTGGAAGGGGTGCGCAGGCCTTCACCGAGATTGGTCAGGGCGGCTAGTGTCTCGCGTTGGCCTTTGGCGATCTCGGTGACGCCTTTCACCGTCTTGCGGGGGCCCTCCTCGATGACTGCCAGTACTTCGGTATCTTCCCCGCTTTGTAGCTCGGCTAGCCGCGCTGGTTCACGTCTTCTTGAGCGCTTCGAGCACGGCCTCGTATTGCTCGTCTTTGATGGTGAAGCAGTGCTCGGCCAGCGGGAACTGGCTCGTGCGCACGTCTTCCATAAAGCTGGTCATGGCATTTGTGATCTGCTCGCCGACCTTGCAGTATTGCTTGACGAAGCGCGGCGTGAAGCGGTCGAACATGCCGATCATGTCGGCCAGCACTAGCACCTGGCCGTCGCAATCGGGCCCGGCACCTATGCCCATGGTGGGGATCGATACGGTCTCCGTAATCAGCTTGGCGATGCGGTCGGGAATAGCCTCTAAAACCATGGCGCATGCGCCCGCCTTCTCCAGCGCCTTAGCATCGCGGATCAATTGTAGGCTGGTGGCCACATCCTTACCCTGGACCTTGAAGCCACCCAGCTTGGAGACGGTCTGAGGCGTCAGCCCGATATGCCCCATTACGGGGATGCCGGCGCGCACGATGGCCTGGATCTTGTCGGTGAAGTCCTCGCCGCCTTCGAGCTTGACCACGTCGCAGGCGCCCTCCTTCATAAGCCGCACGGCGTTGTCAACAGCCTGGGCGGTGCTGGCGTGATAGGCGCCGAAGGGCAGGTCACCGATGACAATGGCCCGGTTCGCCGCACGGCTGACGGCTTTGGCGTGGTGGATCATCATATCCATGGTCACGCTCACGGTACCGTCGAGGCCAAGCGCTGTCATGCCAAGTGAATCCCCCACCAGGATGAACTCGATCCCGGCGCGGTCAACCGCAAGCGCCGTCGGATAGTCGACTGCGGTAATCTGGAAGACTGGCTCGCCCTTGGCGACAGTCGCCTGGATGTCCTGGATGGCCAGCTTCTTTGGTTTATCTGCCATGATCACTCAACCGTCACTGTTTTCGGTAACATGGCAAGGGGTGATGTTGCGGTCGGCCACAAGCGTTGCGATGCCCTCGCGAAACGCTTTCAGGTGCGATGTCTCGAGATGGGCGTTGAAGGCCGACTCGTTTTCATAGATCTCGTAGAGGATGACCCGGTCACTGCCATCGCGCGGCGTGTTGACGTCGAACCTATGGCAGCCCGGCTCGTTCGTCACCGAGGCCGCTGCATCGACCTTGGCGGTCTCGACGAATTCCTCGAGTCTGCCCGGCTTTACTTGAAAGTCGGCGATGACGACGTAGCGACCCATTTTCCTGCTCCTCCATGCACTGCAATACATTTGTATTGATACGGTGACGTTGTTCGGGTGCGGCGCCACGTACTTGCCGACCGACGACGCGATATTGGCCCCAGTCAGTGTCGAGCGCAACGGCGATGATCTAGTCATCTGTGATCTGATCGTACCCAGCACGGAAATCGCAGTCTGTGTGCGCATAGAGGATTAATTCCTCGATGGCCACATTCGGTGTGGAATGCTTAGTCTTCCAAACCGCCCGGAACAGGAATCACGCGTCTGCGCACGCTGTCAGATGGATCTGTCGACGACCTTTTGCGGGGCCGGGCCGACGCTGACCTTAAAGTCTATGCAGCGCCCTTGGACGACGTCTCTGAGACCGGTCACACTGACTCCAATTAACCGAGACATGCTCTAGACAGCATCCGGTGACAGCATCACCTTGATGTCCTGGGATGGAGTTTTGAGCGCCTGGAATGCCTCGGGGAAGTGAGCCAGATTGGTATGGCTGGTGACCAGGCTGGTGGTATCAATGCGGCCGGCACCTATCATGTCGAGCACCATGGCAAAGTGCTCGTAGCGATAGACGAAGGCGAAATCGAGCGATAACTCCTTGGTGAGTGCCTTGGTCGGGAAGAACGTGTCGGAGGCCATGCACAGTCCGACCACGACGATATGTGCGTCGAATGGCGCCTGGTCGATCACCGTTTGTAGGCTTCCCGGTACGCCAACGCAATCGAAGATCACCCGTGGTTGGGTGCCGCTGATCGCCTCAACGGTGCTGCGCACATCCTCGCGGCTGGCATTGATGGCGGCAGTGGCTCCGAAGCGCGTTGCCTGCTCGGCTCGGGCTGCCACGAGATCGCTGATGATGATGTGCCGCGCACCGAAAAAGCGGCACCAGATCGAGACTGCAAGCCCAACTGGGCCGGCGCCGACGATCAGCACGGTGTCGCCGGCCTGTAACCTGGCCCTTTCCACCGCGTTGAGCCCGACCGCGAGCGGTTCTACCAAGGCGCCGTCGTCGAAGCTCGCGGCCTCGGGTAGGCGGAAGCTGGCATTGGCACCCACGCGGGTATATTCGGCATAGGCGCCGGGCTGGGCCAGACTGGCCCGGTTGGTCACGCTCTGGCAGCGATAGGCGCGGCCGGAAAGGCAGGCCGGACAATAACCACAGCCGTTGAACGGCTGGGCCGTTACCCGGTCGCCGACATTCCAGGTTCCGCGCGAATTCTTGTCCACCGCGACCACCTCGCCGGAGAACTCGTGACCCATCACGGCGCCGCGCTCGAGGTGGCGCCAGCCCACGGTGGGATCGGCATTGTCGGACCAGTGCAGGTCCGTGCCACAGATGCCGCAAGCATGGACCTTGAGGATCAGGTCTCCCGGACCGGGTTCCGGGTCCGGCACGGTCTCAATAGTTAGCGGGACACCTGGTTCTGAGAAGACGGCGGCTTTCATGATGTCATCCTATGACAAGCGGTAGATACGCTGCGCGGTGTCGTGGAACAGAGCAGCTTTTTCCGTGGCGCTGAAGCCGCTGGCGAGGCGCTTGAAGAAGTTCCATACCACCGCATAGGAGCAGGATAGCTTGTCGACGGGAAAATTGCTCTCGAACATGCAACGCTCAGGACCAAACACGTCGATGGCGTGGCGGTAGTAATCGCCGCCCGCGGCAATCAGTTCCTCGGAACTCGCCGGCATCTCGCGTTTGTGCCAGCCATGGCCGTTGATCGGCATGTTGTTGCCACCGAGCTTGGCGTAGACGTTCTCACACGCGGCGAGATCAGCGACATCCTTGCGCCACCGAGTTAGCACCTCCTCGCCTAGGCCGGCATAGGGCCCAATACCGAGCGGGCCGCCGAAGTGATCGAAGACGATGGTCACCTCGGGATGGCCGCGGGCTAAATCCGTCAGTTCAGGGATTTGCGGGTGATAGAGCCAGGACTCGTAGCTAAGCCCGTGTGCGGGTAAGCGGGCCAAGCCCTTGCGGAAGGTGGAATCCGCAAGTAGGCCTTGCGGCGGGTTGGTGTGGGAGTTGCGCACGGCGTCGCTGGCGTCCCAGCCGGAAGCGTGGCGGATACCGCGAAAGCGTGTGGGGGCTGCTGCGATATGGGCTTCCAGGACCTGGTCGACCGTGTCGCCCAAGGTCAGGTCGGCGAAACCGACGATGCCTTCGCAGACGCGCGTCGGACCGAACTCACCGCTCGCGCTTTGCGCCGCAATGCCGTTGACGAACTCGGTCTCGCCGACGGGCATCAAATGTTCTAACCCCACCTCGCGATACATCGATCGGCATTCTACGAAAACGGTCGCGACAATGTTGTGGCCAGATCCTGTGTCTTGCAACAAATCGTCGAGCATGTATTTGTGTCCATCGCGATCCCACAGATGGTGGTGGGGATCTATGATCGGCAGATCGGGTTCGAGGATGGGCTCTCGGTGTTGGGCAAGCCAGCTTTCCTTGATCGACGTAGCGGGTAGTTTTGCTCTCATGTTTCTGATTTTTCCTACTTCTCGGCCGTTTCTTTCCGAGCTGTCTGGACAGCGCGATCACGCACGCTCTGGATCAGTGGCATTAGGATAATTGCGATTGCAATACAGATAGAGATGACGATGGTTATCTCGTTGAAAGCCCGGATCAAGGCATCGCGACGACTCATCTCGATGAGCAATTGCAGACTGGCCGTGGCCGTGTCGGGTGAGCCGCCAAGTCCTGGTCCTAGACGGCTGCTGAAGAGATCGAAGACATCGCTGGCGTAATGATGGCCCTGTCCGATTGTTTCGCGGAACTGCTGGTAATGGATCTCCGAGCGAACGATCAGAAAGCTGTTGGCAATGGCCACGGCAATAGCGGCACCGAGGCGCATAGTGAGCTGGAACAATGATGTGCCGTTCTTTACCTGATCGACGGGTAGCAGGCCGAGTGCCAGACGAACCATCGAGAGGAAGCATAGTTGGGTCGCGAAGCCGCGCAAGACTTGCGGCAGCATTAAGCTGGCAAAGCTCGTATTAACGTTGAGATTAGCTTGGAAATAGGTTCCCACCGCTAGCAGCGAGAAGCCGACAAGGGCGATGGTGCGAAGGCGGAAATACTTGACCAATAGCGGAACGAAGAAGCCGGCAATCATCATGGATATGCCGAGCACGAAAATCCAAGTACCGATTTGCAAAGTGCTGAGGCCGAGAACGCGTCCCAGGAACAAGGGCAAGAGATAAAGCGGCACGAACAGGCCGGCGCCGAAAACGGCAATGTAGAACGTGCCCATGGCGAAGTTGCGTTGCTTGAATAGGCGCAAGTCGACTACAGGATGAGCACAAGTTAGCTCGTGCCAGAACAGGCAGATGCCGGTCACTACGGTAACAACCGAGAAGGCAACGATCATGTCCGAGGCGAACCAATCTTCCCGGCGGCCTTCCTCGAGCACGATCAGGAGGCTGATGAAAAATGTCGCCAGCAAGAGAATTCCGACGATATCGATGCGCTTGAACAGGTGCCATTGTGGCTTGTCGAAATCTACCAGAGAGCCCACCAGGACCGTTGCCAAGACGCTGAACGGCACGTTGAACAGGAACAACCATTCCCAGGACAGGGTCTCGCTGATCCAGCCTCCCAGGCTAGGGCCGAGCGCCACTGCGCCAGTGCCGAGCAGGGAGACGATGGCGCTGAGCACGTTCTGATAGCGGGCCGGAAAGGCTGAAAAGATGGTGGCGAAAACCATCGGCGCGATGGCGCCACCGCAGAAGCCTTGGAAGGCGCGGAAAACGATCATCGATTCAATGCTCCAGGCCGAGGCGCAGGCGACGCTGGCCAACATGAACCCGATCGAACAGATGGTGAATAGCCAGCGTGTGGAGAACAGCTGCGACAGCCAGCCCGACAGCGGGATCATGATCACTTCGGCGATCAGGGCTGCGGTCAGCACCCAGCTTACCTCGTCGGGGCCGGCACTGAGACCGGCGCGGATCTCGGAGAACGAGCTGCCGACGATCTGGATACTGAGAACCGAGAGGAACATGCCTACGGCCATGCCGAAGAACGCCAGTAGCTGGCGCAAGCCCAGGGGGCGATCGGGGCGCGGCGGTGCAGCTTCGAGTTCGCTCATCGACATGGTGGGCCGGGAGTTGGGAAAATCACTAGCGTAGGGCCGATGTAACAGCGCCGGCTGGTGGCATCAAGCGAGGCTATGGCGTGGCCCGGTTTTCCGGTGTAGGTAATTGTTCTCCGCCACCGTCCGCCAAGGGGGCACCCATGACCATCGCCGATCTTCGCTCCGGCCATTATCGCATCCCGCTGCCGATTCCGCTGTCCGATTCGACGCACGGTGAGATGACCACATTCGATTTGATCACGGTGCGTATCCGTGACGTCGATGGCCTGGAGGGGGTCGGCTATACCTATACGGCAAGCGCCAGCGCGGCGGGAATCCAGGCGGTCATTAGCGAAGCCTACAAGCCCTTGCTGCAAGGCAAGGAGACCGACCGCATCGAGCAGCATTGGCAGGATATGTGGTGGTCGGTGCATTATAGCGGCCGCGGCGGCATGGTGGTCTTCGCTATCTCCGCCGTGGATATCGCCTTGTGGGATCTGAAAGCAAAGAAGGCCGGGGTTCCCCTTTGGCGCCTGCTCGGTGGGCATGACTCGAAGGTGCGCGCCTATGCCGGCGGCATCGATCTCTATTTCCCCATCGAGCAGTTGCTGGACCAGACCCAGGATAATCTCGACAAAGGCTTTCGCGCCATTAAGATGAAGGTGGGGCGCGATAGGCTTAGCGAGGACGTCGCACGGGTCGGCAAAATGCGCAAGATGCTGGGCGATGACTTTCCGCTGATGGTTGACGCTAATATGCGGTGGAGCCCAGAAGTGGCGATCCGCGCCTCGCGAGCCTTCGCTGAGCACGACGTCTTCTGGCTCGAGGAGCCGACGATACCAGACGATTATACCGGCCATGGCCGTATCGCGCGCGATGGTCCGGTGCCAATCGCTGCCGGCGAGAATCTGCGCACGGTGCACGAGTTCCAGCACCTCATCGCCGCGGGCGGTGTCGCTTTCCCCGAGCCGGATGTATCCAATTGCGGCGGCATTACTGGCTGGATGAAGATTGCGCATTTGGCAGAGGCTAACAATCTGCCTGTCACTTCGCACGGGGTGCACGACCTGCACGTCCATTTGCTCGCGGCCGTACCCAACAAGTCGTACCTTGAGGTTCACGGCTTTGGACTCGAGAAATACATCGCCGAACCGCTCACCATCGTCGAGGGTTTTGCCACGGCGCCGGAGCGTCCAGGTCACGGGGTCGAGTTTGATTGGGACGGCATGGACGGCTTCCGCCTTTGAGGCGCATCCGGGTTGTCTCACGCGCCGTGTCGGCCACAGCTATCTGAGCCGAGCAACCCGAGGCGTCCGGGAATAGCGATTTGGCTTGCGCTGCTGCTACGCCGTGGCGGCCGAGGAGAGTATCGCGTTTGTCATCGGTATTTCGGTCTATACCGAGAGTTCGAGCAACATGTTCTACCGTGGCACTGCAAAACTTACCAAGGTGCGAAACCGCTAAGGCGCCTGATGAAGAACGGGACAACGCTTTTACCCTGCTCGCCGGAAAATTGATCTCGATAAAGGTATAGCTTGGCTCAAAGCGCTACTTTCGAGTTGGTTATGGGGGGTCGTCGATTAGGAAAACGCAAGACATCATGCCAGGGTGGGCCTGCTGGGCAGACTTGGCAAAACAGTTTCGGCTGCCCGCCCCGATACTTGGCTGGCCTGCGGAAGTGGCAGGAGGTGGCATGCGAATAACGGACGCCCTGCGCGGTGAGCATGGTGCGTATTGCGGACTATTTGATCAGGTTAATTCTCTGGTTGATGAAGTTGAAATTATTTCACAAATTCAAAATGCCACGATCGCATTGAATGCCGAGATTGTCTCCCACGGCAAGCTTGAGGAAACGCTGCTCATTCCTGCGCTGCGGCCTCATCTGGAGGATGACCGGCTTGTCACGGCAATGCGCGATGAGCACACGAGAATGGAACAATCCCTGGAGAAGGTGGAGGACGCTCAGGATCTCCAAGATGCCGTGGATTGGATTCACTATTGCATCGGATTCGCCCGCGAACATTTTCGGAAAGAGGAGGAGTTTCTGTTTCCTTTGGCTGACGAAATGTTGAGCGAGGGGGAATTGGCAAGGCTCGGGCACGCCTGGGCTGAGGTCCGCGGCGTCTCTCTGGTCCCGCTGCGAACGTTGGCGCCATAAGACATCTTTCTGGCCACCGTGCTGGCCGTTTCATGCTTGAATGTTTCCACACCGCGCAACGCCGCGGCGGAGTGTTGTGGGGGATGGAGAGTGGCAGGTCGGATTACGGCGGGATTCGTGGGGTTGTTGGCTCTGTTGGCTGTGCACGATCCGGTAAGCGCGGCTTGGCAGATAAAGGATTTCGACATCTGGATTGGCGCGCCCGAGAACGTCGAGGCGGTGACCGATGTGACCAATCTGCTGGGGTTGAACGATGTAGCCGATGTTCCGCCGGGGCATATCGCTGTACTCGAGAGCTATCTTCGCGAGGTCGCGCGGCATTACGAGTTGCTCGGGTTTCGCCAACCGATGCTCGAGCCCGTGGTGACCGGCGACGACGGCAGGCAGGCCTACCGCATCTATCTCTACGATTATCCCGATTGGCGCGACATGACTGGCGCCTATGTCGATGACGAGGCCTTCACCCAGCTGAACGAGCACGAGCGCATCCGGCTTTCCAGCACCGCACCCGCGGGCTATAGCGTTCGTTGTCGTGGCATGGGCACGACTCCCTATATCAAGATCGATCTGTCGCGCGCCTTTCAGGGGGGGGTACTACGTGCGCGGACGATGGAGAATTTAGCGCACGAGCTGTTTCATGCGGTTCAATACGGCTACGACCTATTTCCGGAGAATTGTACCTTAGGTAATTGGATTGTCGAGGGAACGGCAGAGGCGATGGGCATTGATACCGCCTTCGCTCTGCGAGGTGTAGAGCCTTCGCGACGTCGCCCAGTCCAGCGCTGGGGTGGCCGCAGGTACAGCAGTACGCTTTACGTTTCGGATAATGATTTGCGGCGCAAGAACGATGGCTATTGGAGCGCTTCCCTGTGGCGGTATATCGGCGAATATATGAGCGCCAAAGTATCGAATGGGTTGGCAACGATCGAGCCGATTGCGCCCGACTATCACTACTTGGATTCCTTCTTCAGCACCCCGCTGGACGGCTCCCCCGGTTTGCCGGATGAGATGACATGGCTCGATACCGGCCTGCGTCGCGAGACGGGACTGGGGCTGGCTCGGCTTTATGCTAATTTTGTTGTTACGTTTTCCGACTATGTGCCAAGACGGGCGCAGGTCACCCAATCGGAGGAGGGGGTCCGGCGCCGCTGGCACAGGGCTGTTTTCGGCGGCTGTCCACCGCTCTTTCTGTCTAATGATAGACCTCAAGCAAAAGTAACGTTGAATTTGTCGAAGGTCGCGACCCGCTGTGTCAAGCTCGTTATCGGTGTGCCAGATGGGGTCGATATCTCCGTGCAAACCAGTGGTGAGGACATAGCCCGGCTACGCTCACTTGTCGTCGGTGTGAGCGGCGCCAAGCAAGTGGGCCGCCCGACTATCGTTCAGAACCCCGCCAAGTCCGAGGAGCACATTGCGCATTGGCGGTTTCACCTCGCAACCGATACTCCCCAATACCTCATTATCGCCAATGTCGCGCGCAATCCAGCGACGACCTTAGCTCAGCATCCGTTGCTGCATTTTTCCATCAGTGGCTGGGAAAGTTCGATGGTTGGGTCGCGGACGCAGGGGCAGCCGGAGGCAAGTCCACCTGGAAGCCAACCACAGCCGGCAGCTTTGGGAGGCGATTCCGCTGTTGCGCACACTGCCGAGGAACTCGACGGCGGTGCGTCAATTTTGAGCACCTATGAGGGGACGAGTGCGCAAATGGGGCGCCAGGAGACAGAGACCCCCTGTTATGAGGCGTTCAGGTACATGGCCTGCGGGCCCGTTACCACGATTTTGCTGGAATTGAATCCGGGTCTGCTCGGCAGCAATAGCCACACCACGGGGACCGGTGCTTTTAGCGGTCAGGTCGTGAACATGGCTGCTGGTTCTGGCGAAGCGGGCGTGTTGGATCTGGACGAGGAGATGGCTCGTATGGCCGCGGTGTTGGACGCCACCGAAGGCTCTTCGGTACAGATCACAATCCCACTTATTGACTACGGCTTCAGCGGCAGTTTCGCCAATGCGCAGATGTCGGTCTCGGCCGAGGACGGCGGGGCATACCGGGCTGTCGGCATCTATTCTGCGCAGGTGCGGCGATATCCGCTGACCGGCCAGGTGACGATCGAGGAATACACGCCGTTCGTCATGCGCGGCAGCTTTTCGGCCGACCTAATCGACTTTCGGCTGATCGATTGGACAATCAAAAATCCAGTGTTGTCGCACCACGCGAGCGTCGCGGGGCGCTTCGCCATCGCGGCGCCTTGGGAAGGCGATCGACGAGCCGCGATGCTGTCTTCGGACGATATCGCCGACGATGTCTTCCAGGATGCCATAGAGATGTTTCCGGCGCTCAGCGGCGAGTCCCTGCAAGAGATGGTAGCCGCTGCTATGACCCGTGAGCAGGCCACTTTTGGTAGTAGCGGCGGCTTTACCATCGAGTTGCCATGCGATTGCAGTTGCAACCGTGTCGACGGCCTGAAGCGGATTTGCCGGGGCTATTGTGCGCCTGTTCTTCATGCCTGCCTCGGCCAACCTGCGAAGGGCGTGGTGCCGTTGGATGAGTCGGTGCTAGCCGATAGGAACGGCGAGATTGCAACCTTGCGGGCGCGCTTCGCCGAATACCTGCAGATGCGGTTTCAAGACCCCGATATGCGGGAGAGCTTTCTCAGCGTATTCGACATAGCGGAGACGCTAGATGGCAAACGCCGGGTGATGTTGTCGTATGGCGCCAATCCCGGTCCTTGATCTTTTCATGTTGTGGTTGCAGCTCTGATCCGCGCCCAGGATGGGTGCCTCGCTTGCCGTTTCATGCTTGAATGCCGCGACTTGAGGAAGAGGGAGACACGGAATGGCGATAGAGACGCAGTGGCACGACTATGACGTTGTAGTAATTGGCTCCGGCGGTGCCGGAAGCGCGGCCGCGCACGCTGCCGCGGAGAGCGGCGCGCGGGTGCTGGTGGTATCGAAGGATCCGATCGGCTGCTCAGACACCAAGATTTCCGAAGGTATTATTACGCTTCGTGGCAGCGCGGAGGATGCCGATACTCGTCAGGTGCTCTCCGATAATTTGCGCGTGGCGGGTGCTGATCTGCCCGATCCCGAAATCACCGATGCCTTCGCGGCTGATAGCCGTGACGCCTATGACTGGATTCGCCGGCAGGGTCTGCGCCCCGACATCGACGAGGAGCGCGGCGGCCCGCAAACGGTACCGGTCGCATTTGGCGGACACACCCATCGGCGCTCCGTCGTCCATCGCAATAGCGGCGTGGCGTTTAGCCATGCCCACTGGAATGCGGTCGTCCAGGGCGCCGGGATCGACTATCTTGAAGACACCTGGGTATTGGATTTGGTGACGGTTGACGATGGCGATCCGTGCGTCGCGGGCGCCGTGATCTACGACGCCGGGCACGGCGAGTTGCTGGCGATCCGTGCACCATCGGTGGTGATCGCTTCCGGCGGGCTAGGCACGATGTATTTTCCCAAGACTGACACCATGCGCGGCAATACCGGCGATTCTTATGCGCTTGCTCTGCGCGCGGGCGCCGATCTGGTAGATATGGAGCAGGTGCAGTTCCTGCCCTTCTGTATCACCTATCCGCCGTCCTACGAGGGGCTGATCGCTTCAGAGCCCGGTGTGGCGGGTTATCTCGGGGTGCTGCGTGATGCCGAGGGCAAGCTCTTGCTCGATGGGCTGATGCTGCGCACTCGCGCTGAGTGTGCTGCCGCCATGGTACGCGCGGTTAATGAAGGACGCGGCACTGAGCGGGGCGGCTGCTATCTCGATCTCACCGCTAATGTTGCGGCACCGCGCTCCGGACCCTATTTCGAGGTTTTTCTGAACACCACTTTATCCAAGGTCATGGGCACGGTGCGCCAGGCCATGGGGCGCAAGGCGACAAAGTGCCAGGAATGGTGGGAGGTGCGCCCGAGTGCGCACTATTGCATGGGCGGAGTGCGTGTCGGACCTGATGCCGCGGCCAAGACCGATGAGGATCGTGCAGCCGTGCGTGGATTATTTTCCGCCGGCCAGGCGATGGGCGGTGTGTTCGGTGCCAACCGATTGGGCTCGACGGCGCTGTCGGAAAACGCGGTCTTCGGCATTCGTGCCGGCCATGGCGCGGCTGCCGTCGCCAAGGCGAGCAAACCCGCTGACGATGCCGTTTTTACACCGCTGCTTGATGGCTATCGCGGCCTGTTCGGACAGGGCAGTGCCGACGCGCCGGCGTGTCTCGTAAGGGAGCTGCAGGAAGCCTGTTGGGAACATATCGGCCCGGCCCGTACCAGGTCGGGGCTCGAGACCATGTTGACGAAGATTGCCGAGCTGCGCCGCCGCTGCAGCGAGGCCACTGTGAGTTGCGAGGGTGTGTGGAACCAGTCTTTCATAGACCGCGTCGAACTTGCTAGCATGCTGGACACGGCGGAAGCTGTGGCACGAGCGGCATTGACGCGCGAGGACAGTCTGGGTGCGCATGTCCGCCTCGATGGTGGCCAGACCTCGCTGCTGTGGTCGCGGCCGTGGTCGGCGGTTGTTCGTCGTGATGCGGCGGATGGCTGGGGGGTGGTGAAGGCACCGCGCAAGGGCACGCCGTTCTTGCAACTGCTGGCCTACCTGTACCGAGATCGCAAGCGCAAGGTGGCTCTCAGGTTGTTACGGTCGCTGCCGCTGCGCTGGCGAGATGCTGTCATAGAGGGGCGCTATCGCGCCACCATGGGCCCTCTCAAGAGTGGTGATGAGAAGGTCGCCGAAGCTCAGGTCGCGGAAGCATGAAGGTAGAGATCGTTCTGCACCGCGATGGCGAAGACCGTCCGGTGACCTACGAATATCAGCCACGCGAAGAGGGCGAGCGCCCGATGGTGCTGGACTTGCTTTTGCAGGCACAGACCAGCGAGATTCTCGATCTCTCCTATCGCTATGGCTGCCGCAACCGCGCTTGCGGCCTATGCACCGTCGACGTCAACGGCCGCCCACGCTTGTCTTGCCGGGCGCGGGTAAAGGAAGGCGATAGCATCAGCGCCCAAGGCACCCTGCCGGTGTTGCGCGACATGATCGGCCGCCGCGACGGCATCGCCCGGCAATTGCGCGGCCATCTGCCCAACGCCATACTCGCGAACGATCTCAATGTGGCGGCGGGCGACGACTTTCACGCCCTGACCGCCTGTATCGACTGTTATGCCTGCCTGCATGACTGTCCTATGCACGCGCGCAACTTCAGAGATGGTGAAGAGCAGCGCGATGACGGTAACGCCTATCGCTGGGGCAATCCGTTCTCGCTGCTGAAGTTGCAACGCCTGCGCCTCGATCCGCTAGCCAGCGAAAGCGACCGCGTGGGTGCGCTCGAGACCGCGCGCGAGCTCGGGCTTGACGCTTGCGTCGACTGCCCCGGTTGCAAATGCGGCATCGGCATCGATCTCAAAGGCAAGGTTATTGCGCCGCTACTTGAGCAGCTTTGATTGCGCCTCGTCGGCACCATGCACATTTACCGCGTTACCAGCCCGGAGATGATCGTCTTCGGTGCTTTGTTGCATGACGCCTTGTCGCCAGAAGGAGAGGAAGCATGAGGTTTGTGGGCAAGCGTGCCATGGTCACCGGCGCCGGTCACGGCATCGGCCTTGCCATCGCCCAGCGCCTGGCGGAGGAGGGCGCGCAGGTCCTGATCTGCGACCGCCACGAGGCGCGGGCTGAGGCGGCGGCCGACAGCATCGGCCACGATGTTGCGGCGCATGTTATCGACGTGCGTGAGCGTTGCGCTGTTGAGGGTGCTGTGGCGAAAGCGGTGGCGCTGTGGGACGGCCTTGACGTGCTGGTCGCCAATGCCGGGGTGATGGACCGCATGCCCTTCCTCGAGACTACGGACGAGCACTGGCGCACAGTGCTCGGCATCAACCTCTACGGCGCCTTTCTTTGCGGCCAGGTGGCGGCACGCCGGATGGTGGCACAAGGGGCGGGCGGTCGCATCGTCAACGTAGCCTCGAACTCTGGCATCTTCGGCGGCCGTGGGCGCGCAGCCTACGGCACCAGCAAGGCCGGGTTGATCAACCTCACACAATGCATGGCCATCGAACTCGCCGAGCACGATATATTGGTCAACGCTGTGGCGCCGGGCCCGACGAAAACGCACCCCGAGCTGCAAGGCGAACTGATGGCCAGCGCTGCCCAGCGCATGCCTCTCAAGCGCTTTGGCCATCCCAGCGAGATCGCCGCCGTTGCCGCCTTCCTTGCCTCCGACGACTGTACCTTTACCACCGGTCACACCTACGCTGCCGACGGCGGTTTCACCGTCGCGGGGGTGATGGAGGGGTAGGGGAAAAGTAAATAGTAGGCGATTGATAGCGAAAATTTACAAATCTAATTTTCTTGGATCATACGGACTTTAGTGGCTGCTTGTTAACAAGACGAAAGTCATCAAATTTCGGGTCTGACTCGCTGGGTGTCTCCTTGTCCTATGCTCACCCTTTCACGCCAGCGCCCCCAGAACGCCAGGGATAGGCTATATCGACGGGAGCTTCGCGATTGCCGCGGGCCAAGCCTAGCTTGTTGAGGCGCAGGCGTACCATGGGAAACTGCTCGCGGCCCCAGAAGACTTCACCGTCGAGCACGATGGTGGGCACGCCGAAGACACCAGCCGTATCGGCGTCAGCGTGTATTGCCTCAAGCGCGGCGTGGCCCTCATCGGCGGCGTAAGCGGCAAACGCCGAGGGGTCGGCGCCGGCTTCGCCAAGTACGGCTTGGATCACGGTGCGATCCTCGATGTCCAGCGCCCGGCGCCAGAACCGCTCGAAGACGATATCTGTATAGGCGCGGAAGACATGCTGTTGCTTCGCATAGAGCATACCGATGCCGGCGAGAGCAGAATCCCAGATCTTCTGCGTACCGAGAATGGTCAGACCGCGCAGGTTGGCATGGCGGCGCACGTCCATATAGGTGTAGCGGACGCGGCGCCATTGGTAGGCGGTGCGCTCTTGGTGCAGGACCTGGCGTGCATCGTCGACCTCCGCCGAGCCCCGATAGCTGGCGATGTCGAGCGTGAAGGGTAGCCAGTTGAGCGCCACGTTGAAGTCGCGCTCAAAGGTCTGGGCCGGCTCGATAGCGAGGTAGGCGTAAGGACTCTTGAAGTCGATGTAGATGTCGAGCGTCTTGCTGGTCATGCTACAAATTTCCTTACCCAGGGCCGGATAAGCCCGAAGACGATGGCGTATCTAGCCGGAAAATCAGAGCGGAGAATCGTGCCAGACGCTGACCCACGAGTACTTCCAACTAGCGTATTAGAGGATCAGATTTTGCCTATTTTTATGGCATTTAGATTTTTTTTGCACAAAATTTATATGCTTTATTAAATTTTATGCATCCCTATCCAGCGCGTCCTGCGCTTTTGATATCGTTTGCCACCGTGCCATCCCTCTTCAAACCTGCAGAATCCCTCATGGGACCTGCAACAATGAGAAACAGTAAGGGAATGGCACGATGTTTGCTACGGAGGGAGCGGTGTAAGACAATCTTATTTGGGAGACATTCTATGAAACTGAGGAGC
>Ga0066827_10000357_pt1 | contig 21254 bp, 18 predicted proteins | sample ETNtaG_34_FD_65609 | JGI IMG/M metagenome (GOLD analysis project Ga0066827, IMG submission 65609) | Marine microbial and viral communities from oxygen minimum zone, Eastern Pacific Ocean - ETNP201306SV51 | ecosystem: Environmental > Aquatic > Marine > Oceanic | place: Pacific Ocean: Eastern... | reverse complement strand
GCTTCTAGTGCAGTGGCCTCGAGGCCTTTTCTCTCTGGCCGTCCCATTGCTCTTGTTAGCGATAACCCCTCAGCAGCAAAAGATCTTGATGTTTTTGATCAGGTTGTTGAGCATCCTGATCCGCGCATTTCATATCGCGACAAGATTGCACCATTATTGAATCTTCCCTTTTCAGTCACTCTGTTTCTGGATACGGATGCTCGTCTCACGGCTTCGGCTGCACCACTTTTTGCTGCCCTAGGGCGTGCTCACCTTGCGGCAGCTCATGCACCGGTTCGGATTCCAACGGGCTGGGCAGATGAACGCATCCCTGCACTATTTCCTGAGCTGAATTCGGGCGTGTTGCTGTTGCGTCGATCGTTGCGCACAAAGCTTTTAATCAAACGGTGGCTCAGTCTTTACGATCAATTGCAGCAACAATTCGATCAAAATTGGGATCAGGCATCTCTGCGTTCGGTTGTCTGGCATCTTCAGCAACGTTGGCGATTGCGGCTGCTGCTGTTGCCAGCTGAAGCTAATTTGCGGACGACTAAGCCATGGATCGCTGGCAAGGGTTTGGCAGTCCATGTGGTGCATGGGCGAGTACCTGAGGCTGAGTGGCCTGCGTTGCTTGGCTATCTGAATGGCAATATCGATCGATTTCGCAGTTGGAGTGAATGGTTGCAATTGCATCCTGATTCAGTCCTCAGACCTAAGTTGCCGCCAGACCCAGTTGGGTTTTGAGCGGAGCTTCGTTTCATGCTTTGCCCATTGGCGTAATTGCTGCCACCAGGGGCTGAATTGCCAGCGTTGTGGCTGCGCTTCGATCACGTTGGTTTGCTCTTGCGGATCGCGGTTGAGATGAATGCCCCAGAGCGGTTGGCCATTCCCATCCAGGGCCAGCTTGCGTGGACCCTGGATGAAGAGTCGCTCGGCGCCGAATTCCACCACAGCACCCTGCTGCTTGGATGCCCAATTTTGAAGTGCCATCTGCTTGCCGCCGCTGTTCAGTCCTGCGATGGTCTTACTCAGTAAGTTCGTGAGTGAAAGGGGCTTGAGAGTGCTCTGTTTGCCATTCTGCTCTGCCTTGCTACGAAGCCTGCTTGGTTCTTTGTAGATCCAAGGCACCCGTACGGCACCCTCCAGGAATGTGCCTTTGTAGAGCATTTCACTATCGCCCAGTAGTTCTCCATGGTCTGCAGTAACAGCTATTGCGGTGCTGGTTGCATCACTGCGCTGCTCGAGCCTGTCCAGCAGCCTTGAGACTTGTTGATCCAATAGCTGCAGGTGGTCGGCGTAGTCGGCGCGGCAAGCTGCAATCGCTGCAGGTGAGAGTTGATCTGCCCACGCTTTTGATGTTCTGCGCAGTTCACATTGCTCGGGTAGTTGATTCAGCCAGCCTGGTTTTGGGCTCGCCACTGGTAGGTTTTTGGCTTGGTTGCGGCCATGCCAGGGCAGTGGGGTGTCAAATGGCTCGTGTGGCCCAACGAAGCTCACCCATAGCAGCCAGGGCTTAGTCGTGGGCATGGCATTCAGTTGTTCCAGGCTCTGCTCAGCAATCCAGATGTCTGGATAAAGCGCTTGCGGCAAAAGCGTCGGTCGCACGGTCCATGCTGCTGCTGTGCGACCCATTGCATATCGCGTCTCGAGGTCGGCTCTTTGCGATGCCAATAGGCCTGCCTTGGCCCAGTCATCTGTGAGCGCGCAGTTCATTCGTCGCAAGGCTCGAGGCCCGCCCACTTCAATCGCTTGATCAAATCCAAGTGCCTGGAGCCGAGGAAGATCGTCGCGTAGATCTCCTGCCTTGCCATGGCTGCTCCAGTGGGCTTTTCCTACAAGAGCGGTATTCCATCCCTGCTGTTGCAGTTTTCGAACGATTGATGGTGCATCTGTAGGCAGGTTGACATCCGTGTTTTTGGTTACCCCCAATTGGCTTGGTGCCAGCCCTGTGAGCCAGCTCATTCTTGCCGGTACACAGTGGGGGCTGCTGGTGTAGCAGCGCCGCGCTGTCCATCCTTCACTGGCGAGCCTCTCTAGAGCGGGCAGCTGGATGAGTGGTGCAATGGGGTCGCCCCAATCGCCACGCCACTGATCGCAGCTGATCAAGAGAAGATTGGCAGGTGTGTTGGTGGCGATGGCATTGTTAGCTTGTTTGAGAAGCTTGGGGGATGGTTCTGATTCCATCAAGCCTTGCAGTGCTTTATGCCGCCGATGCGTTTGGCAATGCCGAACGCAAGATGGGCCGGCAGCAGGCTGGTCAGGGGATGCTTGCGGCCTTGATTCGCTCCACTCAAAGCAGCCATTTTCCCGTTGTTGCCACCCGTCAAGAGGATCTTTCTGCCCTTCGCCAACAGGCGCAGCTGCTTCAGCCTGGTTTGAATTTGCATCTATGGCCTCTCGATAAGCTCGATCGCCTTAGCGGTGTTGATGCCTTGTTGGTTGCTGATCCTGCTCTGGCGCGCTGGGCTGAGGCACGTCAGTGGCATCAAAAGGGCGCAGCGGCTTGGAGCTTGATCGGGATGACACATACCCTCTCAAGTGTTGCGGCTCTGGAGGCTTTGCGGGGCTTGCCTGCTTCGCCAATACGAGCTTGGGATGCTCTGATTTGCACGAGCCGCTGCGCACGTGAAGCTGTCCAGGTTGTGTTGGCTCATCAGGCTGAGTTGTTGGCCAGACGCTTTGGTGGCCAGGCCAGGGCCTGGGATGGACCGCAGCTCCCGGTGATTCCTCTTGGCTGTGATTTGGATCGCTTTCAGGCTTTGGCTGCTGGTCGTGAACAGGCGCGTGTTGCGCTTGGATTGCAATCGGCTCAGGTGGTGTTGCTGTTTGTTGGTCGACTGGAACTTCATGCCAAGGCCCATCCGGGTGTGATGCTGCAAGCCTTGAGCCGTGTGGCCCAGCACCACGCTAGGGAGACTCCTGATCGGCCTCGGCCTTGCTTGTTGGTGCTTGGCACCGCTCGCAGCCAAGCAACGGCGGCAGCCTGGCGTGAGGCCGTTGATTATTTCTCGCAGTGGTTTGATCTGCGCTTGTTTGATGGTCAGGATGATGCGCTCTCAGATCAAGCCTGGAGTGCTGCAGATTTGTTTATTTCCTTGGCCGACAGTCTTCAGGAAACGTTTGGGCTTACGCCCGTCGAGGCGATGGCGCGAGGCGTGCCCGTGATCTGCACGGATTGGAATGGTTATCGTGACACGGTGGTGGATGGTTTAACCGGTTGCTTGATTCCAACCAGCCAGCCTGGCCCCGCTACATCTCACCGCCTGGCCGAGTTGGCTCTTGGTCGTTTGCGTTATGACGACTTCATGGCCGATCTGATGCAGCAGGTGGTCGTCGATGAAGACGCTCTTGTCGTTGCCCTCGAGAGGTTGCTGAATGATGCCTCCATGCGTCAGCGCATGGGCGAGGCTGGGCAACGACGGGCAAGACAACTTTATGACTGGAATCATGTGGTTGGAGAGATTCGGTCTTTGGCAGCGGATCTAACAGAAAAGCGAATGGCTGCTGTTGGTCAGAACGAGGTTCAAGGCTCTTTCCCTTCTCCTTGGCAGCAGTTCGCCAGTTGGCCCAGTCGTCATCATCAGCTGGCCGGGAATATTTGTCTTGATCCCAACAGGTTCCAGCAGCGCTTGGCGCTCATGGAGCAGTTGCAGATTTATGCCAGGTTCTCTACCGCTGCAGATCCACCGCTGCGCTTGTCGGCATTGCGACCGTTGTCAGCTCATCTGCAAACGATGGCGGCGGCGCAGAGTCAAACGTTTGTGGTATCCATTGACGCCCTTCAGGCAGCATTGCCTGATCAAACCGCAGCTGCCCTGCAGCACGCCCTTGCTTGGCTCGCCAAAATCGGAGCATTGGAGTTGTCGGCGTGATTATCACTTCTCATTTGGCTTGGCATCACTTGCCTAAAACAGCTGGTACGACAACCGATCGCCTGTTTATTGCCAGTGGCTTGCCCCTGCTTTGGCATGACAGTCAGTCCAGCCCTATTAAGCACCTGCCAGCGGATGATCATCCTGAAGCTGCCTGTTTGCCGCTTGCTGGCAAACAGGCAGTGGCCAATTTCCGCAGGCTACCCAGTTGGTTGCTCAGCAATTTTCAGCACAAGCAAACACTGATGGGCCTTGATATCGATGCTGAGCCCATGCGCCGTGGTTTGTTTTGGCGTAAACGTCAGCAGCAATGGTTGCCGGCTGATTGGTGGTTGGAACGCTTTGGGATCGACGATGGCTGGACTTTGCTGCGGGTAGAGCAGCTTAAAACTGATTTTTTGGCCTGTTTGGCTCAACACGAACCGATAGGCCGTCGTGCTCGTTGGCGGGTGCGGTTTGTGCAGGCTCTCAATCGCAACAGCTATGCCCGTGATCTGAGCGAATGGTTCACTGTTGACGATCTGCAAGTGGTGTATGCCGCTAATCCCCGTTGGGCAGCTCTTGAACAGCGGCTATACGGCCATCTTCTTTCATCATTTGGGTCATGACCGTGCTTAAGAAGCGCTATTGGTTTGCCCTTCATCCAGACATTTCAAGTCCTATTGGCGGGGTCAAGCAAGCCCATCGTTTTGCCGAGGTGCTGGTGGATTGCGGTCGCGAGGCGACGATCATTCAGCAGAGCGCTGATTTTCATCCTGGCTGGTTTACCAGCCGGGTGGCCACGATCGCTTTAGATGATTGGCGGCAACGCAAAGACCTCAGTCCTGAAAAGGATGTGGTGGTGTTGCCGGAAACGTTTATCAAGGTTTTCGATAGCTATGCACCTGGGCTACCCAAGATCATCTTCAATCAAAATGCTGCCTATAGCTTTGGGCTTGGTAGCAAAAAGGCCGATATAGCTCCTGCCAAAGTTCTTGAGCTTTATCGCCATCCAGAACTGTTGCATGTGCTCTGCGTTTCTGAGCATGATCAACGCCTATTGAGGCAGGGCTTTAGCTTGGCTGGCGCTGGCATCAGTCGATTGCTGAATGGCATTGAAAGCGATGTTTTTTGTCCATCAGGTAGCAAAAAACTTCAGATCGCCTACATGCCCCGCAAAAATGGACGTGATGCGGCTGTCGTTGCAGCGATGCTCAAGGCTCAGAGCTGGTTTAGTGATTGGCAGTTGGTGCCGATCAAAAACCGCAGCCAGTCTGAAGTCACAGAGATCCTGCAGCAGAGCATTGCTTTTATGGCCTTTGGCCATCCGGAGGGTTTTGGTTTGCCCCTTGCCGAAGCGCTTGCCTGTGGCTGTGCCCTGATTGGTTATTCCGGCCTTGGTGGTCGTGAGCTGTTTGATCTGGCCACTGAGCACGATGTTGGTTTAGAGGTGGCATATGGGGATTGGCTCGGTTTCATTGAAGCCGTTGCAGCTTTGGATCGTTCATTGCGAAGAGAGAAAGCTGCAGTGCTGAAGGCTCTGCTCAAGGCATCAAAGGCCGTAAGGATCAGGTATTCAACGGAGGCGATGCGTCAAAGTGTTCTTGATAGCCTTAGCCGTTGGGAAGACAAGTTATCGGTTGGCTTCTCTTTTGATACGTCTCTGCCATTGAGCGCTATTTCACCCTGATGGCTCCCTTATCTCGTAATGTTCTCGATTTGGCCAGTCAGCTGGATTGGGGGCGGCTCTGTCGAACGCCTTTTCATCCTGGTATCTGGGCTGTGCTTGAGCCGGCAGGCGTGCAAAATCATGCGCCCCAGCTCTGTTGGATTGGGCCCGATACTTTGGCTTGTGTCTGGATGGCAGGTGGCCAAGAAGGCACTGCAGGCATGTCGATCATGCTCAGTCTTCTGGATCAAAAAACGGGCTGTTGGTCGTCGCCAAACTGTGTATCTCAAGATGCCGAACGTTCCGAACAGAATCCCCTGTTGTTCTTGACTGAAGCTGGATTGCAGCTGATTCATTCAGCTCAGCGTGCACGTGATCTTAAGGATCAGAGTTGGCAGGGAAGTGGTAGCAGCTTTTCCATGCAATGGACTGCTGCTCTACGCCACCAGCATTGTTCGATCTTCGCGATGCCGGAGGTTGATTCCCCCGCTCTTGGTGATGTTTTATTGGCCACGAGCTGGAGCAAGGCGGTTGATTTGTTGCCCCAACCGGCTTTCTGTCGCAATCCGCCCTATCGCAGGTCTGATGGCTGTTGGTTATTGCCCATTTATCGCAGTCTTGAAGCCGGTGGTGCCTTTGGCCATGATCATTCTCAGGTTTTGTTGCTTGAGGCAGATGGTCAACCCACCAATCAGATTTTTGAGGTACCTGAGAGCAAAGGTCGTGTTCATGGCTCGATCGTGCCTTCTGCTGATGGCAGCAGGCTGTTGCAGTTTTTTCGTAGTCGATTAGCTGATCGTATTTACTTATCCACCAGCACAATTGATGGTGAAGAGTGGAGTGTTCCTCAGCCAATCGATCTGCCAAACAACAACAGTTCGATCCAGGCTGTTCGTCTCGCTAGTGGCCGCTTGGCCATGATCTTCAACCGCTTTGGTTTGGAGGTCGATGCGAGTGATGATGCCAAGCTATGGGGTGAAGCCAATTGGCCCCGAACGCGTTGGCCATTGGCGATTGCGCTGAGTGAAGACGATGGTGCCAGCTGGCCCTGGATTCGTGACATCGATAGCGGTTGGGGGTTTTGTGGAAACGGAAACTGGCATCTCAACGGTCAACTGGCTTACCCAACCCTGCTAGAGGGCCCTGCTGCTTCTCTCCATCTGGCCTATTCCTGGGCGGGCCGCACGGCTATTCGATACGTCTGCCTGGAGGAAGAGGAGATTTTGGGGCTCACAAAGGCCCAGGGATGAGCAGTGTTTTGCTTGAGCAACAGCACGTGTTGTTCATCAGTCTTGATTCTTGCCGTTACGACACGTTCGAGGCGGCATATCGGGCTGGATCAATTCCTCACATGTCAGATATCGCACCCCTGCATCGGGCCATGGCGCCTAGCTATTTCACCTTCGCTAGCCATGCTGCCTTTTGGATGGGCTTTACACCAGGAGTGGTTGGTTGTGATGACCCTTGGCTTAATCCCAAGGCTGGAAAGTTGTTCCGTATGGCTTTTTCTGGTTCTCCTGGTCGTGATGATGATGGCTTTCGGCTTGAAGGTGCCAATCTCATTGAGGGTTTTCGACGACTTGGCTATCGCACCATTGGTAGTGGTGCAGTGGATTGGTTTGATCCGAGTAGTGAAACAGGTGCAGTGCTGGGGCTTCCTTTCGAGCGTTTCCACTTTGCCGGCAACACATGGAGCTTGGCTCAGCAGCTTGCTTGGATCAATGCCGAACTGACGGCCACTCCTGAGGACCAACCTGTGTTTTGTTTCCTCAATGTTGGCGAAACGCATGTGCCCTATTGGCATGAAGGAGCCTCATGGGAATGTTGGCCTAGCCCTTGTGTGCCTTTTGGTGGTCCTACGTGCTCGGCTTTTGAGAGTGCGCGACGTCAGCGTGCTTGCCTCGAGTGGATCGATACTCAGTTGGAACCATTGTTGAAGCGCTTTGCTGATGGCACTGTGCTGCTGTGTGCTGATCACGGAGACTGTTGGGGAGAAGACGGCCTCTGGGAACACGGCATCAGTCATCCAGCCACGCTCACTGTGCCATTGCTGTTGCAAGTGCGTGGAGAAGCTGTTGGCTTTGAGCCTCCTACCAGCCCCAGTCGAATCCGTAGAGTTTTTTCACGCCTGCGGCAGTGGATGCAAGTTCGCGCCTGAGTCGGCCTCGGATGGTTTGATTCACGCTAGTGGCTTCTCCTTTGCCGGCATTGGCCTTGGTTAAAGGGGCTGGCAGGGGACATTGTCTGATTCCCAGAAAACTCTGGATTTGCTCCCATATGTTCTGAGTTTCTTGAAAAAGATCTTCGCTACGTAGAACCATGATCTGTCGACTAGGGAACAGAGCCTTGTAGCGGCATAGCTGCTCTAAATAACAGCTGCGACTCAGATAGCTGTGTTTCTGCAAGCTATAAGGGTCACCACTTGCAAGCCTTTGAGGTTCTGCTGCTAGTGCTGCTTCTAGTTCAAGTTCTTCGAATCCATGGCGACGGGCATGGAAATATTGCGAAAGAGTTCGTTCAACAGGATCACGGAGCAGAGCAATGAGTCGTACCTTTGGCAAAACTTTTTTGATTCGTTGTGGCGCTTCAGGGTGAAAAAGGTAATAGGGGCAGACTTCTCCTCGATGCTGCCCAGGCTTTGCTGAATTGAATTGCTCCGCATACCAACTGATTGGTTTGTCAGCATGCAGGCTGAAATAGTGAACTTCTTTGCATTCAGGTAGAAAGACATCGGGATGTTGAGAAAGAAGCTTGTGGAGGCTTGTGGTGCCGCCTTTCTGGGTCCCGATCACCAAAAAATGAGGCAGTGGCTTATTGGCACGCAGGCCGAATTTCTGCTTGAGCTTGCGAAGCGAGTTGTCAAAAACCTGAACCATCACACCTATGCAAGTGAAGGACTGTTTTGGCTTAGGTTTTCCCTAATCATTTAGATCCATGCCTCGACCAGCTCCGTTGCTTTTGCTGGTTGGAATGCACCGTAGCGGTACCTCCTTGCTGGGTTCTGTATTGCCTCAGCTCGGCGTTGGCATGCCTGGGGATTTGATTGCTGGGGATGCGCATAATCCTGAGGGTTATTTCGAGCGGCACGATGTCACGCAATTACAAGAGCAGTTACTCATTGAGCTGGATCGTTTTTGGGCAGGCCATCGTGGAGCCGAACCTCTTCCTGAGGCATGGAGATCTCATCCAGCGACGCTGACGTGTGAGCAAGGTTTGCGTTCACTTTTGCGGGAGGAAGCGCTTCGTCAGCAAGGGCCCTGGGCCATTAAGGATCCTCGCAGCAGTGTTTTTCTGCCGTTGTGGCGGCAATTGTGCAAGGAGTTGGATATCCCATTGCGGTTGGTTTTAGCGGTTCGTGATCCAGAAGCAGTCGTGGCCTCGGTGATGGCACGAGATGAACGGCTTGCGGGCATGACCTGGTGGCGTGCTCAACAGTTGTGGTGGCGTTTCAACTCGGCTGTGCTGACGTCATCGCCTTTCCCTGATGAAGAAGAGACTCTTGTGCTGCATTACGAAGCCTGGTTTACCAACCCTGAGGTGCAAGCACGCTTGCTGGCTGCTGACCTTGGTTTGCCCGAGCCCAAGGTTGACCAGTTGAATGCTGTCAAGGCTGCTATCAAGCCAGAGCATCGGCATCAACAGCCTCTTCCTGACGTGGCGCCGTCCTTAGATCCTCGCCTCAAGCAACTTCATCATTGGCTTGATCAACGCACGACCATTAGCCTCCCGCGCAAATTGTTCAAGGGTCCCCTAAAACCTCGGCGCCTCTTGCGCCAGCAGCTTGCCCATTCTTTTGATTGGCTTTGGTTGGTGGGTTCACCTTTGCTCGAGAAGGGTGGCTTGTGGTCATATCGCAAAAGCTTTCTTCAAGCTTTTGGTTGTGCTCCTTTGGTCTCCCCCGTTTGGATCACGCGGCAGAGGCCCAACTTGTTGCGCGAACATCGCGACCCCTTGGCTTGGTATCAACGCGTTGGTTGGCGTTTGGGTGTTAATCCCCATCCATTGCTGGAGTCAGCGAGGATTTGGGCCCATTTGGGCTTGCGTAAAGAGGCTGTTGCCCTCTATCGGAGAGAGGCCATTCATGACGACATTGAGGTTCATCCACGCTTTGACTCTGTGCATTACAGGAAGCAATGTCGGCAGGCAGATTGCACGGCACAGCCCACGCCCTTGGAGCATTATTTAATCGAGGGTTGGCAGCAAGGCCTGGCCCCGCATCCAGCTGTCGATCCACTCTGGATGAAGAGGCGGCATGGCTTGCCAGGTGAACCACTGATGGCCCTGATTCTCGATGGGGGAGATCCCACTGATCCTGGCCTGACTCATCCTCGCGGCAATCTTTATGGTGCGGCCCTAGCCGAGCCATTGTGCTCCACCCGCCTGCCCGTCGCCCTTGTTGATCTGCTGAGACTTTGGAATCAGCGAGGGCTATGGCCAGCAGAACGTTGGCTTGATCCCGAGTCCAGGCAAGATCCTTTGCCGAGTTTCAATCTTTTTAATACTGAGCAGGCATCTTTGTTTGCCTTGGGCTTGCAAGCTCAACTGACTTCTGCTTCACGTCTGCAGTTTCCCCAAACCTTAGCTTTTGGCCATGATTTGCCTTGGCGTGCAGAGCGGTTGTTGGCTGGTTGCAGTGATCAACTCGCGATTACACAATCCGCCTCGGTAAGGCTGCATGTGTTGCAGGATGCTGATGATTGTCTGCGCTGGCAACAGACGAGTTCACCTGGAGATTGGCTGATCAATTTCCACTGGCCTTCTACTAAAAGTCTCGCTAGTTGGATCCAGGGTCTTCGCGGGATGGAAGCAGTCCTGGATCCTGATCCTCAGCGAACAGCTTTTTTGCAGTTGTTTGGCGTTAAGGCTGTTCATCAGCCTTTTCAACCTTTGGAGTTGGCATCTGGTAGTGATGAAGATCTCTTGCGTTTGGCACAGCTGAAACTTGGTCTTCCAGATCCCCGTTGGTTTGAGCCTTCCATCGAGCTCGCTGTAATTGGTAGCAGTGGTCCCACCCAGGAACGGCGCTGGGGAGAGTTGGGCCTGAAGTTAGAAGCTGCTGGATTGCTGCTTTTGCCGCGTTTGCCTCAGATTGAAATTGCAAGCCTTGATCAGCTCAAGGCGTTGCAGGCTTGGCTCAATCAATTGGCTCATAGTTGTAAGAGGGTTCTCTGGCTTGAGCCAATACAGCAAGGTGCTTGTCAGTTGTCATCTGAAGCTGTTGTGTTAGCTCCAGAAGTAGAGCTGGATTTGCTTCTGCAATGGGAATCTCGTTGCCGCTGATGGTTGCTTCGTCTCTGATCACGCCATCACCTGCTTGCAACATTCTTTTGGATTTGCCTCCTCGATCTGGCCAGAGGCCTTTGGTGGCAGTTGTGGTCAGTCTTTACAACTATGAAGATTGCATTCTTGAGACTCTGGAAACCGTTGCGTTGCAAACTCTCGAAGGCATTCAGTTGGTTGTGGTGGATGACGCATCCACTGATTTGGGTGCTGCAAGGGTGGAAGGGTGGCTTGTGGAACATCAGGATTGCTTCTGCAGTGTTCGATTGCTGCAGCATCAGCACAATGGTGGCTTGGCAGCTGCTCGCAATACGGGTTTCGCTGCAGCGACAACTGCATGGGTATGGGTGCAGGATGCCGATAACCCTTTAGCGCCAAGAGCTCTCGAGCAATCTCATCGTTTAGCTCAGTGCGTGGATGATCAGGTTGCAGTTGTGCACCCCTTGTTGCTCACAGTGCCGCCAATGGCCTCGCCGCAGGTTTTTCAAGGCGAGGGGCGCCCGTGGCAACAGTCGATTTTTGCTACCTCCAATGCTGTTGATGCGATGGCGTTGATCAGGCGTTCGGCCTGGCAAGAGGTTGGCGGTTATGTCCACATTTCAGGCGGCTGGGAAGACTATGACTTCTGGTGTTCTTTGATTGATGCCGGTTGGACTGGAGTTCAATGCCCTCAGCCCCTTGGCCGCTACAGCGTGCATCAAGATTCGATGACCGCGGTCACGGCTTTACCCAATGTCCGCGGTTTGGAGCATCTGCTTCAGGAACGGCATCCTTGGTTGACTTGTGTTGGTGGCACAACTGGAACCAGATGACCACGGCCGCTAAATTTGTTGGATCAAGAAAGGTTTTCCTCTGACTAGTGCCGTCAACGATCCCCTGGTTCAACTTGAGCATGTTTGTCTTGACATTCCTGTTGATGGAGTGGGCAGTCGCTCTCTGAAGTCGGCTTTCGTTGGCGGGCTGACAGGGGGTTTGCTCAATCGCAGCCGTACTCGTGGCTTAACGGTTCAAGCACTTTCTGACTTGAACTTCACCATTCAAAAGGGCGACAGGGTGGCTTTGTTGGGTCATAACGGCGCAGGAAAGAGCACCTTGTTGCGCTTGCTGGCTGATGTCTATGCGCCAAGCCAGGGGCGCATCTGGCGTCATGGACACATTGCCCCGCTGATTAATAAAAGTTTCTGGGTCGATACTGACCTCAGTGGTCGTCATGCAGCAAGAGCTCAGTACCTATTGAGTCGCAACACCATTAATGGTTTTGATCAATTTCTTGATCAACTTGTGGAATTTACCGAGCTCGCTGATTTTATTCATCTACCAATTCGTACCTACAGCGACGGCATGAAAACTCGTCTTCAATTTGGCTTGTTAACTGCTTTTCGCCATGAGGCTTTGGCTCTCGATGAGGGCATTGGAGCAGGGGATCAGTGGTTCCTTTCTCGTGCCCGTCAGCGCTTGAGTGAATTTCTGGGGCAGGTGGGTACGTTGATTTTGGCCTCTCATTCAATTGATTTGTTGAGTCAGTTTTGTAACAGGGGCTTGGTTCTTAATCATGGCCGCGTGGTATTTGATGGACCTTTGCATGAGGCTTTTGCTCATTACTCAAAAGGGGTGACAGCATCATGAGATCGTCCTCCGCTGCTGAAGATAAATTAGCGCTTCTTGAAACTGCTCCTGCAGAAGGCTTTGGCTTTGTGTTTGCGATACGCACCGCTCGGGCTTGGTGGTATAGCGCTTGGTTGCGAACGTTGGCGCGATTTAGCCGAACTTACTTCGGTAGTTTTTGGCTTGGATTGAGCAATCTCTTGAGTGTGGCCCTTCTTGGGGCAGTGTATGGAGCAGTGTTTAATATTCCCAACCCTTGGGAATATGTTGTCTATTTGGGCTTGGGTTATACGATTTGGGGCTTTATTAGTCTGACTGTTATTAGTGCATGCACATTATTTTCTATTCGCCGTGATCAGTTGATCAATAATTCTCTGCCAGCAATTTTTTATTGCCTGGAGGAATGGGCTTTCCAGGTTCAGACATTTGCCCAGAGCTTGGTGATTGTCATGATCCCGATTCTGTTCATTAAGCCTGTGCTTTGGCTGCATGCATTGACGAGTGTTTGGTTGCCACTCATCAATGTTGTGCTTTTTTGTTTTTGGATAACGGCTTTGATGGCTGTGTTGGGTTCTCGCTTTAAGGATGTTGCTCAGCTGATGCCGATCTTGATGCAATTAACTTTTTTGCTCTCTCCAATCCTTTATAAGAAAGAAGGCTTAGGTAAAATGGCATTAATTGCAGACCTCAATCCTTTTTATCGTGTCCTTGCACCTTTGCGTACAGCTTTGATCGATGGAGATGTTTATTTTAGGGCCGAATTTGCGACGCTGTTTGTGAATGTAATTTTAATATTGATTGTTTGCTATTGGCTTAAGCGCGTTCGCTACACTATGCCTTTTTGGGTCTAGGAAATGAAGGCCGTTATTCTTGCTGGTGGGCTCGGTACGAGGATTTCAGAGGAGACGCACCTCAAGCCAAAGCCGATGGTTGAGGTTGGAGGACGCCCAATCCTTTGGCACATCTTGAAAATATATTCTCAGCATGGAATTAATGACTTCATTATTTGCTGTGGATACAAAGGTTATGTGATTAAAGAATACTTTGCTAATTACTTTCTTCATAGTAGTGATGTCACCTTTGATATGAGTACGAATCAAATGGAGGTGCATCAGCAGAATGCTGAGCCTTGGAAAGTCACCCTTGTTGACACTGGTGAATCAACTCTCACCGGCGGTCGTTTACGTAGGGTTGCTTCTTATTTAGATGGCGGATCTTTTTGCTTTACATACGGTGATGGAGTTGCTGATGTGGATTTAACGGCCTTGATTGAGTTCCATCGCACTGAGGCTCGCTGGGCCACACTCACCGCTGTTCAGCCTCCTGGTCGCTTCGGATCGCTTGCTTTTGAAAGGGGGCGGGTGCTGGGTTTTGAGGAGAAGCCACAGGGTGATGGATCTTGGATTAATGGTGGCTTTTTTGTTCTGGAGCCAGAGGTTTTGGACACGATCAATGGCGACGAAAGCGTATGGGAGAGGGATTGCTTGCCAGCTATCGCTTCTGCAGACCAACTCAATGCATTTCAGCACCATGGCTTCTGGCAACCCATGGATACCCTGCGCGATCGTCAGCTGCTTGAAGAACTCTGGAAGGATGATCGCGCCCCATGGAAAACATGGTGATGGCTGATAGCTGGAATCCAGATTTTTGGCGTGGCAGACGCGTCTGGCTCAGTGGCCACACAGGCTTTAAAGGCAGCTGGTTGGCTCTTTGGTTGCTGCATTGGGGCGCGGTGGTGGAGGGCTATGCCCTTGATCCAGACCAGGCTGGTGGACCCTCCCTATTCGACAGCCTTGAGATTGCGGCCGATCTGTCACGTGATGAGCGCGCTGATTTGGCGCAGGCTGATCATCTAGTCACGCGGCTGCGCGCCTTTCAGCCCGAGGTGGTTTTTCATCTTGCTGCCCAGCCGCTTGTGACCAGAAGTTATCGAGAACCTTTGCAGACCTGGAATACCAACGTGATTGGTACCTGCCATGTGCTCGAGGCTTTGCGACAATTGGATTATCCCTGTGTGTCGGTGATGATCACCACCGACAAGGTCTACGACAATCAAGAGTGGGATTATGGCTATCGGGAGAATGATCCCCTCGGAGGTCATGATCCTTACAGCAGTAGTAAGGCAGCAGCAGAACTTGCGATTGCGAGTTGGCGAGCAAGTTTTTGTGGCCTCTTACCCCATCAAGTGCCTAATTTGAAGCTGGTTTCAGCGCGCGCAGGCAATGTGATTGGCGGTGGCGATTGGGCTAAAAATCGCATTGTTCCTGATGCCATACGTGCTCTGATCAAGGCAGAGCCAATTGTCGTGCGGGCGCCTGAATCGACAAGGCCTTGGCAGCATGTGCTGGAGCCTCTAGGTGGCTATCTCGCCTTGGCTGAGCAGCTGCAAGAGAATCCCAATCTTGCGACCGCCTTCAATTTTGGTCCGCAACGAAGCGCCAACCGGCCAGTGGCAGCCCTTGTAGAAGAAATCCTCAGCCATTGGCCTGGATCATGGCTTGATCAATCCGATCCCAAGGCCAAACATGAAGCTGGGCGCCTAGATCTAACCACCGATCGAGCATTCCACCAGCTTGGTTGGAGCCCTCGCTGGAGTTTTGAGGTCACGATTGCGGAAACGGTGAATTGGTATCGCCGCTTTCATGCTGGAGAAGATGCGCGCCAATTGTGCCTTGAACAGATCGATCGCTACGTGAAGGGCTGATAATTTGCCTTCAGTAATGGTTGCTGTTGTTGTCTGTTCCCATTAGCTCTGAATCAATGGCGAGTCCAGCAGAACTCGAAGCTCTCAAAGCTGAAATCCTTTCATTGACGCGCCGTTATGCAGCATCTGCTCATCGTGCTTTTCGTCCAGCTGGAGACCCCTTAAGACCTGCCTTTGATTCAAAAGGAGGATCCATTCCCTATGCAGGCCGTGTTTTTACTGAAGATGAGGTGGAGGCTGCAGTCAGCAGCACTCTTGATTTTTGGCTCACTCTTGGCAATGAGGGAGAGGCCTTTCAAAAAGAACTCGCTGGGTTTTTGGGGGTTCGGGCTTGCCTAGCAGTTAACTCCGGCTCTTCGGCCAACCTATTGGCCTTGTCTGCGCTGACATCACACTTACTCCCAGCGACGAAGCGGCTTCAGCCAGGCGATGAAGTGATCACTTGTGCCGCTGGATTTCCAACGACCGTTACCCCCATTCTTCAGAACGGTTGTATTCCCGTTTTTATTGATAATGATCCTTTGACAGGCAATTTGGTGGTTGATCAGCTGGAAGCTGCCTTTGTCCCTGGACGAACCAAGGCTGTGATGGCTGCTCATGCACTTGGTAATCCCTTTGATTTGGGCGGTGTGTTGTCCTTTTGTCGTCAACATGATCTATGGCTAATTGAAGACAACTGCGATGCCCTCGGATGTAGTTACACCATGCCAAGAGATCAGGCAGAAGAGCTTGGATTTAATCAGAACAGTCCAGGATTAGATGCTGGCGATTCTCATGTGATTCGTTGGTCAGGCACCTGGGGCGACATCAGTACTCAGAGTTTTTATCCACCCCATCATTTGACGATGGGAGAAGGTGGAGCCGTCAATATTGTCAAAAGCTCTCTACTTCGACGGATTGTTGAAAGTTTTCGCGATTGGGGTCGCGACTGTTGGTGCCCAAGTGGACGGGATGATACATGTTCCAAGCGCTATGACTGGCAATTGGGTGAGCTGCCTAAGGGGTATGACCATAAGTATATTTATTCTCACTTTGGTTATAACCTTAAGCCGCTCGATCCTCAGGCTGCAATCGGCCGTATACAGATCCGACGCCTACCCGAATTTATTGAGATCCGTAAACGCAACTGGCAGCGATTGCGAGAGGGTTTGGACCACTTAAGCGATGTATTTAATTTTTGTTTGCCAACTCATGCCACCAACTTTGACACCTCTAGTGGATCGTTCTCTTGGGACAGTAGTGGAGCAAAGACGGATTGCAGTTGGTTTGGATTTTTGCTTCTTGTTCGACGAGAGGCACCGTTTACCAGTTCAGAACTTGGGCGCCATCTTGCTAGCAAGGGAGTGGGTACCCGTATGCTATTTGGTGGCAATTTGTTAAAGCAGCCTGCCTTTGTGCAATTGATTAAGGATCGTCCTGATGCCATGCGATTGGCTGTTGATGAGATGCCAGGCGCAGATCAATTGATGCAAGAAGCTTTGTTTCTGGGCACTTACCCTGGTCTTTCAGAGGAAATGATCGATCGAGAACTGGCTTTGATTTCTGCTTTCGTTGAGGAGAAAAAATATAATATTAGCCAACCCAATACTGCGATCTCATGAGCGGGAATGCTCTTGTGTTTGGGTCACGCGGCGCTCTAGGTTCTGCAATTGAAAAGGTAATGACGCAGAAAAGCTTTCGTGTTTTGACTGCTGGCTCAGGGCCTGATGATGCCATCAACAATCATCTGCAGGTTGCCTATCAGCGACCACAAGAGGCAAGTGACTTTTCTCCTTTGCCTTCTTTGGATGTCGTGATTTGGGCGCATGGCTTGAACTGTAGCGATGTGATTGCTGATTTTGATTTAGAAGATCTAGAGCGTCTCTGGCAATCCAATGTGGTGTTTATTGCCTCAAGTCTATCGGCTTTATTGAAAGCTGGAAAATTACTTGCTGGTAGCCGCCTGGTTGTCGTCAGCTCGATTTGGCAGCAAGAAAGTCGTCCTGGAAAAATGTCCTACACGATTTCCAAGGCTGCCTTGCATGGTTTGGTTAAATCGTGTGCGCTTGATCTTGGTGAGCGGGGCATCTTGATTAATGCGGTGCTGCCAGGAGTGGTGGATACGCCGATGACTCGCGCCAACATGTCGTCTGAGCAGATTCAAGGGATTATTGATCAGTCAGCACTCCGTCGCCTCGCTGAACCGTCAGACATCGCCTCTGCCGTAGCGTTCTTGGCGGATTCCTCCAACCGGGCGATCACAGGTCAGTTCCTTACAGTTGATGCTGGGTTCATTGGTATGAAGCATTCCTGAGAATCGTTATGTCTGATCCCTTAATCCTCGATATCCAAAGCTCCTATGCCAATTACCAGGTTGCTTTTTCGGATCTCAATGATTTGAACGAATGTTCCTTTGAAGCTGACGCCTTTTTGGTGGATGCATTTTTTCGTGATCGCCTGCCATTGCCTGCAAATGTCCCTGTGGTCTGGATTGAGGCGAATGAGGATGCCAAGGCACTGCCTGCCACCATTGATGTGTTTATCGCTCTCAAACAAGCAGGTCTCGGCCGTGGCTCTCATCTCATCGCGATCGGCGGTGGAGTTATTCAAGATATTGCAACCTTTGTGGCGTCTTTATATATGCGCGGAATTGATTGGAGTTACGTCCCAACTACATTTTTGGGCATGGTTGATTCCTGCTTAGGTGGCAAGAGTTCTATTAATGTTGGTCCTTATAAGAATCTTGTCGGTAACTTTCATCCGCCGCGCCGCATTGATATTTTGCCTGTTTTTGCCCGTTCACTGCCGATGGTTGAAATGGCAGGTGGAGCGGCAGAGGCGGCAAAGATTTCTTTTTGTAGAGGCAAGACAACTTTCGCGAATTATGAGCAGTTAGCATCTCCAGTTGTTGCTGGAGTTTGGACAGAAGAACAACTCGCTCAATTACTTCATGCAACTTTAGCCGTTAAGAAGTGGTTTATCGAAAAAGATGAATTTGATCAGGCTGAGAGGCGGCTGCTTAATTTTGGCCATACATGGGGTCATGCCCTTGAATCTGCAACAGCCTTTGCCATTCCCCATGGCTTGGCAGTAGGTCTTGGGATGATGGCAGCCATACGATTTGTTGGTACAGAGATAACCGACTCTTTGCTATGGGAACATTGCATGAATCTTTTGAAGCCTATCTTGTTGCTTGAGCAATTGACTGTCTTTGATGCCGATGTTTTTGTCAAAGCTTTTCGGGCTGACAAGAAACATTCTCCAGGCCATTTTCACTTAATTGTTCCTACGGCTGTGGCTGATTCTGGATTGGGTGTTGAGGAGATTCGCTTGCGATCCGATGATGATTCGTTGGCTCGTATCTTGAAGGCGATGCAAGAGGTTTTGCTTATTGTTTCTGATGAACTATCAGATAAAAAGTCTTTAGCTAATCGATTATGATGAAGTATTCAGATGTTGTTTTTCAATGGCTTAAACGGAGTGGCTATAGCCATTGTTACTTTGTGGCGGGTGGGAATATTATGCACCTCCTCAATTCAGCTAGGCAGACGATGACTTGTGTGCCTGTGGTTCATGAAGTTGCAGCAGTTGTGGCTGCTGAGTATCACAATGCAACCATCTCATCTGGCAAGGCATCTAAGCCAATGGGTCGAGCCATTGCTCTGGTCACAGCAGGCCCTGGATTAACCAATGCTTTGACGGGCCTCGCTGGGGCTTGGTTAGAAAGCCGTGAGCTACTTCTCCTTGGTGGTCAGGCGAAAGTGGCGGACCTTGCTTCGTCTGGTTTGCGCCAACTGGGCATTCAGGAGGTGAATGGTGTTGCCATGGCCGCTCCCGTTTGCAAACGGAGCCTTTGCTTGCGAGAACCATTAGAGCAACAAGCATTTTTGGCTGAAGTATCTTCAGGCTGGCAGGCTCGTCCTGGCCCTGTATTTCTAGAGTTCCCGCTTGATGTTCAAGCCTTGCAAGTTCCTGATGCTTGGGTCTCTGGCATCGATGAAGCCAATATCAACAATGCTGATGACGTTTGTCCTGTGATCGACAGTGACATGGTTCATTCATTAGCAGTTTCTATAGCTGCGGCTGAGCGTCCTGTCTTGCTGCTTGGAGGGGGGATCTCTTGTGTAACGGCTCAGCAGTTAGAGCCTCAGCTTGCTTCTCTTGGTTTACCAGTAATGACGACGTGGAATGGAGCCGATCGCTATGGCGCAGAGCATTCCAATTATTTTGGCAGGCCTAATACATGGGGACAGCGCTATAGCAATCTGCTGATTCAGCAATCAGATTTTTTGGTTGCGATCGGCAGCCGTCTTGGGCTCCAGCAGACAGGCTTTAATTGGCAAGAATTTGTGCCAGCTGGGAAAGTTATTCAGGTTGACATTGATCCAGCTGAGCTGGCTAAGGCCAATCCAAAACTTCATCTAGCCATTGAAGCGAATGCTAATGATTTTATTCAACAGTTGCTCAGTTTTGACTTAGGTAGTCACCCTGATTGGCTTGCTTACTGCTCTGATGTTAAAACCAGATTGCCTATTTCTGAAGCTTGCAATTTCACACCCGTTGGTTACCTCAACCCCTTTGAGACGGTAATCAAGCTATCCAAGCTTTGCAATGCTTCTGATCACATTGTTCCTTGTAGTAGCGGAGGAGCATTCACTGTAATGATGCAGGCTTTTGAGCTTCAACAGGGTCAGACGATGATTACCGATAAGGGATTGGCGAGCATGGGTTATGGCCTATCAGGTGCTATCGGAACATCGATTGCTGACCCTGATGTGCGTACAGTGCTAGTCGAGGGTGATGGTGGATTTACCCAGAACCTTCAGGAGTTAGCCACTGTGGCGGTGAATAATCTCAATTTAAAGATGTTCCTGTTTTGCAATAATGGTTATGCATCGATCAGGATGACGCAAAAGAATTACTTTGATGGTGCTTATATGGGTTGTGATGTTTCTTCGGGTTTAGGCTTCCCTGATTGGTTAAAGCTTGCCGAAGCTTATGGGATTGATTGCTTTGAGTTAGATGAGAATTGGTGGGATGCTGAACGGTTTGATCATTTGTGGAATCATCAAGGCCCTGCTCTCTTTTTGGTTCCATTGCATCCTGAACAGACATATTCTCCTAAGATCGCTAGTCGTATTAGTGCTAATGGCGGCATGGAATCAAATCCCTTGCATCGAATGAGTCCGGATTTAGATCAAGAGCTTGAGGATTTTGTAACACGCTTTATTCCAAAAAAAGCTTCTTAACTCCCTTGCTGCTGTGTCATTTGTGATAGAATAATTATATTATAGATTGCTTTTGCATGAACGTTCATGAGCGCAAGATGCTTGATATCCTGCGCCAAGGACGCGATGAGTTTGGCGTCGTAGCAGTCAAGGCTGAATTCGAGGCGGAAGGAACACGAACTGATGAGTTATTGCGTCTATTAGAAATTGCTAACAAGGCTGATCTTGGCTTGGCTTTGAAGATTGGTGGTTGTGAAGCTATTCGTGACTTGCTTGAGGCTAAACAGTTTGGTGTGAGGTACATCATTGCTCCCATGGTGGAAACACCATACGCGCTCTCGAAATACATAGCCGCCAAAGAAAAGATCTATTCAGAGCTTGAACGTGAAGATGTCACCTTCTTATTTAATGTTGAAACATCGACAGCATTTGATAATATTGAAGCGATGGTTCAATTGTCCGCTAGTAATCCTGGCTGTGATGGCGTGGTTTTTGGCCGTGTAGATTTCAGTGGTTCTCTAGGTATAGGGCGAGAAGGAATTGAAACTGATCAGGTAACTTCTCCTGGTGAAGTTATTGCCCGCTTGTGTAAGGATAATGGCCTTGAATTTGTTGTCGGCGGTGCTGTATCGAGTGACACATTGGGTAGTTTAAGGCGATTCAATGATGTTCATCTTGATCGCTTCGAAACTCGCAAGGTTGTTTTTCAGGCTGCAGCGCTTGGTGAGAAGAATTTGCCCCATGCGCTACGTCAGGCTGTGCATTTTGAGTTGCTTTGGCTAATGAACAAGCGTGATTACTACGGGGTCATGCACCAAGAGGACCAGGCCCGCATCCAAATGCTAGAAAGCCGCTGGAAGGTTTTAGAGCAAGGGTGATCTGTGATGTGATGGATAGATGAATAGCTTGGGCCGTGACGGTGGCATTTTGGTGATTACAGGAGCGACCGGTTGGGTTGG
>Ga0066827_10000339_pt1 | contig 21806 bp, 12 predicted proteins | sample ETNtaG_34_FD_65609 | JGI IMG/M metagenome (GOLD analysis project Ga0066827, IMG submission 65609) | Marine microbial and viral communities from oxygen minimum zone, Eastern Pacific Ocean - ETNP201306SV51 | ecosystem: Environmental > Aquatic > Marine > Oceanic | place: Pacific Ocean: Eastern... | reverse complement strand
GCCACTGTGGCGGTCTACCTGAAAGGATTGTTGTCGGGATGTTGTCATAACCAACGATACGTGCTATCTCTTCTACGAGGTCTTCAGGTATTGAAATATCAGGACGCCAGTAAGGAATCGAAACGTCCCAGCCCCTGGTATCTCCTTCCAAAGCAAACCCAAGACCTTGCAGCGTGGTTTCAACGACGCCCCTGTCAAACTCAACACCGAGGACTCTCGTAATATCGCCGGATTCAAGACGAACAGATTCCAGCTCTTGACCAGCGCTCGGATTCACATCAATGATCCCTGATGCTGCCTTTCCACCGGCAATTTCCAAAATAAGTTTTGTTGCACGGCGAAGACCAACCTCTGCTAACCCTGACCTTAAACTCTTCTCGAACCTGAGCGTAGCCTGGCTAGACAACTCCAACGTGCGCGCCGTGCGACGATTATTCACGCCTTCAAATGTTGCTGACTCTAAAAGCACAGTACCAGTAGACTCGGATATTTCGGAATTAGCTCCACCCATCACCCCAGCCAATCCAATCCCACGGTCAGGGTCAGCAATAAGAAGCATATCTGGATCGAGCTTGCGTTCTTTATTGTCGAGGGTTGTGAGCTTTTCTCCTGACATAGCTCGCCTCACAATAATCTTGTGATCAGCTACCTTGTCATAGTCAAATGCATGAAGTGGTTGCCCAATTTCAAACATCACAAAATTCGTAATATCAACTATGTTGTTAATTGGCCGCTCGCCAATTGCAATAAGACGATCTTTAAGCCATTTTGGTGACTCGCCGATCGTGACTCCTTCGATAACAGAAAGCGTATAGCGAAGACACAGATCAGGATCTGCTATCTCAACGGATGCCAGTGTGTCGATATCAGGTCCGCTCGCGTCAAAATCTACTTCAGGTTGCTTTAGCGGGTTTCCAGTGATCGCCGCAACGTCTCGAGCAACTCCGACGACACCTAAACAGTCTGGCCGATTAGGGGTCAGTTCAATGTCTAAGACTGCCTCGCCTAGAATCTCTCCTATTGGGGTGCCGACCTCAGCATGGTCATCAAGCACGAGAATCCCCTCATGATCATCACCAATTCCAAGTTCTCGCACCGAGCAGACCATTCCCTCTGACACGACACCACGTATTTTCGAACGTTTGAGTTTTTTAGTCTTGCCTGTTTCGCTAGAGTAGGCATCCTGAAGAACTGCACCTATGGAGGCATATGCAATCTTCTGCCCTTCAGCAACATTTGGGGCACCACACACAACTTCCGCCTCGCCATTCCCATGGTCAACTGTCACAAGCCGCAAACGATCCGCATCCGGATGCTGTCTGACATTTTTCACCAAACCCACTACAACATTTTCTATCCAACCCGTTCGATCAATAGATCCAACCTCATTACCGGCCATCGTCAAACGATGTGCCAGATCATCAAGACCGATATCAATGTCTACGTACTCGTTAAGCCAGGAAACAGGAACCTTCATACATTTATCTCAATTGCGAACATTACATGTGGAAATAGAAATTACGAACCAATTTAAGTTCTTTCAAATATCGCTAAAACTGAGTTAGGAATCTCAGATCGTTAGAGAAAAAATGTCGAATGTCTGTTATTTCATTACGTAGCATTGAAATCCTCTCTGGTCCCATCCCAAACGCAAATCCTGTGTATTTAGTTGAGTCGTAACCGGAATTTTCTAGAACCCGCGGATGAACCATTCCAGCACCAAGAATCTCGATCCATCTCCCATTCCAATCAATAGACATATCCACCCCAGGCTCAACAAATGGGAAGAAATCACAGCGAAAGCGCACTTTACGTGACTGCCCAAATATACGTCTTGCGAACTCGTAAAGCGTTCCTTTTAAATCTGCGAATGTAATCCCTTCATCTACCGCCAGCCCTTCAACTTGATTAAAGTGCCATTCATGAGTCGAGTCAGTGGATTCATATCGGTAGCACTTACCCGGAACCACTACACGAATAGGCGGGTCATTACTTTCCATAACCCTTGCCTGCATAGGAGAAGTGTGCGTGCGTAGGAGTACATCGTCATACTTTTCCGAATCGACCCATATCGTGTCCCACTGATCGCGCGCCGGATGACCGGCCGGTATGTTGAGCATGTCAAAGTTGTACTTCTCAAGCTCGACCTCAGGCCCCTCAACTGTTTGAAATCCCATTTCATTAAACGCCTGGGTGATTTCCCTGATCATCTGCGTCGAAGGATGCAACCCCCCAAGAGCAGGTTTACGTCCTGGAAGGGTGACATCTAATGAACCAACAGGTGCATTGGATGATCTCGCGTCTCTTTCGCGTTCTTCATAAAGTAAGTCTAGATCGGCACGAAGAAGGTTGGCTGCAGCACCCACTATTTTCCGGTCTTCAATTTCCAGAGAACCTAATCCCCTCAAAAGCGCGGTCAAGCGGCCTTTTCGCCCAAGAAAATCAACCCTCCATGATTCAAGTTGTTCACTTGAATCGGCTGAATTTAGAGCTGAAACTGCAGCCTCCCTCAATTGCTCTACTGACTCACTGGGTTGAATTTCTGACACGAATATTTACCTACCCTAAATAATTCTTATTGAGCGTGAACGAACGCCTATCAAAAGTCCGGTGCACGGTGATGTTAGACACAAAATTATATTAGATCACCGAGGTACAAATCACTGTTATCTCAATCTCAAATGCAGTTGGGAAACAGGTTATCCGTTAAAAGTCCCGTGAATTTACCCAGATTTTCTTCTAATTTTCACAAACTGAAAAATTAATGGTTTCATCTATATTTGCGTGTATATATTACGATTTTCGTACTTTTTAACGTATTCCCAATCGTTAATACAGCGTTATTAAGCATATATATGAACCTCCTGCTGGTCACCGTCTCGCGACTTTAACCTCCAAACTAGCGACAAGTTCAAAAAGATGTAGTAGGGTCGTTCGACAATATGAGATCGGCCGCAGTAACGCACGATGCGTTCGAGAAGCGGAAAAACAACAACCATCCACGAGTAACGGGGGGACCCCATGGAAGCCTATTGTATGAAGTGTAAGACCAAGCGTGATATGCAAAACCCACAGCAAATCACAATGAAAAACGGTCGCCCCGCATCGCAAGGCAGTTGCCCTGTATGCAGCACCAAAATGTTTAAGATTGGTAAAGCTTCATAAGCCTCGGCTATTGAATGAATTGACCCGTGCTCTCTGCACGGGTCTTTTTTTGTCAAAAAATTCTCTAGAGTCCGTTAATATCCGTTAACTGAGAGTAGTCTTCAACGTCATTCGATGTTGCGTGATCAATCCATTAACTGATATTTGAAAGGATTTGGCCAATGCAAACTACCAGGTTTGGCAATACTGGATTTCAAACCAGCAGGCTGGGTATCGGACTGGCCGAGGTTGGGTACGAGCTCTCGCTTAAAGATCAGACACAAGCCTCAAGAGTCATACACTCGGCCCTAGACCAGGGAATTAATTTTCTTGATACCGCTGCCTGTTACGACTTATCAGAAGAGTTAATCGGGAATGGAGTCGCAAATCGCAGAGACGAGTTTTTCCTTGCGACAAAGGCCGGACACATCACTGGTGAATCTAAAGGGGATGCTTGGACCTACGCTACGGTCATCGAATCGATAGACAGAAGCCTCGTTCGCCTTAAGACTGACCATGTAGATCTTGTCCAGCTCCATTCGTGCGAGATCGATATCCTGGAACAGGGAGAGGTCATCAGAGCTCTTAAAGAAGCTCGTGACGCAGGCAAAACACGATTCATCGGTTACTCCGGCGACAATGACGCTGCCCACTGGGCAGTCGAATCCGGGATATTTGCAACTCTCCAGACAAGCTACAACCTGGTCGAACAACGTGCCCGAACCTCAGGACTTCTTGAAAAAGCCACCGTCGCAGGGATGGGTACCATCATCAAACGCCCGATCGCGGGTGGTAGTTGGGCGAAGTCCCGTAACGACAAATCCAAACCAAGCGTTCGAGGATACGATGAACCCTACCTCGAGCGAGCGAACGCCATGCGGGCCCTCGGGGACATTCAGAATGAACCCGAAAACGGGATCCTCACATCACTTGGATACACGCTCGCAGACCCAAACGTCAACGTAGCCATCGTCGGCACCAAAAGCCCATCGCATATGGAAACGAATATAAAACAGATCGAAAATGATCTCCCGATACCTGCCGATGTGGTGACTGAGCTCAACAGGAGATTTGAGGAACTCGATACCGACTGGGAACAGCGCACATAACCCGTAAGCATGAAGAAAGAGCACCTAACCGAATGAGAATAGAACGTATAGAAGTTCGATTCGTCGAAGCGAAACTGGACGAGCCATTCGGTTGGTCGCAGAGATGGACAGATGTACGCAGTGTAATCGTGTTAAAAGTCACGACTGATGATGGGATAGTCGGTTGGGGTGAAACCTACGGCTCACAGGACTCAGTCCCGGGCATAGCCACAGTTGCCCAGATCGCTATCGGCGAAGACCCTTCTCACATAGGTAAAATCTGGCACAAGCTGCATAGAGCGGTATACCAGAGCCATGTCTTTGCTAAAGGTGGTGCAAACGCTATCAGTGCGCTGGATACCGCCCTCTATGACATAACCGGTAAAAGCTCAGGTAAGTCGGCGGCCGAACTCTTGGGCGGGAGAATACACGATTCAATACCGGTTTACGCTACAGGACTTTACTACGTAGATAATTACGCCCTCGCGCCTCTTCTTGAGGAAGCATCCGGCTACGTTGAGCAGGGATTCTCAGGAATGAAGATGAAAGTTGGCGCCATGTCGCTTGCTGAAGATGCTGAACGCATCAAGAAGACCCGTGAGGCGATCGGTCAGGATGCAAAACTAATGTTCGACGCAAACGAGTCCTACGATCCCTCTACGGCCCTAACATTCGCCAACATGGTTGCGGACCACGACCTGACATGGTTCGAAGAGCCATGCGCATCACGAGACGACCAGGCAAACAAGATCGTTCAAGAAAGATCACCTATCCCTACCTCCGGCGGTGAGAGCCTCTCGACGCGATGGGAGTTTGCGCCAAGGTTAGCCAACCGCACTTTCGATATCATCCAGCCCGACATATGCGGTGTTGGTGGTCCTTCTGAAATGCACAGGGTCGGTCTTATGTCGCAAGCGTTTGGAGTGAAATTCAACCCTCACTTCTGGGGCACTGGCATAAGTTTCGCGGCCGCGCTTCATTCGTTGGCCGTCCAGCCAATAGGCCAGATCGGACAAACCAATATCCCTTACCAAAATGAATCCGTTCTAGAGTTTGACCAAACCCCACACCCCATAAGAGAAAACCTTACAGAGCCATTCTTCACACAATCAGACAGTAGGGTCATCGTGCCAAGTACTCCGGGGCTTGGCATCGAGATTGATGAATCGGTACTCGAACGTTTCACACGCGGCGAAGTCGTTGTGACTGATAAACCCTCTGTCGGCCAACGAGTCTTTTAGATACCTGCACCATCAGTACAAATACGAGGCAACCATGAAGATCACAGACCTTAGCGTGACACTGTTCAAGTGGGAAGGCATACCCACGATTAACTACAGTCCGCTGTCAGGCAAAATAGGTGGAGAGTCCGATCTCGGACTTGTGACCATATCTACCGATGAGGGAGTTGAAGGTCATGCATTCCTTGGCAGCTCAAGTCAACCCGCAAGCCTTGACGCCAACTCACTCATTAAATTCGTGAAGCCAGTTCTCATAGGTGAAAATCCGTTGAACCGAGAACTTCTCTGGCAAAACATGAACATGGTTATCAGAAAGGCGGGTATACGTGTCATAGGCGCATGCGACGTAGCTCTGTGGGATATCGGTGGAAAGATCGCCAATATGCCAATACATCAGATGCTTGGATCCTACAGATCAGAGGTGCGAGCATATGCATCATCAACGGTGCACCAAGATCCAGAGATTTACGCTAATGAGGCTGCGAGCATGAAATCCGACGGATGGACCGCGTACAAAATACATCCGCCAACCGATCCAGCACTTGACATCGAATGCTGCCGGCAGATCAGAGAAGCAGTAGGCGATGATCACACGCTGATGCTCGATTCAACCTGGGCCTATGACTATCCTTCAGCTGTGCAGGTGGGCAGAGCGATACAGGAAATGAACTACTACTGGTACGAAGATCCACTTGCAGACGATGATATTTACAACTACACAAAGCTCCGCCAGCAACTACACATCCCGCTTATGGCAACTGAATATTCGCCGGGCGGATTCACAGCATATGCACCCTGGTTAACGGCTCAAGCAACGGATTACCTTAGAGGGGATGTCGCTGTAAAAGGTGGAATTACAGCCCTGATGAAAACTGCCCATCTGGCAGAGGCATTTCATATGAATTATGAAGTTCACCATGGCGGCAACTCGCTGAACAACGTCGCAAATATGCACGCTATTATGGCAATGAAAAATTGCGAGTTTTTCGAAGTACTACTCCCGTCTGGGGCTCAAAAGTACGGGCTCGCCGAAGAGATAGATATTGACTCCAACGGCAATGTCCACGCATTCACCGGCCCGGGACTTGGTGCAGAGATCGACTTCGACCTTATAGAGCATCATAAAGTTGGAGTTATCAGCTAAAAATAATGATGGCGTTCTCGCAATAAAACAATCAATAACTTATACCCAATATTCTTAGAATCCGGTCAAGCGATACTTCACATTAAACCATGGAACAAAAATTGACAGAAAACGAAACGATAAATGTACCTGCAGCGGACCCTGCGAAGGCAAAAAGCTACGAACGAGTGAAGCTGGTTATGTCTCTGGTTTCAATGGCGCTTAATTTCGTTATCCCAATACTGTTCCTGCTCCTCGGCGGATCTGAAGCTATCAGAAACCTTGCTGAAGGCTGGACAGGTTCGGCAGCACTAATTGTTGTGATCTACCTGTTGATCTCGGGTGCAGGCTTGCAGGCGATTGAATTCCCTTTCGAAATTTTCTCGGGATTTATAGTCGAAAAAAGATATGGACTGAGCAAGATTTCGATCCGCGGCTGGCTATGGGACTGGTTTAAAGGAACAATGATTCAAACGGTATTAACCGTCGTATTGATTTCTGGAATCTACTGGCTTCTGCGTTCCCAGCCGGAAATGTGGTGGGTATGGGCAGCGATCGGTGCGATAGTTCTGATGATAATCATGATGGCGCTTGTTCCTATAGTACTAATGCCGCTTTTTTACAGGTTCGAACCAATCCCTGAAGGCGAGCTTAAGGACAGATTATTTGCCCTGGCCGACCGAATAGGCACCAATGTAAAAGGTGTCTATGTGTGGCATCTGGGGGATAAGTCATCAAAGGCCAACGCCGCCGTGACAGGCTGGGGGAGGACCAGAAGAATCATCATTTCTGACACCCTGATCGAATCAAATACAGTGGAAGAAATTGAAGTGGTTATGGCACACGAGCTGGGGCACCATGTGAGAGGAGACGTGTGGAAAATGCTGGTTGTACAGGCCGCTCTGGTATTCATAAGCTTTTTTGTAATCGACCTGGCATTAGTAGCGTGGATAGATGCTCTCGGGCTAAGAGGAATTGCCGATATCGCAGGTCTGCCCCTCGTACTCATAGTCGGTGCGGGCGTCTCACTTATCGCTCTTCCGATTGCAAACTGGCTATCACGTAAAGCCGAGACCTCAGCTGATATGTACGCATTAAATCTGACAGGTATGAAAGATGATTTCATATCGGCTATGACCAAGCTCGGCGATCAAAACCTCTCACAAAAACAACCCAACGCAGTCGTCGAGTTCATATTTCACTCTCATCCATCGATCCAACACCGAATCGACAACGCTAACGCGTGGTCTACAACGGGTGCTGAGAAATTAGAGAAAAGTCCGTGACTGAATTCAACCCAAAGACCGAAATTTCTATAAAAAGGGATAAGTTTCTGGTCAACGGCACACCGACCAACGAAACAACCACCTTCCGGGGCATTTCGATGGAAGGCTTGATGATGAACAGCCGGATGGCTAACGCGGTGTTCGACGACGATAACGAGCTCACTCGACACCTCTGGGCTTATCCAGACAATGAAAAGTGGGATGCCGACCGTAACACAAACGAGTTGATCGAAATGCTTCCGACTTACAAGTCGAAAGGGCTATCTTGCATCGACGTGAATCTCCAGGGTGCTTCACCACTTGGCTACTATAAGTCCAGCCCAGAAGGTCTATCTGACTTGATGGCCCGAATCCGAACAAAATTCCCAGATGCAACTGAACCTGAAATATGGGCAGGACTCCCTGGCACACGTTCACAACCATGGAATTCTGGAGCTTTCACAGAAAATGGGGACCTGAAACCTGTCTTTATGAAGCGGGTAGGGAAGGTTATCGAGGCGGCCGATGAAATTGGAATGATCGTGTGCCTCGGACTCTTCTATTTTGGGCAGGATGAACGCATCAGTGATGAGAAATCTGTAAAAACAGCCGTCGAAAAAGCAACCAACTGGATTCTTGCCAAGGGATACACAAACGTACTTCTAGAGATCAATAATGAGTGCGATGTACCGCTCTACGAACACGAAATCCTATGTCCAGGCAGGGTTCATGAACTGATAAATCTTGCGAAATCTATATCCAAAGATGGAGCCCGACTCCTGGTCAGCACCAGCTTCACGAGACGAATGGTTCCGACAGAGAAAGTCATCGAATCATCTGACTTCATACTGCTACATGGGAATGGGATGCACGATCCGGTGGAAATCACCAACAGAGTCAAAGAGACCCGCAATGCAAATTCCTACAAAGGTCAGCCTATCTTTTTCAACGAAGATGATCATTTCGAATTTGAAAATGAGTCAAACAACTTTGTAGCTGCCCTCGAACAAAGGGCCGGATGGGGATTCTTCGATCCTGGATCTGGAGCGGGAGGAACGGCTGCTTACGGAAATTACGTCGACGGATACCAGAATCCGCCCATCAACTGGACAATCAACACCCCTCGCAAAGAAAGTTTCTTCTGGATCCTTTCGAAGCTGACCGGCAGGTAATCCACACGAAAGTAAAGGAATCCCAAACAATGTCCCCATCTCAAAATATCTCTCTCGAAGGAAAGGTTGCGTTTATAAGCGGAGCGTCAAAAGGAATAGGTGTTGCAATATCCAAGGCCTTCTCCAATGCGGGGGCTGACCTCGCGTTAACGGCCCGCAACGCTGAAGAATTAGAACAAACCGCAGAGTCAGCACGAAAATCTGGATCAAAAATCTGGACACAAACAGCCGAAATGGCAGATGCACAAGAAGTTAAATCTCTCGCCGAAGATACGCTAAAACATTTCGGCCGAGTAGACATACTGGTCAATAACGCAGGCGTGACAATCCCTCAACCAATCCTTGAGGCGGAAATAGAAAATTTCCACACCATCATCAACGTGAATGTCCTGGCTCCCCTGCTTCTAACACAGGCGTTTGCCCCGGGAATGATCGAACAGGGGCACGGGAAAATTATCAACATTTCTTCTCGAGCCGCGATTCGGGCATTCCCAACCGGAGGGATCTACAGCGCCTCAAAGAGTGCCTTGCAGCTTCTCACCCAGACCATGGCAGTAGAGTTCGGACCGCACAATGTTCAGGCAAACTGCATCGCTCCTACGGTGACAATGACCCCTATGGGCGAGAGTGCCTGGCCTCCGAGTCCTCGAAGAGATGTGAAACTTAGTCGTATTCCGACAGGACGATTTGCAGAAGCTGAAGAAGTTGCGTCCGCCGCACTGTTCCTAGCATCGTCTCAATCCGACTTCATCAGCGGCGTTGAGTTACCAATCGACGGCGGTGAGGGAGCCGGGTAAACCAGGGCGATACGAATGTACGTTAAAAATCGACTTTAACAACAAACAAAACACTGTAAAGACCATCACGATGGGCCGGGCCGTAGAGTCGACCTCTATCTACCGATATCGATGCGCATAAATGTTTCGGCGAGTTCGACTCCGTGTTCCTTTCCGGCTTCACCTAAGCGTTTACGAGATCTAGCGTCCCGTTCATCACTCCGCTCTCCGACCTGGCTAACGTGGGAGTGCAGGGCGTCTTGACGGGTCTCAAAGAAATCCGTTATATCAACATAGTGATTGGGCTTTTCGGGTCTAAATAACCAGACCTCCTGAACCTTGTGCGGCTCGAGGCCTTCGGCAAGATGCTCAGGATAGGCTCCATGATCGCGGGCATATGGAAACACCGCGTCCAATGCCACGCGTCCCGTAATCGAATGGTCCCGATGACGTATGTAGTTCCTGTAGGGATCTATCGTTAATAGCAGTCGTGGTTTGTGTATGCGAATTACACGAACAAGCTTCTCACGAAACTCATCATTGTCTTCAAGCCCCTGATCCTTGAGCCTTAAAAACTCAACACCGGCAAGGCCATACGCCTTCGCTGCATTAAGGGTTTCCAGCTCTCGGGTCGCTGCTAAGTCTTCCGGTTTTATCGATCGGTCACTGGTGCCCTTATCGCCGTTTGTACACACGACCAACACCACTTTTTTACCTTCCGCACACCACTTGGCGATGGTGCCGCCGGCAGCAGATTCTGAATCATCTGGATGCGGTGTCACCACGAGTATTGAGTCGGGTTCGTTTTCTGACATTTGTCTTCCTGATCGTATTTATGGACCTATTGCAATTCCATTCTTCAATTGGAATTCCACTAGCCGCATATGTTCAATGTCTCTCGCCACATTCAAAGTGCGGAGGCGTTCTCTATTTCAATTGCGTGAAGTTCGCCTGCCGGCGTAAATCCCAGCACGCGCCCATAAAAGCAAAGTTCCCCTTCGAGGGATGCGATTATGTTCTTGGATTGCCGGAATCCGTGCTGTTCCCCCTCAAACATCATGAGTGAGAAAGGTATGCCCTTATCCCGCAAGGCCCCTGCCATGATCTCTGCCTGCGAAGGAGGGACAATTTTGTCCTCAAGTCCTTGGAGTATAAGCATCGGACACGACAGTCGATCGGCGAAATTAATGGCTGACCGATCATGATAAAGCTGTTTTGCCTCAGGGTAGGGACCTATAAGACTGTCGAGGTAGCGGGATTCGTACTTATGAGTATCACCTACGAACACGCTAAGATCGGCAATACCATAGTATGTCGCTCCTGCTGCAAACCTGTCATGAAAAGTCAGTGCGTTTATAGTGGTATATCCACCTGCTGAACTGCCCTTAATAGCCACGCGGTCGGTATCGATAAGGCCCTGGCCTGCTAGGTAGTCTGCCGCTGCAATACAGTCGTCTGTGTCATAAACACCCCAGTTGCCTTTTAATGCGTCCCTAAACACCTTCCCGTGACCCACGGAACCGCGGTAGTTCACATCGACAACAGCGAACCCTCTGCTGGTCCAGAACTGCGTCGAGAGATTCAGAGAAGCACTGGTCGCGCTGGTAGGCCCGCCATGGCTGATAACAAGTAGCGGCGGTTTCTCCGAATCATCAGACTCAAAAAGCGGATTGGTTGGGGCATAGTAAAACGCATGCGCCTCGCCATCCTCCGTTGTCGGAAACTTAATGGCCTCTGGAACGGACAGATATAACCCATCAAGATGAGTATCGCTCGACGACTTAAGGACCTCGGTGCTTCCATCACCCAAGCTTGCACATACAACTTCAGCGGCAGATGTAGGAGAAGATCCTACGTACACCACATGAGTTTCGTCGAGGACCGTTACATCTGCAATTGAAGTATGAGGAACCACAGTCTGAGAGCGAACCTGGCCATCCAGGCCAATTTCACGAAGACGCCCGCTCCCGTCCTTCGAGTCCTTCAGCACGATTCGGGTATCACCTTCGGAAAGAAATGCATAAGTCCGAAGGCCAAACTGCCATGCGGGACCACCATGGTCGCTCTTTTCCGAAAGTATCGATGAGGAGATACCATTTTCCAGCTTTGCAAGATTCCACCAGCCTGACTCATCGGTTATGAAAACCAGTGTCCCGTCGGGGCCCCATTCGGGCTGGACGATGCTTGTAGACCGATCCCCAGCCACATTTCTTTCGTTGGATACCGAGCCTGATACAGAGTTGAAATCAGCCACCCACAGCTCGCATCCATCCCATGGCATGTCGGGATGGTTCCAGGAAAGCCAGCAGACACGATCACCTGAAGGACTTTGCCTCATCGATGAGTAGAAATCGTACCCCGAGGCAAGGATGTTTACTTCACCGGACCCGTCTGTTTTCACCGCCACCAGTTCATTATCAGCTTCCTCATTTTCGAAATGACGCTCCCTGACACACAAAATCCAGTTCGAGTCATTGCTCAACACCAGATCAGCATATCTATCACCCTGATCTATATCAGGTTCAGCAGTGATCGCAACAGGAACACCGCCTTCGGTCACGCTATAGATTCTCTGGTCATCCCAGTTTGTAAAGTAAATCACTCCATCCTGAACGGCAAATGAGGCGCCACCATATTCATGAACCGCGTTTCGAGCGTTGAACGGGGTCGGATTAATATCTATTACCGATCCATCGGGAGTTCGCCTGACTACGACATGACGCCCCGACTCCTCCGGACGACCCTCAAGCCAGTAGGTATCCGAACCATCTACACGAACTTCACCAAGCCGAAGCCCTCCCTGGGTGATGAGTTCAGCTGTTACAGGCGAATCCCATGAGCCGAAAGGCGATATCGTTTTAGCAGACATAGAAAACTCCAGTGAAACGGACTAGTCGAGTGGAAGAAGACTGCCAGATGGAATCTAAACCGGCAACGGCGCACGTTCACGAAATAGATCGAAACGTATTTAAATCAGGACCTGTATTGTAATCAGTGCTACAGCTGCCCAGATTATTAGAGTTATTGAGCTCTTCGACTCCCAGTAGACACAAGTACCCTTTGACAAAAGGCATGTAAAATTCGGCGATAACGTGAACATCCATTTGTTACCAGAATCTCAACGATTGCTACTTGTCGCACACTCGCATGCAATGCGAAAAAGGAAGCAAAGAGCCTGAGAAAGTTGTGAGACCGCGTTGAATCGGGCTCAATGGAATTGAAAGATCTCGGTAAAACTACGTCACTTTTTACCTATGGCAAATCAGAAAGCCCGTCGGTTACAGTCCAGAACTGTGAGCAGCCGAAAGAGGCTGACGGCGCCGTATAACTGAACGAGCAAACGTCATATCCGTTACCAATAACGTCTCCTGCCATGTCAAACGTGTGTTTACCGGACGCCCCCTCAAATCCAATACCTGTTTTTGCAACTGCTGCAGCGGCATCAGATTCCGACGACAATAAAGCCATACCAATCAACAAGACCGAGTCGTACGTCTCATGCGTGTACAGTGCCCCTGCGGGTCCCCCCGCCTTACTCCATGCTGATTCAAACAGGCTTTTCTGCTCAGAGTCCCCAGCCTGTCGCGGCCTTGTCGCAATAATTCCATCCAGCGTGCTCGGATCAGCAGATGCGTCAATAAACCCTGCGTCAGCGACGGTATCTGCCCCAAATCTGAGGCCCTTAAAGCCCTGTTGGTGCAGTTCTTCGGCGATCCAGGCTCCATCGGTAGCGTAGGACACCATAATTGCAGAATCACATCCCTCATCTATAACCAATGCAGCTAGAGCTGCAGCGTCGTAGGCACCTTGTGCCGGGTCGTAACTGGCCGATGTGCACAAAGTTCCGGGTTTCCATGCAGACTCAAAAAAATCCGCCAGTCCGACACCATAGTCGTTACTCATATACAAAACCGCAGGATTACTCGACCCATTGGCCTTGACTATATCCACCAGAGCACGAGCCTGCAGGTCATCTGCAGGTACAACTCTAAAAAGGTGGTCGCTGTCATCAACGGTTGTTAATGCAGGAGATGTGCTGGCATATGAAACCATCGGCACCCCTGCATCTGATGCAACAGATATGGCACCGAGAGTCGCACCCGAGCATGCTGCACCTGATATTCCTCCTGCGCCCGAGTCGATAAGAATCTGAGCGGCCAAGGCTGCAAGTCTTCCATCGCAGCCGGAATCAGCAGTGATCAACTGGAATCGGTAATTTTCAGGATCGATAGCATTGAGTGCATCAATTGCGATACCCGAAGCGATCTCGAAACCGGACGAGTAAACAGCTATCGGGCCGGTTCGCGGACTAAGTAGTCCGATTTTTACGACCTCACCGTTAAAGTCAGCACCAGTAATACCCGCCTCCTCAGTCCATATCTGAGGACACGAAAAAGTTGTCTTTCCTCCCAAGGCCATGAATTTACAAATCGAGTATCCTGCACCGGGCACATCCCCGTTCGCGTCAAACGTCTGCAGGCCGCTGGCACCAGAATAGTTATTGCCAATACCTGCGAGAGTCCACTTGATATCACCCACTGGGTTGGCGATCACAGCGGTCGCTATCATGTTGACCGCGTCGTAGACCTCGTGAACGTAAATATCTTCCGGATCTCCGCCTGACGCGCTGTAAGCGGTTTCGAATTCAGCCTGGGCATGCGATGGCGAACCTGATCGCGGCTTGGTGGCAGACAAACGATCGAGGGCGGAGATGTTCGTGAAAGACTCCTGAAATGTTGCATCGGTAAGACCGTCTCCACCAAAAACGCTGCCTCTAAAGCCCTGTGAATACAAGGCCTCCATGATCAGGGCTCCGTCGGTGGCATAAGACATAAGGACAACGGAATCACACTCTCCATCAATGACTGACTGCGCAATAGTCTCCGGGGCATACGATCCATCCGCAGGGTCATAACCCACTCTCGTACACACCTGGGTTCCCCAGTTCAATTCGAAGTCGTCTGCCAAACCACGGCCATAATCGTTGGTCATATGCAGAAGTGCAGGCATGATTGCTCCACTATCTGCGATCACAGCCGCCAGAGCATGTGCCTGCTGTGCGTCGCTAGGCACGATACGAAACAGATAGCCATTGTCCTCAGCGTAGGTAATCGTCGACGATGTACTGGCGTACGACACCATCGGGATTCCGGCTGGAGCAGCTACCTGTATGGCCCCCATAGTCGCACCGGAGCACGCAGCCCCGACGATACCGACAACACCTTCGTCAATAAGATCACTGGCAGATATCGCCGCTTTTGCACCATCACATCCTGAATCAGCTACCACCAATTCGAACCTGTACTTGGCCTGTGAGCTATTCAATACGGTTACAGCGAGATTGGCCGCTGCTTCGTATTGTTCAGAAAAGACAGATATCGGCCCCGTTCGCGGGCTCAGCATCCCGATCTTCTTAACGCTGAGAGCATCATCATTGGTCGAGACTTTCGAGGGTTCGTCTGTCACATCCAAAATCTGGACAGCAGATTCTATTTCGGGTTGTTCGATTTCATCACTTCCTCCAGTACATCCGATACCTGCAGAAATAATGACAACACCGAAAAGGAAAAGGAAAAAGGACTTTGAAACACAACGCATCGGTAATTGAAAAGAATTCTTAGAGTATGTTAATTTCATGAGGAATAGTGCATATATCAAAGACGACGAAAAAGCACTACCATTAGACCATTTTAACAGTCATAATTTTCATATGCAATGACTGGTATTTGTTAAGTAATTCATATTTCCCTCATCTTTTTTCATGCGATATACAACATCATTCTGAATAGCCAGGAATAGAGACGATCACTCAATAATACATGGTGCTATCTCCGCTACTTCTTATAGCACACTCACAGGCAATACGAACAAGAAAGCAAAGGGCCTGAGAAAGTTGTGAGACCACTCACAGGCATATCAATTATGCTGTCAGCCATAGTGCTGGTGATCGTGTCGGCCGTCCTCACAAAACCTGTCAGCTCCGGGACATTCCCCGGAACAAACGGAAAGATCGCCTTTATCTCAGATAGAGACGGTGACTGGGAGATCTACGTCATGGACGCAGACGGCTCCAACCAGACAAGGCTCACAAATAACGTAGGTGTTGTGCTCCGCGGGGATCCACGCGGTATGGAAAGCGGACCGTCCTGGTCTCCGGACGGTAGCAAAATCCTCTTCATTTCGGACCAGGATGGAGACACTGAAATTTATGTGATGGATGCAGACGGGTCCAACCAGGCGAAACTCACCGATAACGAGGTTGCGGACTGGCAGCCTTCCTGGTCACCGGATGGCACTAAGATAGTCTTTGGGGGGCCGAGTGACCTTTCAGATCTGCATGCTTTGTACATAATGAATGCAGATGGATCCAACCGGGCACTTCTGGTCACACAATACCACTCATTCCATCCCGAATGGTCTCCAGACGGAACCGAGATATTGTTCGAACGTTTAGCATGGGGGAAACAATATGCGGGAAGGATCAACGTTGATGGGTCTAATGAAAGATTTGTGGGGTACGGCAATTACTTCCTAACTCCCTCCTGGTCTCCGGATGGCAGTAAGTGGATTTATTATTATGTAAACCCATACCAACAAGGATTGTCCCAGTTGCAAAGGTCCATTCACTCCGACAGCATAAATGTCAGCACCAGCAGCCATAGCGGTAGCGTGACCTGGATTATAGAGAACTCCTTTCATAGCGCAATAACGGATAAACAACCTAAGTATTCACCAAATGGCGAAAATGTGACTTTTGTGTCGGATCGTGACGGAAATTCCGAGATTTATGTGGTGGATGCAGACGGGTCCAACCAGACAAGACTTACCAATAATTCAGCTTCGGATCTTTACCCGTCTTGGGGCGTACCAGCCCCACCGCCGACTCCTACGCCTACGCCAACACCAACAGCAACACCTGTTCCACCAACTGCTACACCCGTTCCTCCGACAGCAACGCCGGTACCACCTCCTCCGCCTACTGCTACACCGGTACCTCCTACTGCAACACCGGTACCACCTACTGCAACACCTATACCAACAGCAACGCCGGTACCACCTACTGCAACACCTATACCAACAGCAACGCCGGTACCTCCAACTGCAACACCTATACCAACAGCAACGCCGGTACCTCCAACTGCTACGCCTATACCGACAGCTACACCAATATCACCGACGGCTACACCTGTTCCACCGACGGCTACACCAATACCACCGACGGCTACACCGGTGCCTCAGACTTTCACACCAGAGCCTGTTGTGATAGCAACGAAGCTTCGCTCCAGAAGGCCCGTTCAGCTCTGGGTCGCACCTGCAGACAAGCTGCGATCGATGGCCGTATCTAACCTGGTGCAGGCTGGGGCCACCACTGAGGACATCGCAGACAAACTCCTCGTCACTGCCAACGTGGTAAAAGCATACGTCGCAAAGGCAAGGACATCCGCATCCGAATCACTCATAGGAATGGTAGTCACAAACCTCCTGCAGACAGGAGCCTCAGACGAGGATATAGCCGATACACTGGCCGTATCAGGAGACACGGTAGAAGGCCTTATATCCAACCTGCCATTAAGGATCAACGGAGAGGAAGAAGACTCTTCTGGAGGTAGATCTAAGCCAGTACCGCCTCCCGTTGCAAACACACCGGTACCTGCCGCACCAACAGCAGTTCCGCAGGTTGCCCCGGTACCTGCACCCACTCCAACTGTATCGCCAACCCCCACTGCGATAAGGGCTGCAAAACTCCTCACGGAAACCGAAGCTAAGAATATAACTGAGACCCCGGAAGCTGCTCCAGAAGTGAACTCCTACTCGTCTGATGCACAAGGACGCAGGCTCCTCGGAATTATTGGAATCATCCTCTCTCCACTACTACTTGTGGCGCACTCACATGCAATGCGAAAAAGAAAACAACGAGCCTAGATAATTCTGACAGGGCACCAAGTAAAATAGCGCCTCAGGTATCTACTCCGTACTGAGGGAATAATTGAATTCTTTTCTCATTGAAATCACCCCAAACAACACGCCAATACGTATTTCTACTTCACCGACGTTCGTAAAGGTCTCCTATATCGACATCCGATGCGGCTTTATCAATGTCTCTAACGCGATCATCACGCAATGAACCACGTAGAAATGCGCAAATTGATAACACGCGCCAGGCGATTAACGTACGTTAACCAGAAGCGCTTTATCAGCGTGCTGATCGCCACCTTGATGGTCGTTATCCTCTCGGATTCACCGGTAGACGCATGGTCGACATCCGACGGGGCTGTGCTGATCAACTCAACTAGTTCATCCACAGGTTCGGTTTTTGACGTCCAGGTAGACGGTTCCGGCAACATCTACTCGTGTGGTCATTTTCGGGGAACCGGTGACGTCGACCCCGACCCTGGAACAACCGAAAACGAAACGGCGACAGGGCTGAACTCGTCGCTGGTCACCAAGTACAACTCGTCAGGGAACCGATTGTGGCACGTGCTGCTGGATGCTGACGACAACGACCAGATCTTCGACTGTGCCGTCTCCTCTGATGGTCGGGTGGCTGTCGCTGGTCGGTTCAAGGGGACCATGGACTTCGACAGTGATAACGGGTCATTGGGAACGGCTGCATCAGCCGGCGACTGGGACGCATACGTCGCCTTGATCGAGGCAGATGGAACAGTAGCTTGGGGCAAGTCGCTCGGTGGTACGGGAGACGACCAGGCAACCGGCGTAGACTTCGGCCAGTTGAACAACGTCTACGTAACCGGTTATTTCAGCGACACCGCAGACGTCGACTTCGACCCGTCAACCACCACCAACGTAACGTCAGCAGGGTGGCAGGACGTGTTCTTTGGCAAGATCACCCCGGGCGGCACTGTGGACTGGGTCAAGACGTGGGGTGGCGTCAATAGCGACATCTCCAACGACCTGGCAATTGACCAATCTGCGAACCGTATCTACATCGGCGGCTTTCTTGGCAACAACGCCAGCGACTACGACCCTGGTTCTGGCACGGTGCTGATTGGCGGTACGTCCGGTGGCCAGGGCGGACAGGATTCGTGGATCTCGAAATTTACCCCAACGGGAGACCTGGACTGGGCCAAAAACTTCGGCTCCAGCGGCCACGACAGGATCGAGGGCATGGCAGCGGATTCGTCAGGTAATGTGTACGCCACCGGATACCAGAAGGGAACAGGCGGCGACTGGGACACCGGATCGGGCACCATCCAACTTGGTAGCAGTAGCAATGACCCGTACACCGTCAAGCTCGACTCGAACGGCGCGACCCAGTGGGCGTTCGCCGTAGGGGGATCGGACAGTAACGAGAAGGGTTTCGGCGTCGCCGTGGACGGATCCGGCAACGTGTACACCACTGGCCACTACCGGGGAACAGCCGACCTCGACTCCGGGTCGGGTACGAGCAACTTCACTTCTAACGTATCGAACAAGAACGAGATGTTCCTACTCAAACACAACTCTTCAGGCGTGCACCAGTGGGCAAAGGTGTTTCCATCGGGTTCACACGCCCAGGGCAATGGAGTGGCGACCGACGGATCAGGAAACGTATATATCTCAGGGCACTTTCAATCCTGGATGGATTTAGACCCTTCGGCGGGCGACGCTACCGTGATCTCATCTGGCAGTTCCGATGGTTATGTTGCCAAGTACTCATCGGACGGTATTTTGGCCTCCGGCAACGCTCCCCTAACAGCGAACCCCCCGTCGGGATACGAAGTCGTCCACGGACCGGCCAACGGCTCTGAAATGCAGGGTTTCGAAGCCGAAGTGGTCAATACCACGCCGCTGTGTTCCACCGGCCAATGGCAGTTCAATCGACCCGGTGACGGAATAGCTGTCCGTCACTATGTAGTCGAAACCTCAGCACTGAACGCATCAGGTTTAGGCATTGGCGCCTACATAAAAAGTAATTTCACCACCGGCGGCTCAACAAAGCCGCACCATAACCTGCTGTGGGTCGGCAGTCAGATCGACCACGACGGCAACACATCATCACGTTCTGGAGCATTCAAAAACCTGGGATGGAACACTAGCGCATTCAATTTCGACGTCGCATCCGGCGCGCAGCCAGTCACATTCCAGGTCAACACTGATCGGAGTTTCAAATGGATCAAAAACGGAGTGTCCAGCTGGTCGGACAGTACAGTCGACTACGATGAATCCGGAAGCGCTGCCACTGGCGTCGTACCATCGGGTTGGTGTGTCTACATGGCATTCGCTGCCAAGGGCACCCAGACCAAGACGATCCCCGATTCACCGTTGAACGCCACTCTTAAAGGGTTCACCTTGTCAGAATCTTCATTGACCGTGTCTGAGTCAGGGACGACCCAAACATTCACCGTAGTGTTGATCGGCCCACCATCATCGGACGTGGTCATCGACGGCTCTAGTTCCAACACCAACGAGGCTACGGTTTCGAGTTCGCTAACGTTCACTTCAGGTAACTGGGCCGCCCAACAGATTATGACGGTGACCGGAGTCGACGACAGCTCGATCGATGGCGACCAGGGCTCTACCATCACTGTGTCGGTCAACGATGACTCCTCGGACGATGCTTTTGATGACCTGCCTGATCAAACCGTTGCCGTGACGACTACAGATGACGACGTCGCCACTCCGACTCCAACTCCAACCGCAACTCCAACTCTTACACCAACCCCGACTCTCACTCCGACTCCAACTCTCACACCAACTCCTGCACCTACAACGGTCTCTCCGAGCCCGACTCCTCTACCTACGGCAGTACCTATCGTGCCTACGTCAACTCCGAACCCACCGACATCCACACCTCTGCCAGCAACCGCCATACCTGTGCCGCCTACGGCAACGCCCGTAATTCCCATTCCGCTGCCTACTCCAGTCCCACCCACACCCGTGCCCACTGCAATCATTACGCCCGCGCCCACGCCGACACCTACACCCGCCAGCCCGCCGACGAAGCGACCAACTGCACCACCTGAGCCAATACTAAAATCAACACAAGAACCAGAAACTTCGGAACCTGGTGACAATCAGGCAATTCCGATATCAAGATTAATACCAGTCGACCGCCTGCGTACTATGGTCGTTTCCAACCTCGTCCAGAAAGGCGCAGATCTCAAAAAGATCGCCGACGCACTCGCTATATCGGAAAACCTGGGCCGCACATATATGTCCAAGGCTCAGATAACACCCTCACATACCCTTAAAGGCATGATCATCTCGAATCTTCTTCCAACAGGTGCGACAGATGAAGAAATCGCTAATGTGCTCAGTCTCCCAGTCAAAACCGTGGAAAAGTACATCAACAATGTTCCCATGAGGATCAATCAAGAGGAGACAGTGTCATCATTAGGTCTATCATCCGACTATAAAGCTCCTGATCGGACATCACCGAACAAATCTGAGGCAGAGGAAGACAAAGTAGCCCCTCCCTCACAGGCTCCCAAACCGACGGTTACCCCAACGCCAATAATGACGCAACCAAAGGCTCCTAAATCGACTGACACCCCAATTCGAACACTACTGGCCATTTTGGTCCTGGTGCTATCGCCCCTGCTTCTTATATTCCATTCTCACGCAATGCGTACCAGAACCCGCACCAAATAGATTAATCACACTGAAGAACGGTCATGAAAATTGACTGATGGCACCATTAGGGCTTATCCTCGAATACAGTTCGAATTTAATATCTGCGATGATCGGGACTAGTAGGTTTCGGTACGGATCAAAGAGAATCGGGGTAAGGTGTAAACCCGATATCACGACCGTAACTGAATGGACCTGTGAGCTTCGAGGCAAAAGCTTAGGCAAGTAGCTTCCGACGGAGTGGGCACCGTTATCAGAGCCTAGGGCCTACGGTCTCAAATGCCATGACCGCGTGCCTGACAAAGATGCAGCGTCAGGATCCCTGATGCGGCAATAAGGGTGGCACCGCGGGAAATCCTCGCCCCTTGCACTGGGAGCGAGGTTTTTTTATGCCGAATTTCTGTAGAAATACAAAAGCAAAATTCG
>Ga0066827_10000334_pt1 | contig 21924 bp, 20 predicted proteins | sample ETNtaG_34_FD_65609 | JGI IMG/M metagenome (GOLD analysis project Ga0066827, IMG submission 65609) | Marine microbial and viral communities from oxygen minimum zone, Eastern Pacific Ocean - ETNP201306SV51 | ecosystem: Environmental > Aquatic > Marine > Oceanic | place: Pacific Ocean: Eastern... | reverse complement strand
GTTTTACCAAATCATCTGCTGCATCTGGTTGAGCAATAAGGTTGGTAAATTGGGCATGGGTTTTATTCTCACTATCCCTTGTGGCTCGACCAATAATTTGAATGATTTCGGTTAAAGAACCTCTGTAACCAACCGTTAAAGCATGCTCACAATATGGCCAATCAAAGCCTTCTTTTGCCATACCCAAAGCAATAATTAAATCCATATCACCTATGGTTTCAATTTTTCTTAAATAGTTCACTATTCTATTTCTCTCTATCGGATTGTCCTCTACTAAATCGGCTACTTTTAGCGTTTTTCCGTCTGTATGTCTTTTAACATGGATGACTCCAGTATCAGCATCTTGCTTGAGTACAGTTCCAATAGAATCTAAAATAAAGCCCACCTCATTATGTTTGTCTTTTGTAGATTCTCCTGAATTTACATTTGGAATATGCAAAATGGTTTTCTTGTCGGTATCTAAAACCTCCAAAATAGCACTTGTATATTTACCTTGATAAAAATGATAGCCAATACCGAGTGATTTCAGATAATCGTAACCATTTAATTGTTCATAATAAGTGTAAGTTACTTTTGTAAATTTGGCTTCATCTTCAGGAAGTAAAACGGGTACGCTGTCGCCTCTGAAGTAAGAACCTGTCATGGCTACAATATGAGCCTTTGATTTTTTCATAATTGCACGAATCAAATCTCCTAAACGGTTACCTGCATCCGCCGAAACATGATGAAATTCATCAATGGCCAATAGCGTATTATTAAACTTTGTTTCGTCCAATCCTTCTGAAGCAAAACGTAAAGTGGCATGGGTGCAAATTAAAATTTTCTCCTCACTATCCATAAAATCATGGAATGCTTGAACTTTACTTTTGCTTCCATCATCTCCTGGTGTACAAAGATTTAATTCGTCTTTTGGTTCCCAATTAGCGAAAAAATGGTTTTGTTTTATCAAATCAGTTTTTGCAAACGAACCACCAATTGAACGTTCAGGTACAGCAACAATGACCTTATTAATTCCTTGATTTTTCAATTTATCCAATGCAATAAACATTAGCGCTCTTGATTTTCCTGACGCAGGAGGAGCCTTAAGAAGTAAATACTGAGCATCACGAGATTCGTAGGCTCTTGATGCCATTGGTCTCATTCCAGTATCACCTATATTAACGCTTTGTCCTGTTCGTTGGTATTGTACGTCTACTATGTTTGGCATATTATTTCCCTTTTTTACGTTTTTTCTTTTCTTTGGCAAACAACGTTCCTTGCTCTTTTTCTTCCTCTATCATTTTTTCATAGAGTTTGAATAAGTGCTCTAAACGCTCCTCATCACCCTCAAATGGCTTACTACGGTAACAACGCTCTATTGCTACATCATTTAAATGGTGGGCTTCTCTTAAACCCCCTGGCATTTTATCGGGGTCGTAAAGTTCTGCTAAGGTTTTATCGCTGTTTTTTTCTCGTTCTTCCAAAATGTGAAATACGCATTGGGTAATTTCTTGTTTACGTTGAACGGAGATAGGTGGAAAGGGAAATGTATTATAACCAAGTTGTGAACTGTATCGAATGCGAGATTCAAGACTTCCACACACCGTTTTAACCCATAGGAAGTGAATTTTTGAAGATAACAAACTAAAAATATATGGCTCGCTATCGTAAATCACTTGAGCAGAATTTGGAATTATAACATCACTGGAAAGAAACCCACATGGTAAATATTCTCTTCTTTCGGAAGAATGAATAGGAATTAAAAGAGATTCCTGGCCACCTTCTCGCAGGTCTCGGAATTGATGAGGTCTTTCAGCAAGCATATTAAGATTTGGGTCCTTACTTTTTAATCTTTCTTTTTTTACTATCGCTATTTTTTTTGCCAAAACTTCATATTTCAATGCATCATCGTAGTATTCATCTTTAATCCAAAAGCAATAGCGATTAATATTTTTCAAGAACTCATTCGTTCCTTTTAATGGTCGTATCAGGTATTCAATGCCTCTATTATTTGCAATAATAGAATCATACTCATTCTGTTCTAATAAAAGTTCATTGCAACCGCCTGTGTAATTGCCATATGCCATTTCTGGAAGACCAGATATGCCCTTGGATGATTTTTTAATATAAAAATTATGAGTATCTATCAAGTAAGGATTAATATTATTAGCTGATTGGACAAACTTTCCTGTTATCAGTTTTTTGTCTTTAGGTGTATTAGATAAACCAATAATAACAACGGTTACCCCTGCATTTTTCTTTGCGTTATTAGTCCATTTAAATGGTAGTACTGCAAACTCAATTTCCTTTTTGGTAATTATGCTTGGCCATAAAATTTCTACTTGCTCACCTTGACAAATTGAGCTTGTAGTAACAAAAGCCGATTTGACTGTCTTAAAACGACTTGCTTTATAAAACCAACAAGCGATATAATCTAATTTTTTAAAATTCTTAATACTTCCTAATGCTAATTCAATATCTTTTTTTTGAGACTTTTCTTGATTTCTTGACCCCAAATAAGGTGGATTCCCCAATATGTAAATTTCATCATCTTTTCCTTTCGGACAAACCTCTTCCCAATCTAATCGGGTTGCATTTCCTTGTACAATTTGTCCTGCTTCTTTTAATGGTAAAGTTGGGTTTGTTCTTCCAAACTCTTTAAAAAATTCTACATTCATTTGATGTTCTGCAAGCCAAAGTGCAAGTTTGGCTATTTCGTGAGCAAAATCGTCAATTTCAATACCGTAGAATTGTGTAAGATGAATATTGGAAAGATTAATCATGTTGCCTTTTTTAAAAATCTTCATTTCTAAAATACGAAGCTCTTTATAGGCAATAATCAAAAAATTTCCTGAACCACAAGCAGGATCAAATATTTTAATATTGTGCAATCTGTTCAATAAAGCGTTTAGCTTCTTTTTATTTCCATTAGCTTTTTCAAACTCTTCGTATAAATCACTCAAGAAAAGCGGTTCTATCACTTTCATAATGTTAGGCACAGAAGTATAATGCTGTCCAAAACTACCGCGTTGGCTAACCGAAATAACAGCTTGAAACATGGAGCCAAAAATATCGGGATTGATGGCAGACCAATCTTGGTCACCACTATTTAAGATCGCTTGCCTTGAACTCCTTGTAAAAACAGGAGCATGATGTTTTTCTTTGAATAAGCCGCCATTTACATTGGGGAATGCATTTAGATATTCTGGTATGTTTTTACGCTCCTTTTCAGGTGTATTTAACACAGTAAAAAGAGTGTCTAAGTAGCTGTGCAAATCACTACCATCTGCTTGCGTATGCGAATCAATGGCATTAGTGAATTGATTATCTTTAAATATGTGTGTGTCTTCAGCAAAGAAGCAAAATAACAAACGAGAAAGAAAAACATTTAGTCCATGAATAAATTCTGGAGAATCATCAGGGTTGTCTTTTTTAATTTCATCAAAAAGCTTTGCCATTTTTTCGGCTGCTTTTACATCCGCAGGGTTTTCGTTAGCGTGTTGTGCTTTTTCCATGCCTGCCCAAGGCAAAAAGAAATCATAATGCTTTGGCAATTCCTTTAAAGCGATATCAAGTTTGTCATCTGTTTTAGTATCTATTGCCAAAAGAGTTTTATAATCGGTAACAATTGCAAAACGTTGGTTTTGCTTTAATTCACCGTGTAATTTTGAAATTGTTAAATGTAAATCTTTTTTGAATTCCTCTTTGAAAAACAACTTTTTCTTCCAAGAAATCTCGCCCTGTACCTTTGATAAATTAAGGTTTCCTTTTTTTAATCGAGTAATGGAAGCTTTGGGTAAATCATAAGCCAACAACAAATCGTAAATGAAAGTCTCTTTGGAAAAATACTTTGTTAGTTTTTTAAGGTTTATTTCTATTTGTTCTATGTTCATTGTCTCTACTGCTATGAGGATTATTGTGTAATGATAGCATATCGAGGGAAGATAGGGGAAGGGTATTGGAAGAAATGAAATTACTTGCAAAGGGGTTTAATAGATGTATTACAGTGTTATATATTGCTTCTATTTGTTTCCTAAAAGGCCAAATGAGTCATATTTGTTATTATATAATTCTATGAGCTATCTATAGGGTTTTTGTGCTTTAAGATTATGAGAAAGATTTTCTTTTACATTTTTCAACAGAACATAAGTGACATTTAGGTTTAGCTGAACAGATATTTCCATAGTCTTTAGCTGCAAAAATCCAAAGAAGATTGTCTATATATATTGCACAATCATCCACTTCATCTTCCCACTTCATTAAAGCATTATATGCTTCTTCTGGTGTAGGAGTTTTTTGAATTAAGCTGAGTCGTTCAGGTCCAATTATTCTACAAATGTGAAGATCAGGTTTTATCGCATTAATCCCAACATTTCTTAAATATTCCATAGCCAACGTAAAACCAACTTCTTTAAATTTATATTTTTTGCCTTTACCCAGCTCACTGGCTATACTTTCAGGTGAACCAGAGGTAATAAACGCATCCACACTTCCGAAACCACTCTCAATTTTTTCAAATCTCTCTATGTTGTATGAAAGGTTATTAATTTGAGAAGTGATGTTTCTGTTGCCACACTTAATTTTTCTTATCGATTCTATTAATGATGATGGATTTACTTCTTTAAGTTTTTTTGGATCATAATAAAAAAATATTTCATCAATAATATTGAGGTTTTCTGCGATTGATCCCCAAGGACGCTGGTTGCTCAGATAAGAGTAGATTAATCCTTTTATATGTTCTGAAAGAATGAAACTTGTACCTTTTTTTCTTTCTTCGTAAGCACTCACCTGCCCAAAGCTATTTATTATATTTTCATAGTCAACACTCTGATCATTTAATGTTTTTTTTATTTGTGCAAAAACTTCTGGAATCACCTATCCCATCCTCTATGTCTCTAAAAGTAAGAGTTTAAGCCTCTTACTTTTAAACAGCAATCAGTTTATTGTCCCTACCAGATTGTTTCTCAATTTCCCAGCCCGCTCTTTTAACAGAGCTCTATATTCATCAGAATAATTTCATAGGGTTTATGTTTTTATATTCTCTATCTTTACCCACCAAAAATTATTTTTTTCTCTTAATACTTTTTTAAAGATAGGGTGGAAGAGTTAATAAAATGATGGTCAAAAAACCCGCAAAAACCCGCTTTTTGAAATTGCAAGATATTGATTTATAAAGGAAATAGAGGGTAAAGTGGCGGGTTCGATTCCCGCCGCCTCCACCACAATTCGGCAGGAAAGCCGAATTGGACGGATTCCAAAGGAAGGCCGCCCGAAGGGTTGAGGCCATGGAAGGCTAAAATCAAAATAGCCTTATAAATTAATAGATTTATGTGTGCCTGAAACAGCCTTTCCCTCCGATTGAGCCTTATCTTTATTTAGCGCTGTCATTTCTATTTTCAATAATGGGGAAAGCGGTTAGGATTAACGCTATTTTACGCCTTTGCTGTTAAGAAATACTGCGTACTTTTTATCTTTATCCAGAATATGGCCCGTCAACCAACTGCTTAAAAAATGCACCATCTCTGCAACGATATTATTACCAGAGCAATATTTTTTATGTAGATTTGAAATTTCCTCAATTATAATTTTATGCTCTAATCTATGCACATCAAAATAATCGTAATTGTGTTGCTCAAGCAAGCGCTCTTCATTTCCAAAATGAAATTCTATGTACTCTATTAAGTCAGTAAAAGTTTTCTCTAACACTTCAAAGTCCTTATCAATTTGTTTTGCTTCCCATATATCGTTAATAATTCCCACCAGTTTCTTATGCTGTTCGTCCATTTCTTTAATATTTATGCTGTAGTTATCTGTCCATTTAATTAGTGGCATTTTTTCCCTTTTATGTATTGGTCCACGTACTGTCTTTTATTCAGTTTTTCTTTTTAGATTTTACAGGTTCTACAGCAACAGCCAGCATAACTTTTGTTCCTTTTCCATTTTCTGTCAATATATCTAAAGTGCAATTGGATTTACAGGCCCTGGCTCTTTCCTTCATTCCTAAAATCCCGAGGCAATTAGAACCTACTTTGTTTGGGTCAAACCCTGTACCATCATCAGCAATGATTACCTTTAAATTTTTTTTTGGTTTTTGAAAGTTAATTGTAATATTGCTTGCATTTGAATGTTTAATGGCGTTATTTAGTGATTCCTGAATAATTCTATAGATTGTTATCTTGGAATCATCAGGCAGTTTTACTTTTTCCAGGTTTTCTGTTGTTAGAATATTTTCTGATTTAAATTGAATTTTAACCTTATGATTTTTTGACATTCGATTTACTAACGAAACAATACTTTTTTGCAAACCTAAAACAAGAAGTCCGGATGGAAGAAGGTTTTCAGATATATTTCTTATTTCTTCGATAGCTGCAGCGATACCATTAGTGACAGATTTTAAATTTTGGTCATTTGATGAAGGTTTTTTGTTAGGTTTTTTTAATTTAATAAGTAAGGCGGCTAAATCTTGAGCAATACCATCATGTAATTCAGATGCTATTCTTTTTCTTTCTTCTTCCTGAGCAGAGACAATTTTTTTTGTGTATTCTTGTAAATCTGACATATGTTCCTCAATCAGTTTTTTTCTCTCCCTTTCCACCTTATGTTTGTATAAGGCCATTTCAATATTGCTCTGGAGTTCCTTCTTTTTAAAAGGTTTAAGAATATATCCAAAAGGCTCCGTTATTTTAGCTCGTTCTAATAATTTTTTATCCGCGTAACCTGAAACAAATATGGATGGAATGTCAAACCGGGCGCGTATTATTCCCGCGGCTTCAATTCCATCCATTTTTCCACTTAGTTGAATATCCATCAACACCAAGTTCGGTTTATTTTCTTCTGTTTTTTTGATGGCTTCTTCTCCTGAAACAACTAATGCTGAAACTGCATAGCCCAGCGTCTTCAAATATTTTTCAATCAGGCAGGCAATCTCCTTTGAGTCCTCAACAACCAAAATTTTTGCTTTAGCCATACGATATTTCCTATTTACAACTATCGAAGCCTAATGCGAGGATCAGGTTTAAGAAGTTTATAGTTATCAGAATGGATTTGGAACAGCTTCATCGTTTCTGCTCTTAGAGAGCTTAATATAGAATGATAGCATATTCAGGGTGGCGTTAGCTTGTTTAAAAAAGGAAATAAATTGACTTAGAAATTCTGATTTGATATTCTTTCTTCAAATCTCAAAGAGCTTCTCTTTTAAAAGCACGCATTGTTGCTGTCGGTTCTGAACACTCGTTGAGGTTTTAGGATGCTTTCTCCAAAATAAAGACTTCTTTATAACCATAAATGGAGGATGACGATGCCTAAATGGAAAGAGTTTCGTAGTGATAGATTAGAGATAAATCCTCTCCCCGCCAGGCTTGATTTTATCCAGAGCGCTTCAGGGTTGTTGCTTGCTCTCTTTATGTGGGCCCATATGTTTTTTGTCTCCAGTATATTGTTGGGGAAAGAGGCCATGTATATGATTGCAAGGTTTTTTGAGGGCTACTACATATTTGGCAAATCTTATCATCTCCTGGTCACATTTGCGGCAGCTTCTATTTTTACCATTTTTATTATTCATGCTCTTGTTGCTGTGCGTAAATTCCCAGCCAATTATCGACAATATAGGATTTTTAGGACCCATATGACACGGATAAATCACAGTGAGACTTCATTATGGTTTTATCAACTCATAACAGGTTTTTCACTTTTCTTTTTAGCATCAATACATCTGTACATTATGATGACAAACCCTGCTGATATTGGACCTTTTGCTTCTGCTGACCGCGTTATTTCAAGCTGGATGTGGCCGTTATATATTGTCCTTTTGCTGGCCGTTGAACTTCACGGTACTATTGGTCTGTACCGTCTCATTGTGAAATGGGTCAGCTTTGAAGGTGATGATGCTAAAAAGCGTCGTAAATCTCTTAGGCACTTGAAACAAATAATTACGGTTTTTTTTCTGGTTTTAGGTTTTGTTACATTAGCAGCATATATGAAGATAGGGTTAGAACATAAAGATAACGTGGGGGAGCATTATATCTCTCGATCACAAAGATAAAGGTCATTAATGAAAATAACATATACAGATGTACTGGTTATCGGGGGCGGACTTGCAGGCCTGAGAACGGCCACAGGAGTAAAAGAGCGTGGCCATGACGCAATTTTACTAACATTGATCCCTCCCAAAAGGTCACATTCTGCCGCAGCCCAGGGAGGCATGCAAGCCAGTCTTGCCAATTCTATTATGGGTGAAGGTGATAATGAAGACGTCCATTTTGAAGATACTATTAAAGGGAGTGACTGGAGCGCCGATCAGGACGTAGCTCGCATGTTTGTTAACACGGCTCCGAAAGCGATACGTGAACTTAATGCATGGGGAGTCCCGTGGTCCCGTGTAAAACGAGGTGACCGGCAGGTTGTAATTAATGCCGAAAAAGTGACGATTACTGAAAAAGACGAAGCCCATGGTCTCATCAATGCGCGTGATTTTGGTGGTACAAAAAAATGGCGGACCTGTTATACGTCAGATGGAACAGGACACAGCATGCTTTTCGCGATGGGTAACAGAGCCCTAGAACAAAAAATCGAGGTTCGTGAACGTATGGAAGCGATGGCTTTGATCCATGAAAATGGGCGTTGTTATGGCGCGGTGGCCCGAAATTTAATGACCGGTGAACTGGTGGTTTATATTGCAAAAGTAACCTCAATTGCAACCGGAGGATATGGCCGTATTTATAGCGTCTCAACAAATGCGGTGATCTGTCAGGGTACCGGACAGGCTATAGCACTTGAGACCGGGGTGGCTACTCTCGGTAACATGGAAGCTGTTCAGTTTCATCCCACCGCCATAGTCCCGGCCGGTATTTTAACAACAGAAGGGTGTCGTGGTGATGGGGGATTATTACGTGATGTTGATGGTTATCGTTTTATGCCGGATTATGAGCCAGTGAAAAAGGAGCTGGCCTCCCGGGATGTTGTTTCACGACGCATGACAGAACATATACGTAAAGGTAAAGGTGTTCCGTCCCGTTATGGAGACCATTTATGGCTTGATATTACGATTTTGGGTCGTAAACACATTGAGAAAAATCTTCGTGAAGTAAAAGAGATTTGTGAGAGTTTTCTTGGAATTGATCCCGCTGACGAGTTCATTCCGGTACGTCCTACACAACATTATTCAATGGGTGGTATCCGTACAAATTATAGGGGTGAATCCCAAGTTCTGAAAGGTTTATATTCCAGTGGAGAAGCCGCGTGTTGGGACCTTCATGGATTTAATCGTCTTGGAGGAAATTCAGTTAGTGAAACAGTAGTTGCAGGTATGATCTCAGCGGAGTTTATTTCGGACTATTGTGACAGTAAAGAGAGTGAAATTAATATATCAACAGAAACGATATCACGGTTCTTTAAGAAGGAACAGGATAAAATCAACAAACTTTTAGAACCTAAACCTAAGAGTGAAAGTGTTTACCCTCTGCGCCGTGCCATGGAAAAAATTATGATGGATAAGGTTGGTATCTTCCGTAATGAAAAAGATTTGCAGTCTGCTGTAGATGAACTCAAAGACTTATTAACGCGCAGCCGCAATATAGAAGTTGTACATAAGGTTAAAGCAGCGAACCCGGAGTTATTTAACGCTTATCGGACACAAAAGATGCTTAAAATTGCGCTATGTGTGGCTTATGGGGCATTGCTGCGAAAAGAGAGTCGTGGCGCTCATGCACGAGAGGATTGTCCGGAGCGTAATGACAAAGAGTGGCTCAAACGTACACTAACAACCTGGCCAAAGGATGATGACACTCTACCAACGGTTAGTTATGAAGGATTGGATATTAAATCCATGGAATTGCCACCGGGATTTCGAGGCTATGGCAAAGACATGACCATTCATCATGATGACACAAAAGTACGTCAGGATGAAGTTGATCGGATTAAAAAGAAGATGATAGATAAGGGGGCGGATCGTTTTGAGATTCAAAATGAATTGATGCCTTATGATGACAAGTTACCAAAAAAATATCGCGGCCGGAATGAACGTTTAGAGGAGAAATTTGATGAGTAATAAAAAAGGAAGGACCCTGCGAATTTCTATTTTGCGATTTAACCCTAACGTTAAAGACGATGTCGCCCGTATTGAAACATATGAGTTAGAAGAAGCTCCCGGAATGACCCTGTTTATTGCTTTAAATGATATCAGGGAAAAATATGACAACTCACTCAAATTTGATTTTGTTTGTCGTGCGGGTATTTGTGGTAGTTGCGCGATGGTCATTAATGGTCGTCCCGACTTAGCCTGTCGAACATTGACCTCGAACCTGGATCCTGATATTTCACTTTCTCCCCTGCCTCTATTTGAATTAATTGGTGATCTTTCTGTCTTTTCCGGAAAATGGATGCGTGGTCTAAATGAAAGGCTTGAGACCTGGATTCATGATCAAGGGCATGAAATTGACAAAAGCAGAATTGAAGAACCTATGGAACCCGATCTTGCGGATGAGATCTACGAACTTGACCGTTGTGTGGAATGTGGCTGCTGTGTCGCGGGTTGTGGCACGATTTTGATGCGAGATCAGTTTGTTAGTGCCGCTGGTCTTAATAAAGTTGTCCGTTATAGTCTTGATCCAAGAGATAAACGGAGCGATAAAGATTATTATAAACTTGTCGGCGATGAAGACGGTGTATTTGCGTGTATGTCACTTTTAGGTTGTGATGATTTTTGCCCTAAACATCTCCCTTTGCAGGCAAAAATTGCATACATGCGTCGTAAAATGGTGAGAACCGGACAAAAAAAATAGGATTAACGCGAAATAATCACATCTCCAGCTAAGCTGCATGCCGCTCAATAGATAGTCATTTTATTCACACACTGATCCCATAACAATGCTATAGGAGTCACTTGCTTAACATTTTCTGTTTTAAATAGCTCAGTCAATTCTAGCAGGGAATATTCTTGACAGGCATTTTATTCGGGGTTAATGTTATAATAATTAGATAGTGGTTTTAGTTGATCGGTTGGGTTTGGCAAAAAAACATTTCTTAGATTTTTTGTTAGTATAAAATCATGAAAGAAATAAATTACCGCCAAGAGGGCAAGGACATTCTTAACCGGCAAAAGCAATTGAAACAGGCCAGAGAAAAAGTTTCTCACTTATTAGATAAAAGTATTTTTATTATCAGCGGAGATCTTGATACACGTGAGGAGCTTGCAGATAATTTTAAAACACTTGATTTCTCTCCAGAGCATATCACTGCCACTAACACTCCTGCAGAAATTATAAACAAAATAAAACAACATGTTGATGGTATTGATCTAATTATCTGCAACTTTAAAGTTCTGGACAGCAGCGCCTCTTCTCAAACCGGACTTCAACTTTTAATAATTTTAAAAGAAATGCTTCTTAAGTTTGGAGCTCCTGAAACAATTCCCTTCATTTTTATGGAAAAATCTTTTGAAAAGAAAGAAGTTGTTTCTGGTCTTAAGGCAGGGGCCTCTCAATTTTTAATTATTCCTACCGATCCAATTTCTCTCAGCAACAAACTGGTCGAAGTTTTTAGGAAACCGAAAGATTCTCACGTTTCCCAGGAAATAATGAGTTTCCTCTTTGACGCGAATAAGTTAAGAGACCAGGGACTCTTTGAGAAGGCCATTCTCCTTTTCAACAAAGCTTTAGCAGTCGGCGGAGAAAACGCGGAGATTCTAACCGGGAAAGCCGATGTTTATTTTGAAATGGGAGATATTGAGCAGGCAGTACAGCTCTACAAACAAGCTTTAGAAATTAAATCTACTTTTCCACGAGCTTATCAGGGGCTAGGCAAATCCTATGAACGAATGGGTGATATAAAAGAGGCCAAGAAAAACTATCTGAAAGTCCTGGAATTAGAACCCCATAATGTTCAAATATGTTATAACATTGGTATCCTGTGCCAGAAAGAAGGAAATCACGATAAAGCAAAAGATTTTTTTGATCAAGGAATAGCTTTAAATAAAAAGTTCGTTAATAATTACCTTGGCCTTGCAAAAAATTACGAAGAAGAAGGAAATCCTTATAAATCAATAAAAGTGTTCAAAGAAGCCCTGAATTTTAATCCCAACCAGACATTTCTTTACCTTTCAGCAGGAGATTTTTGCTTAAAACATAACCTTTTTCAGGAAGCTGAGGATTTATTCACTTCTGCAATAAGTATAAACGAAGATCATATACATCTTTATAATCAGTTAGGTATAGCCTTGAGGAAGCAGAAAAAATACGAAAAGGCGATTAAAAATTATGATAAGGCTATGAAAATAAAACCGAACGATGCTAATTTGTATTATAACCAGGCAAAAGCATATTTGTTTGATGGAGAGGATCTTATTTCTATAAGCATCTTAAACAAGGCATTTAAGATAGATCCTGACTTGATAATTGAATTCCAAAAGGACAAACATTTTTCAAAACTTTATGCTGAGTACCCGGATAAATTTGAATTGCAGTGACGCATAAATTAAACCTAACATCCTGCAAAAAAATATTTTTAATTTTTAAAATTCTTTTCAAGAAAACCCGTTACGGCCTTCCAGTATCCATCACTGTCTTCAAACCGATTCCATAATGCCCTTGAACCGTGATTGCCTTTGGTGTCAGGTAAATAGGAAGCTTTACTTTTAGATGGAATGGCATCAAAGATATCAGACCAGGCGTTCTTTTCATTCCGTGCGGAAGTTATAAACGAGGGAATCTTTATTTTCTTCGCTGAATCCTGTACCCAGGTTCCGAGTTTACCGAAACGTTTAAAATACTCACCTGGCGCGAAAGCGAGTGCGCCGTCCACAAGGTTAGGCCTATCGCCGGCAATCTTTATAACCAGCGCTGCTGAATAAGAACTACCCCAGGCAATAACTTTGCCTTGTGCGTAATGATTACGGGCATGTTTAAGAGCGGCTTCCAAATCCGGCAACGCGTCAACATAGGTAGTACCCTTGCCAATAGCCTTTGCCCGCAGCATAGTTTCATTTGAAACTCCGTTTATTTCTTTCCCGGAGCGCAGATCCACGGCCATGCAATTAAATCCTAACTGGTTCAGTTTCGGCGCGATCTCTAAATATTCTCCGCGGCTCCAATGTGCCTGATGAAAAAGCACTATAAAAGGTGCTTTCTTGTCCGCGTGCTCAATGTATGTGTCCGCAGTAATCTGCAGGCCGTCTATCGATGGGAATGAGATAGTCTCATTCTCAGCGGCAGAAACTGTATTTGAAAAACAGCAATAGGTAAAAACAAAATACAAAACATGGATTATGATTCTTTTCATGATGAACTCCTTTTCTAAATCAGGGTTTTATTGCTTTACATCCACAGTAACAGAAAAAGTATAGTTAATTTTAAAGATTAACTATTTTCTTTATTTTTGTCTCCACGGTGCGAACTTCAGCAAGAGCAACATTCCGGGAATTGCGATTAAAGCGCAAAAAATAAAAAAACCTGACCAGCCCATGGCTTCCACCATAAATCCTGTAGGAGCGGAAGCAAAAACCCGGGGCACTCCCATTAAGCTGCTTAAAAGCGCGTATTGAGTCGCGGTAAATTTTTTGTTCGTAAGGCTTGCCATAAAAGCGACAAAGGCGGAAGTACCTAATCCGGCGCTGAAGTTTTCGAAGGCGACCACTGCCGCTAAAGCGGGAATACTGTGGCCTATATAAAAAAGAACAGCAAATCCCGCAGTTGAAATTGCCTGGAGAAAACCGAATACCCAGAGGGACCGGTTGATACCACATTGAAGAATAAAGATTCCTCCGGCGAGAGAACCTGCAATAGTTGCCCAAAATCCAAAAAGCTTCACAACCGCACCGATTTCTGTTTTTGAAAAGCCAATATCCAGATAAAAAGGAATTGTCATGGCAGAAGCCATCGTATCGCCGATCTTGTAAAAAAGGATAAAGGCTAAAATCCATAAAGCTCCGGTCCGTGAAAAGTATTCCTTAAAAGGATCAACCACTGCTTCTTTCAGACTCTTTGGAGAACCTGCCGGAACTTCCGGCTCCGGAGTTAATAAGGTTGCAATAACTCCGACAGACATACAGGATGCCATTGTTAAGTAAACTAACCTGAATGAAGTTACATCTGCTAAGATAAGTCCGCCTCCGGAAGCCAATAACATTGCAAGACGGTATCCGTTAACGTAAAGGGAAGAGCCCAGGCCCAACTCTTCATCCGCCAGGTCTTCTCTCCGGTAGGCGTCTATGACAATGTCCTGGCTCGCACTGAAAAAAGTAACAAGAAAAGCCGCAAAAGCAACCAGCCAGGGATTGTTTGATGGATTTGTAAAACCAAGTCCCACGATAGAAAGCATGAGAGTAATCTGCGCGACAAGAAGCCATCCTTTTCTCCTGCCTAAAAATGGAAGAGTAAAGCGGTCAAAAAGGGGAGCCCAGAGAAACTTTAAAGTGTAGGGAAGTCCCACTAAAGCCATCAACCCGATAACGCTAAGATCAACTCCTTCATCCTTCATCCACGCCTGTAAAACGGAAATTGTAAGAAGAAGAGGGAGTCCGCTGGCAAAGCCCATAACAAAGCTCACCAGCATCCTGCGGCTTATTATGGCTTTAATGATAGGTGACATGAGGTGAGTGTAGCATATTATTTAGGGAAAAATAGGAGTTTTAAGTTTGATGAAAATTTGCAACGATCTGATTAAAAACTTAGAATAGTTGTAACCACGAAGCGGCAAGTTGCCGCAACCAAATGGAGCTGCCGCTCCGAATTTGTAAATAAAACGTTAAGATAGTTTTAGAATAGCATTAGTATCTTTGTGGCAAAGCTTGCTGTTATGGATAATTTAAATAGCCGGTCTTATTTTTTTGACAACGGGATTCGTTTCGAATGCCAGAAATGCGGTGCTTGCTGCACGGGAAGCCCGGGAAGCATCTACGTCGATAAATCAGAACTATCCTCCATAGCAAAATTCCTTAAGATTCCTGTTTCGGATTTTAAGGAAAAATATTTATATCCTTTCAAAAACAGTTATAGTATCCGGGAACATTCGGATGGAAGGTGTTTCTTTTATGAAGACGGGTGCAAGATTTACCCGGTACGCCCCGGCCAGTGCAGTTCCTATCCCTTCTGGTTTACCAATTTGCGTTCTGAGAAAAATTGGCAGAATGTTTCTAACGAATGTATTGGGATTGGAAAGGGAACTATCCATTCAAAGAAAAAAATACTTGAAATTGTCCAGACCACATTTCCGTGGCTTATGAACTCATTGTTTGGTAAGGAGCTAGGTGGTGGCGATTAATTTTTTCTTCGCGATTAATCAAGATTTAAATAAAAAAAATCAGGAAGTAATCTTGAGGCAGAGTAATAATATAAAGGAGTAAACATTGGAAACCGATAACGCAAAAAAAGCATTAAACAACCAGATAAAAACCAGCATCGGATGTATTTTTGGATTCGCGCTAATGATCTGGGCTATAGAACTGGTCAACATGTTTATGGGACACCAGCTTAACCGGTTTGGCATATTACCACGAACTTTTACCGGGCTTATTGGAATTCCGTTAAGTCCATTTCTTCATGGAGGAATATGGCATACACTGATGAATACCGTTCCTTTTGTAGTGTTAGGAGGACTCATTATAACGAGAGGCATCGGAGAGTTTCTTGAAGTTTCCCTGTTTATCATTCTTGCGGCGGGAGGTTGTCTCTGGCTCTTTGGTCGTGCTTCGTACCATGTCGGTGCCAGTGGACTTATCTTTGGTTATTTTGGATTTATAGTGGCTCGCGGATTTTTTGATAAAAGTATAAGTTCTATAATTGTTGCCTTTATAACTTTATTCCTCTATGGCGGCGTCATCCTCTGGGGTTTGATTCCTATCTCTCCTTATATCTCCTGGGAAGGACATCTCTTTGGGTTAATTGCCGGAGTTCTCGGTTCCTGGCTTGCAAAGCCGGAATAAAAGAAACTTGAAAAATTTTCATTTAATGCAATACTTACAACCATTCAAACGTCTAATAATGTAAAAGGAATTTTATGCGCGCTTTTGGACATTATTTTTTCTCAATCGCTATTTTGAGCATATACGGTGGTGAAGTTTGTCCGTTTATTGCCAGCCTTGATATTGTTACATGGTTGATTTTATTGACCATTGTTTGTGGCACCGGATTTTTTCTGAGAACAAGCCTAATTACCTCGTATGTCACCCGCTTACCCTTTGAAGTCCAGGTAAAAAATCAGTTTATTCTTGAAATGACTTTTTTTGTTACTATGGCCCTGTTTATAAGCATTTTTAATATGATCATTTACGATTTTCCTATTGAAAGCGGTCTAAAAATTTTATTAGGATTTCTTACGCTTGGTTTTTTTGCTTCAGCTGACCTTGCTCTTGAGAGGGAACGAGAAATTTCCAAGGAAATTAGTAGTTCAGGGCATAATTTTTCAATAGACCAAAAAATTTTCCCACTTACAAAAAAATTTACCATGGTCGCTTCATTCAGTCTGATTTTTTTAACAGCAATAGTCTTTACTGTTATATCAAGAGACTTGATCTGGCTTGGAGAAATAGATCAAAACAACCTTTTTGCTCCCCGGGCGGCAATATTAATCGAACTTCTTTTTATAGGGATTGTTACTTTACTGGAGATTATTAATCTGATTATTTCCTACTCCAATAATCTGAAACTATTCTTTAGCAGTGAAAATAACGCGCTAACGGATGTAGCGGAAGGTAACTTAAACAGTCGCGTGCCGGTCAGTACTAATGATGAATTTGGGGTTATGGCCAAATATACAAATTTAATGATAAACAATCTTAATGAGCGGACCAGGGAACTACAGCTTACTCAAGATGTTACCATTCTTTCTCTTGCTTCCCTGGCAGAAACTCGCGATCCTGAGACCGGCGCACACATTCTACGCACACAACGGTATGTACAGATTTTGGCAGAACATCTTAAAGACCATTCGCGATTTAGTAAACTTCTGAAACCGGACATTATAGAGCTCCTGTTTAAGTCAGCTCCTTTACACGATATTGGCAAGGTAGGTGTAAAAGACGCCATACTTCTGAAGCCCGGCAAACTTACCGATGAAGAGTTTGAAGAGATGAAAAAACATGCTGCCTATGGACAAGATTCGTTACTCAAGGCAGAAAAAATACTTGGCAGCAGTTCTTTCCTACGACTCGCTCGTGAAATAGCTTATACTCATCATGAAAAATGGGACGGGAGCGGGTACCCACGAGGGTTAAAAGAAAATGATATTCCGATATCAGGCAGGCTCATGGCACTGGCCGATGTTTATGACGCGCTTATCAGTAAGCGTGTCTACAAAAAAAAATTTTCCCATGAAAAAACAAGGGAAATAATAGTAGAAGGGAAAGGCAAGCATTTTGATCCGGACATAGTTGACGCTTTTCTAAAGATCGAAAACGATTTTATAAAAATTGCACAAGAATTTGTTGATTTTCATGATAAAGAATTAGTCGCGTAAAAATAAAAGGAGACCGCAGGGGAGAACGTTCGTCCAGGTTAAGCTTACAGTATAGGGTTATTTATTCAGTGCAAGATCAAGTACTCACAGTATTAGTTTTGGAAATAACACCCCATAAATATTAGGAGGATTTATGAAATCTTATAGTTCTCGCGAGTTTGTTTCAGCGAAAGCCCACGCAAAACTAACCACAGGTGAAGTTATTAAGATGCTGCGTGAGTTGAAGGGTTGGACTCAAAAAGAACTGGCCAGGCGATCAGGAATAAATATTACCAATATTAGTATGTTGGAAAATGAAAAAGTTGAAATAGGGAAAAAGCGAGCGGAGCAACTAGCGAAAGCATTTGACATCCATCCTGCTATAATTATGTTCCCTGAATATGAACAAATTGCGATAAAAAGAGTCGCCTGACCACGGAGCTTTAATTTAGGTCGCTAATTAATTATTGCTAGTTCCCCAGTCCTTCTGTTCTCAGCGTCCATACGCCTGAAGGAAGTGACCTTGGGTACGGCTAATTAAGCATTTTGTTAATTGTTAACTGCTATGGATTACTTTTTATTATCATCTGGCCTCTGTGCCTCCTGCCTTTGTCCTCCCTTTACTAAGGAGGAAATTTTTTCTTCGTGCTGTTTGTGTTCTTCGTGGTATTAAGGCAGGGGGCAGTGATCAGAAATCAGGGGACAGAGACCATTATGCCTTTAAATGGTGAAGGATATTTTAAAACCGTTTTTTTAATTTAAATAATGAATTTAGAATGTTAAGATGTCCTGATATATATTTTCTCTCTTAAAATTTTATATGATTTAGAAACTTTTATAAGGAAATGTTCATGATACACATTGATTACGACATAATTGTTTTCAAAGAAGATCAGGCGTATGTTGCTTATTGTCCCGAACTTGATATCTCCAGTTGTGGAGATACTGTGGATCATGCAAAAAAAATGCTTAAGACAGCCGTCAAGCTCTTTATAGAAGAAGCTGAAAAAATGGGAACTCTTGAGGATATTCTTGAAGAATCAAAGTATACTAAAAACTCACAAGGAAGATGGATGCCCCCCAAACTCATTGCAACAGAATTAGTAAGTATACCGTAAGATGCCAAAGATCACTCCACTGTCTGCAAAAAACCTCCGGAAAATATTCGAAATAGCTGGTTTTACATGCGTTAGAATTGAGGGAGATCACTTTGTTTATACAAAGAAAGGGATTGCAAGACCGGTTGTTATACCTAACTGGAAAGAAGTGCCCGTGTTTATAATTAAAAATAATTTGAGAACTGCAGGAATTACAAGGGAAGAATATTTCCATCTTTTAAAAAAATTATAATACCAAAAAAGGCATAATGTTTAATGTAAAAAGGGGTAGGGTATCCTCTTAACTGCAAGTAGAAGATCGAGACAGAAGGCACAGAGGCAGAAGGACACAAAGGAAAAACTCTGATTTAATCTTTTTATCACGTTCTCTATCCTGAATACTAATATGGAACAATTGAAACTGGGAAATATTACCGTTGATCTGGTGCAGAAGAACATCAAGAATATGCACCTTAGTGTTTATCCGACAACAGGAAGAGTGCGAATTTCCGCGCCTTACAAGATGGATTTGGATACGGTCCGTGCATTTGCTATTTCAAAATTAAGTTGGATAAAAAAGCAACAAACTAAAATAAAAGGTCAGGAAAGAGAAGCACCCAGAGAATTTATCAATATGGAAATTCATTACTTCAATGGTACAAGATATTTGTTAAAAGTAATTGAGCATGAAGCCGTACCAAAAGTGGTTTTAAAGCATTGTATCATTGAGCTATTTGTAAGACCTGGAACGAATAGAGAAAAAAGGAAAGCTGTTTTAGAAAAATGGTATCGTCAAAAACTTAAAGAGATTATTCCGGTGTTAATTGAGAAGTGGGAAACGAAAATGAATGTTCTGGTAAATGAATTTGGCGTCAAAAAAATGAAAACCAGATGGGGCACCTGCAATCTTAAAGCAAAACGGATATGGTTGAATTTGGAATTGGCTAAAAAACCGGCCCAATGTTTGGAATTTATTGTTGTACACGAAATGGTTCACCTTTTAGAAAGAAATCATAACGATAGATTCATTTCACTATTGGATAAGTTTATGCCAGAGTGGAAATTTTACAAAGATGAATTAATTCGTGTTCCAGTACGACGTGATGATTGGAATTACTAAGCTAGGAGAGACACATTGTACATTTCAGATTAAAATTTTAAATGAGAAAGCGGCAGAATGGCACGGACAACACACAGCTCGTCCGCTACGCGTTCACACGATGAACCAGTATAAATCCCTCCTTTGATAAAATTTGTACTGAGCTTGCCGAAGTACTCAGGACAGGCCTCAAGAGGGGATCACAGTCCCCTTTGTCCCCCTTTACCAAGGGGGACTGTCGTATGGGTCAGATCTCCTCAACCATAAGTTATAGTAAGTCTTTAAGCCGCTGTCAGGGGATGTATGCTGGACAGCTCTTTTTTATAAGCGCGTTCTGCTTCCCATAAATCCACCGCTCGCTGCGCATTTAACCAAAATTCAGGACTGTTCCCAAAAAAACGAGCCAGCCTTAAAGCCATTGTAGGACTGACAGCCCTACGTTCACGCAGAACTTCATTAATTGTCTGTCTCGAAACACCCAGAGTCTCTGCAAGAGACGATACGTTTAGATTATAATCGGACATGAAATCTTCACGCAACATCTCACCAGGGTGTATAGGCTTTCTTTTACGTCTTCCGGTACTTGCAATGCTCATTTCACTCACCTCCTAATGATAATCTACTATTTTAACATCATAGGCGTTACCTTTTTCGAACCTAAAACAAATACGCCATTGATCATTTATACTTATTGAATATTGCCCTTTTCTATCACCGCTGAGGGCATGCAACCTGTTACTCGGCGGAACCTTTAAATCTATGAGACTGAAAGCATGTTCAACATACTCTAATCTTCGAACGGCTTTTCTTATTAATTTAGGATGAATCTTTTTTGATTTGCCCGTGAGGTACAAATCGCGGGTATGTTTGTCCGCGAAAGACTTAATCATGGATAGGAATTATAACGTGTAACGAGACACTTGTCAACTAGACTTGAATAGTTGTTCAACACCTTCTTTGACAAGAAAACGAAGAGCATTGGAAAAAAAAGGATCAGTTGTCGGGGGTCAGGGGAGAAGACTGTAGACGGAGGATAGATGACAATTAAAAGTGAAGAATGATGAGCAATCAGCGGTCAGTAGAGATGAAGAAGAAAAGGCAACACACCCCGTCGCCGAGACGACACCCCTCTTGATAGAGGGGAATTAAAACCCCGAATTTCAAATGCCAAAAGGCAAATAATAAAGACACACTTTCCCGTATAAATACGGCAAGTATCCTCCCTTGGTAAGGAGGAATTTTTTCTTAGTGTTCTTTGAAGTTAATAAATTTTTCTCCATTGACTTGAATTTCTCTATTCTCTATATTGAAGGCATCTTATAAAGGGGGAAAATGCCTGATAAACCGATGTTTAAAAAATTGGATTTCAACAAAATCAAGACTTACCCGATTAAAGATAGAAAAAGTAAAGTCTCAGTCAATGATTTTGTGGATTTGAAAGACTGGCAGCCGGGAGATCAAATAGAAAAACTCTTCCCAAAAATTTTAAGGGCAAATGATCTGAAAAAGATTGCCGATGAAGTTGTCTTATCAGTAAAAAATAACAAACCTGTTATCTGGGGAATCGGGGCGCATGTGATCAAGTGTGGGCTTTCCCCCCTGATAATTGACTTGATGAAAAGGAAATTGATTACCGCCCTGGCTATGAACGGAGCCGGAGCAATACACGATTTTGAAATAGCGTTTCATGGAGAGACTTCCGAGGATGTCGCCAGTGAAATAAAAGAAGGGCGATTCGGAATGGTGGAAGAGACCGGTTCCATGATGAACTCTGCTCTTGAAAAGCATTTTAATGAAGAAGCGAATTTGGGAGAAATATGGGGAAAAGAAATAACGAAAGGCGATTATAAACATAAGGAGTTCAGCCTTTTAGTTGCTGGTTATGAACATTCAATCCCTGTTACTGTCCATTCTGCAATTGGAACAGATATTACTCATATGCATCCATCCTTTGATGGAAGTAAAATGGGTCAGGGGACGTATAACGACTTCAAACTGTTGACTTCTATTATAGCCAGTCTGGAAGGGGGTGGATGCTTTTTTAATATAGGCTCTTCCGTATTGCTTCCCGAACTGTTTTTGAAAGGATTATCTGTCGCAAGAAACCTTGGGTATCGCGCGCAAGGTTTTACTACTGTAAATATGGACATGATCCAGCATTACCGCCCTAAAGAAAACGTGATTTCCCGTCCAACTCAGGACGGAGGCCGAGGTTATTCTATAACCGGTCATCATGAGATCATGCTGCCGCTGTTGTATCAAATGATTTTATCCCGTGCCAAATAATTTAAAAATTACAGTTCTGGGATGCGGAACCTCTACCGG
>Ga0066827_10000296_pt1 | contig 23258 bp, 22 predicted proteins | sample ETNtaG_34_FD_65609 | JGI IMG/M metagenome (GOLD analysis project Ga0066827, IMG submission 65609) | Marine microbial and viral communities from oxygen minimum zone, Eastern Pacific Ocean - ETNP201306SV51 | ecosystem: Environmental > Aquatic > Marine > Oceanic | place: Pacific Ocean: Eastern... | reverse complement strand
CTCTATTGGGAGAACACGTGAAAACTTTAATGAATCGTGATGTAATACCAGGATATAATCACATTCAATGGAATGGAAAAAATAGAAATAGTTTTGAATGCGCCAGTGGTATTTATCTTGTCCAAATGAAAATTGGAAGTGATGTTAAAATATCAAGAAAAATTTGTTTGATAAAATGATGGGGAGAGGGAACTTAACATTACGCTACTGTCATTTCCTTACCTCTCTGTGATTTGTTTGAATCTGGGGAAAGGATATTTTTATTAAAGTTATGAATGATGAAACAACTGAATAAACATATAAATTAATCATGGGGTCAAATCGATTAATAGCACTTGATACTTTCCGTGGAATGACCATTGCATTGATGATAGTCGTGAACACACCCGGGACATGGGCACATGTATATGCTCCTTTACGTCACGCTAAATGGCATGGGTGTACACCAACGGATCTGGTGTTTCCTTTTTTCTTGTTCATAGTTGGAGTAGCTATGCGGTTTTCTTTTAAAAGATTTGATTTTATCTTGTCACCGGAGATAACAAAAAAAATTCTGGGCAGGATGTTTACCATTTTTGCGTTCGGTCTTCTACTTTCAGCCTATCCTTTCATACGTCAGGATTGGAACTGGGAAAATTTTCGGATCATGGGAGTTCTCCAACGTATCGGAATATCCTATGGTTGTGCTGCTTTCCTGATTCTCAAATTAAATCATAGACAACTTGTTATATTTTCAGGAATTCTTCTTTTATTTTACTGGTTTATTCTATGGTGTTTTGGTATTATAATTGGTTTGGATCCATACGGGCTTGAATCTAATCTCCCCAGGTGGATGGATTTAGCACTACTTGGTGATGCTCATTTATATTATGGAACCGGAATTCCATTTGACCCTGAGGGCCTGTTGAGAACGTTACCTGCAATCATTACAGTTTTAATTGGTTATATTACTGGAATCGTTATACAAGAGATGGAAAATGGGATAGAAAAAGTAAAATATCTTTTGAAGGTGGGAGTTCCCATCACAATTATTGGCTGGATTTGGGGATTCTTTTTTCCCATCAATAAACAACTCTGGACAAGCTCTTATGTTCTTTTTACTGGCGGTATTGCTATCATAATATTGGCAATTTGTATATTTTTTATAGATATAAAGGGATTCAAAAAGTTGGCATATCCATTTGTAATTTTTGGCACGAATTCCATTTTTCTTTTTACTGCTTCCGGTCTATGGGTCAAAACAATACTTAAAATTAAATTTATCTTGAATGAGAAAACCGTATCCGGATACACTTATCTGTATCAAACCGTCTTTCAGCCTCTTGCAGGGGACCTGAATGGTTCTCTTCTGTTTGCTTTAACAAACTTGGGAATGTGGTGGCTGATTCTTTACTGGATGTATCGGAAAAAGATCTTTATTAAGATATAAATTTATATGGCATCTGAATTATATTGAATTTGCATCTCCAAGTATCTGCTAGTTAATTAATTGACCCATTAGTAAAGTTTCGAGACCTTCCGATTTCTTTACATTGTAACTAACAATAATAACTGAAACTGAGTGAAGGGTCATTGAAAGGTCCAACTAATTATTTATTGTAGGTTATAATGATTTAACAATAACACTATTCAATCGTTCAACGAACCCTGAAGGATCTTCCAACTTAACTCCTTCCTGAATAAGAGCCTGCTCATAGAGTAAAAAAGTAAGATCTTCAAATGATTTTTGTTTGATTTTAGATTTCAATCTTTTGATTATTTCATGATTGGGATTTATTTCCAAAATTGGTTTTATCTCTGGCATATCAGTTTGACCCATGGAACGCATGAGCTCTTGCATGTGCACCGTTGGGTCATTCTCATCTGCTACGATACAGGAAGGTGAATCGTTTAATCGATTTGACACTTTTACCTCTTTTATTTTTTCTCCTAATATCTTTTTAATTTTTTTCATAACTGGTTTAAGTAATTTTTCTGCATCTTCATCCTTCTCGTCTGAGAAATCATCTGCAGCACCACTTCTATTGATAGACTTAAGTTCTTTTTCATCATATTTCGGTACTGATGTTATAATAATCTCATCAATTTCATCATCAAGAAGGAGAACTTCTATATTTTTCTTCTCATACAATTCAAGCAGAGGAGAATTTCGGAGAGATATTTGATTTTGTCCTGTAACATAATAAATAGATTTTTGATCCTCTCCCATACGATCCACATATTCTTTTAATGAAACAAGACCATCCTCTTTTGTTGATTTGAATCTTAATAAATCAGTTAGTGCATCCTTATGTTCAAAATCCTGATAGACACCCTCTTTTATTAGTTTACCATATTGTTCATAAAATTGAGCATATTTTTCTTTATCATCAGCTATAACTTTCAGTTTATCAAGTATTTTTTTAACAGAATTTAACCGAATTTTTGCCATGATTCTGTTTTGCTGAAGAATCTCACGGCTTATATTCAACGGTAGATCTGATGAATCGATTATTCCCTTTACGAACCGAAGCCATGAAGGCATTAATTCTTTTTCATCATCTGTTATGAAGACACGATTAACATAAAGTTTAACCCCAGAACGATAATCTGCTCTGAAAATATCTGGCGGAGCTTTTTCAGGAATGAATAACAGGATGGTGAATTCCAAGTTCCCTTCAGCTCTAAAATGAACCCAATCAAATGGGTCTGCTGAATCATTGGACAAAGATTTATAAAATTCTTTATAATCTTTGTCCTTTAGATCATTTTTTGATTTTGTCCAGAAAGCTTTAGCATTGTTGACTTGATCAGTTTTGAGCTTCTTGCTTTTTTCATTTCCATCTTTATCATATTCGATTTCTGGGGAAGTAAGGAAAATCGGAAAATCAATGTGATCTGAATATTTTTTTATCAAGCTCTCTATTTGCCACTTATTAGCAAATTCCTTCCCTTCTTCATTCAAATGTAGAGTTATAGAGGTTCCATTTTCTTTCTTCACATCTTTAGTAATTTCATAGCCTGATTGTCCATCACTGGACCATTTCCAGGCCTCTTTTCCACCTGCTTTTTTACTTGAGACGTCTACTTTGTCTGCAACCATAAAACTCGAATAGAAACCTACTCCAAATTGTCCAATCAGTTGCGAGTCTTTTTTTGCATCACCAGATAATTTAGTAAGAAAATTTTTTGTCCCGGATCTTGCTATGGTTCCCAAATTATCCTCAAGCTCTTTTTTACTCATTCCAATACCTGTATCTGTTAGAGTCAGAGTTGGATAATCCCCTTCATGAAATTCTATATTTATCTTTGGAACAAAAGACATAGATTTATATTTATCATTCGTCAGAGTTAGATATCTAAGTTTATCAAGAGCATCAGAAGCATTTGATATAAGTTCCCGGAGAAAAATCTCCTTATGAGAATAAAGGGAATGAATAATGAGCTTTAGTAACTGACTAACTTCAGTTTGAAATGAATGTTGTGACAATGATTACTCCTTTAGTTTGATTATTAATTGTAAAATGGCTCTATTTCTTATGTAAAGGTATTTAATTAAGGGTGAGAAAATAGAAATGTAATGCTTTATAAATCCATATTCTTGAATAAATGTAATGGTTTTATCGATTGAAGGTTTTATTTTGTAAACTTAATTATTATATAATCGACAATAATTAGATTAGAAATTGTCATAAACGATGAATTAGTAAAGCCTACAGTTGAGGCAATAAAAAAAAGTAGCTAAAAAAGATGGCGATAAGGTACGTGGAAAAATCTTTATTCTTCCCATTGAATATTGAGTAATATTAACAATGAATATAACGGATAAAATTAATATAGGAATCGTTGGTTTTGGGCGCATCGGTCGTAATTTATTACGTCTTGGCTATGATGACCCGCGTTTTAATTTTGTTGGTATCAGCGATTTGGCTGAACCCGAAGCTCTATTCTATTTACTGGGACATGATACAGTATATGGACCTGTGGAGGCTAAGACAGAGCTAAAGGATAATTACATTTATTTTGGTCAGCAAAAGGTTCGCTTACTAACCGGTGCGGTGCCGGGTTCGTTGCCCTGGGATGCCCTTGGTGCTGATATCATTATTGACTGCACCGGTCGGATTTGGACTCGAACTGATCTAGAAAAATATCTGAATTCCGGGGCAAAACGGGTTATCGTAACCAAACCACCTAGCGATCCTGTAGACCGTATTGTTGTCATGGGATTGAATGATAAGGATATTTCTATTAATGACAAAATTGTTTCCCCCTCTTCATCTACAACGCAGGTTTTGGCTCTGATGCTGGATATCTTGGATAATGAATTTGGTCTAAAGAAAGCCATGATGACCTCTGTTCATGCTTATACATCAGATCAACCTCTAGCTGATAGTGTACGGTCAGATTTACGCCGCAGCCGTTCAGCTGTACAAAATATTATACCCAACCAGACTCAGGCACCCCAATTGGTAGAAACTATAATGCCTCACCATAAAGGAAAAATTGAGGGTATCGCTTTTAATGTCCCTATCCCTGATGGTTCATGTGTGGACCTTACCACTCAACTACAAATAACACCCTCTGTTCAAGATGTGAATGCATTAATGAAAGATATCTCTGAAAACTCCAAGCCTACCATCATCGGTTATACAGATGACCCTATTGTATCCAGCGATGTTGTGGGTGACAGCCATTCAATGATTTTTGATGCCAGAGCTACTATGATAGCTTCAGAAAGACTGTTGAAGACTCTTTGCTGGTATGATGATGGTTATGGATATTCACAGCGAATACTGGAACTCATAAAAGCGTACAGCGACTTGGAAAAAACAGCATGAGAATAGGAATAAATGGATTCGGTCGTATTGGCCGTACAGTTTTTCGAATCTTAAATAGGCAAGACGACATAAAAGTTGTAGCTATTAATGATCTTGCAAACGATGACGTACTAACCTATTTACTGAAATATGATACCGTCATGGGACCATTAAAAGATTCTGTGAATGTTAATAGTGGAGTCTTAACGACATCTAACCACTCAATTAAAATGCTCAATGAGCACGACCCTTCTGCCTTACCTTGGAATGAATTGGGAGTTGATATTGTCATTGAATCCACAGGAGTGTTCAGGACACGTGAGCAACTACAATCTCATATAGATTCTGGTGCAGAATACGTTCTGCTTACAGTACCCGCCAAGGATGAAATTGATTTTACAGTGGTTATAGGTGTAAATGAAGATAAATTGACATCTGATCATAAAATTATATCCAATGCTTCCTGCACAACAAACTGCCTTGCGCCAATGGCTAAGGTGCTAAATGATGCCTTTGAAATAAAATACGGTGTTATTAATACTGTTCACGCCTATACAAATGACCAAAGACTGGCTGATGTTCCTCACTCGGATTGGCGGCGAAGTAGAGCTGCCGCAGAAAATATTATACCAACTACCACCGGGGCAGCGAGGGCCGTCGGAATGGTTTTACCTGAACTCAGGGGCAAATTGGATGGTATTGCCATGCGTGTACCTGTCTCGGATGGTTCAATTGTTGATTTGAATGTTGAATTAAATACAGATGTTAACTCCGATGACATCCGACAAGCAGTAAAAGAAGCAAGCGAAACAGATCGCTTGATTCCCATTCTACAATACGAAGATACACCCATTGTTTCATCTGACATTATCGGCAATCCCCATTCATCTATTTTTGACGCACCCTTTACCATTGTCCTAGAAAAACGTTTTGTGAAAACGCTTAACTGGTATGATAATGAGTGGGGCTATTCCAATCGGCTGGTAGATCTCATTAAACTATTAGGAAAAAAGATGTAATCATAAATCATTTCGCAAAGTAATATATTTCACCCCCCTACTTTTTGTAAAAAAGTGAGAATGAGGAAAATAAAAAGAGAGCATCATTTGCGAGATGATGAGTAGATTTGGGAATAATGGTTATTAAAGAAAGAGTTCAATTATTTACAGATGGTGCATGTAAAGGGAATCCAGGAGTTGGAGGATGGGGGGCTCTAATCGAATCATCATATTTTACGAAAGAATTAAAGGGGTATGAACAATTAACAACCAATAATAGGATGGAATTAATTGCGGTGATAGAGGGGGTTAAATCAATTGAAAAAAATGCGAATATTGTAATAACCACTGATTCAATGTATGTAAAAAATGGCATCAGTCAATGGATTGATAACTGGAGAAAAAACGATTGGAAAACTTCAGCAAAAAAGCCTGTAAAAAATAAAGAATTATGGTTAGAATTAGATAAATTGGTTCAAAATTATAGTATTGAATGGAAATGGGTTAAAGGACATTCTGGTCATCCTGGGAATGAAAGAGCTGATCAATTAGCTAATGCTGCTATTTCAGAATTCTATAGTTTAGAACACTCTTTGTAAAAAAGTGGGAATGGGGTAAAAAATTCTAACACACACCACCCTGCATATTCTCACAACTCCTTGGTGTACCGGGGTGTGTCCCACTTTTGGGTATATTTGATTGAGTTTGAATAAGTATGAAACAAAAATGCCCCATCAATTAATGAGGCATTTCTGAAGAGGAACTTGGTTTATCTCGTGTACGCCTGGAAGGACTCGAACCTTCAACCAATGGCTTAAGAGGCCACTGCTCTACCAATTGAGCTACAGGCGCATAAAGTATGAGAAATAGAACATTATCGAAAATAAAACCTCAGGAAATTACATCATTTTTTTTGATGTGTGGACTTCGTTTTTAAAACAATTACAGGTATAATAAAGAATAATGAAATAAATTAATCTATTATTTGATTTATAATGAAATGACATGTATTTTTGGCATACAATTGGTTTTGAAAATTAAATAAATTAGCATGAATCGGTTGGTAAGTAGTGACCTGTAAATAGCTAGTGCAGGTAAAATTAAAGGCTCCAGGTTGGCGTTTGGAGCCTTTATTAATTATAGGTAAGTTTATTCGTTTTTTGAAAATGGGGGCGACCGGTTTCGACGGGATATGAGATAGGTTAAATGGCATGTCGAGGCTCCGCAACCTCGTAAATCAGGCGGAACATCTTATAAGTGCCGATTACGGCCAAGTTGCTTACGCTTAATTGACGTAGGCCGTCCTAGGTAAAATGTGTCTGTGGTTTTATCTGAGGGCGTCGACTACACGGACTGGTTTCTAATTGTGTCCGTAAATTAGAAATGAGATCTAACGGGCTAGTTTCAAAGATATGGGGTTTCCCGGCATTCTTTGAAATGAGATAAATCTGGGAGACTAAACATGTAGAAGTTTTTCAAGTCTTTATTTCGGACGGGAGTTCGATTCTCCCCGCCTCCACTTTGTATAGGAATCCCCTCAAACAGATAAAGTTTTATTTTATCTTACAATTGTAGACTTACCCACTTCCTCAATGATATTCACAAAAACAGGCGTTATTCCGTTTATCACAAACTGAACTGCAATAACCATAAGTAGAATCCCCATAATCCTTTGAATGATTCGAAAACCGGTAGCACCCAGTTTTTTTGATAAACGATCTGAGCCTTTGAAAGTGTAAAAGGTAAGAGCCATAGTAAATATTATGGCGAATATGAGAACTCCATAATCTATAAAATTATGTGCATCTCCAGATAAAATCATGGCTGCGGTAATAGAACCAGGACCTGCAATAATGGGAATACCGATTGGACTTATTGCGATATCATTACTCTCGAGATTCTCTTCTGTCTCTTTTGGTGTTGATCGACCACGGGACAGTTTAACTTCAAGCATCCTGAGGCCATTTCGAAAAAAAATGATACCACCCATGATGCGGAAAGCATCAACGGTTAAACCATAAAATTTGAAGATATACGTTCCCACCAAACCGAATATGATTAGAATAATAGACGCTGTAAATGTGCCCTTTTTGGCGATGATAATTCGTTCTGCTGGATTGAACCTTTCTGTGAGCACAAGAAAGAGTGGTGCGATGCCCAAGGGATTTACCAGTGCGATCAATGTAGAAAGACAGAGGAAAAGATATTCTAAAGAATCAAGAAAGATCACATACGTTCCGGGGCAGAAATTCCTAAAATTTTTAATCCATTATCTAAAACGAGTTTTACTGCACAGATAAGATTAAGTCGGGAATTTGTAAGACCTTTGTCTTCACTGACAACACGGCAATCTGTATAAAATTTATGATATTTTCCAGCCAATGATTGTAAGTAAGTGGCTATGGTTTGTGGCTCTAGAGATTCCAAAACATTCAACATTATTTCAGGAAACTGATGTAGAGATTTAATCAGATCGATTTCTGAGGGATTACCCAGAAGATTTTTATCAAAATTATCTTTCAATATATATCCACTTTTTTCTGCATACCTGAGGACATTGCAAATTCGTGCATGTGCATATTGCAAATAAAATACAGGATTTTTTTCGGATTGATCGGTCGCCAGATCTAGATCAAAATTCAAATGACTATTCATACTGCGCATAATAAAAAAATATCGAACAACATCTAATCCTAATTGGTCAATCAATTTCTGAAGAGTGATGAACTCCGCTTTCCGTGTTGACATTTTGACTTTTTCCCCTCTTCGAATCAATGTTACAAATTGATGAATACAGACCTTCATATATGACAAATCATAATCTAATGCTTTTAAGGCGGCAAGAACATCTGGAAATGTATCAACATGATCTGCCCCAAAGATATCAATAATGAGATCATAATTTCTTTCTAACTTATTCCTGTGATAAGCCGTATCTGGTAGTCTGTATGTAGGTTCTCCAGTATTTTTTATATAAACTCGATCCTGAGTTTTTCCACAATCTGTTGCTTTGAACCATGTAGCTCCGTCTTTTTCATAAATTAGGTTTAAAGCGTTTAAATCCTCAAGTATCTTTTCAATCGATCCGGATTCATAAAAAGATTTTTCATTGACGAAAGAATTATGTTGTATCCCGAGGGACACGAGAGATTGTTTAATATTCTGAAAAATAGACTCTTCCGCTTTTCTCCTAAAAATAGGATTATCTGCCTTGAGATTTTCTCCGTGGTTTTGAAGGATATTCTTTGCGATTTCTCGAATATATTCTCCCCGATATCCTTCTTCAGGAAATTCCACTTCAGGATTAGTTTCCTGAAAATACCGGGCTGAAACGGAATCAGATAATATTCTCATTTGGCGTCCACCATCATTATAATAGTACTCTCGTGTTACATCATATTTATGCCATTCAAGGATATTTGAGATTGTATCGCCGAGTACAGCCTGTCTCCCGTGTCCTACGGTTAATGGACCAGTAGGATTTGCTGAGACAAACTCAACATTTGCCGTTTTCTTAATTCCAATGGATGACTTACCAAAGTTATTTCCTTGTGACAGGATTGTAGTTAAAAATGATTGGTAATAATCCAGGGATATAAAAAAATTAATAAAACCGGGCGGAGTAACATTGGTACTCGATACCCATTCCGAATTTAAAATTAAGTTATCTGTAATAGTTTGTGCTAAGTGGATCGGATTTTTCTTGATTTTCTTTGCCAAAACAAGAGCAATATTACAAGAGAAATCGCCAAATTCCCCCTTTTTTGGAGGTTCAATAATTATCGATTTCTTAGGGAGATCTAAAGAAAAAAGAACTTCAGTTATTGCTTCAGACAGATGTGTTTTCAAGTTCATCAGTTATTCTCCATATTGGAGCATCTGCCCATAGTTTTTCAAGGGAATAATATTCTCTCTCACTTGTTCGGAAAATATGAATAACAACATCCACATAATCAAGTAAAATCCAGTAACGATGTTCATACCCTTCGATTTTCCACGGTTTATGAGGTGTTCCTTTTCTCACTGCATCGGCAATGGCTTTAACTTGAATATCTGTGTCAGCCGAACAGATTACAAAGAAATCTGTGATACTGGTTAATTTACGAACATCAATAGCCTGAACATGTTCTGCCTTCTTTGAAAGGACCAGGTGACCTGTTAGGTCCAATAGCTCTTTTGAATTCAATCTATAAAAAGTAAATCAGTTTTGATTTTGCCAAAATTTCATGACCGGTTTTATGGATGCATAATCGCTTCCAATGATCACGGTTAGGTCAAACTCTGAACTGGAATTGGGTTTATTTAAAATGTGATTTTCATCCTGTGAATCAAATCCTAATATAGAAGACACCTTATCCAGAATTTGAACATTCCCAGTCCTAGTGATAATAAGAGTATGAGTATAATCGTAGTGGTCCGCGTCATCTGAGTTCAGCACGTCAATATTATGTTCCCTGAAAAATCTTGAAAATTTACCCGCCATGCCTTGTATCCCGCATCCGTTTAATACTTCAATCGGAGATTCATTGATAGGATTATTTTGATAAGTGGTGGACAATGGAGGAGGATCTGATGTGGGAGGAAAAGATATTTCAAAAGAGTTTCCGTTATGCACTTGTTTAGTTGAAAATGAATAAACAAAGACTCCAATAAATACAGTCAGAATAAAGATCAAAGAGTTTAGAAAGATATTCTTAATAGAATTATCTTGCGATCTCTTTGATCCTACTTTTTTGAGGTTTCGGGAAGATCTTTGTCCGAAAAATGGAGGCATTCGTGATTTAGTTAATTTGGTTCAGGGAAAATGGAGAAAATGATTTATAGTGTGTAAATGAATTTTTTTGAACAGAGAATTGAATCATAGAGTTTTTTGATGGTTTATATGAGAGACTGATGTCATACCCAAGGTCACCTTGTTGTCCCAAAGTCTCTGGCATTTGAAATAGTGTAAAATTTGACTGGAGCATCAGATTTGGTCTGAGCAAATATGATATGGAATTTGTATAACTTCCGGTATTAAATGTTTTGCCTCCAACACTACTGACACTGAAGCTAATACCGTGATTCATTTGGAGCCGGTTTGGAGAAAATAACGTAGACAATGAAGATTTACCCAAACCCAACTGAGGAAAGGCATTCATGCTTGGCAGGTCTTTTTTAAATTGACTAAAGACAAAACTGAATGTCAATAGAAAAAGGCAGATTTGAAATAAAATTTGTCTCATATCCAGAAGGTAAAATACAATATTTTATGAAAATGGGGGAATTGAAACATTTAATTTATATTTTTTTTTCAATGATTCCACCACCTAAACATTGTTCTTTGATGAAAAACACAATGGATTGCCCCGGTGTAACAGCGAACTGTTTTTTATCAAAAGTAATAACACATGTGTTATCTGCTTCATAACTGATGGTGCAGCACTGATCTTCCTGACGATATCGGATTTTTGCGGTAATGTATTTTCCTTCATCCAGTGGATTTCCCCCAATCCAGTGTAACTGTCCTGCACGAAGTTTTTGGGAATATAGAAGAGGATGGTCATGCCCCTGTACAACGACCAAATTATTATTCTCTATATCTTTTTCTGCTACATACCAGGGTGACTCTTTGTTCCCATATCCTCCTCCGATTCCGATACCTTTCCTTTGTCCTATTGTGTAAAACATGAGTCCATTGTGTTGTCCGATAACATCTCCTTTAGGGGTGATAATATGACCAGGGTCTTCGGGAATAAATTTCCGCAGAAATTGTGAAAAATTTCTTTCTCCAATAAAACAAATACCTGTACTGTCTTTCTTTTCCGAAGTAATTAACCCGGCATCAGAAGCTAATTTACGAACTTCAGATTTTTTATAATCACCCAAGGGGAAAAGGGAATGAGAAAGTGCATTCTGGTTTAATGGATAGAGAAAATAACTTTGATCTTTTTTCCTGTCAGTCCCTTTGTAAAGTACATATTGTCCATTGGAACGTTTGATTTTTGCATAGTGCCCTGTTGCGATAAAATCAGCATCTAGAGATAAAGCATAATCTAAAAACAGCTTAAATTTAATTTCCTGATTACAAAGAACATCTGGATTTGGGGTACGTCCTGATTTTTCTTCTTCTAAAAAATGAGAAAACACTAGTGACTGATACTCTTTTGTAAAATTAATTGTATGTAAGGGGAGTTCTAAGGTGTTGCACACTTGTAATGCATCACGATAATCTTTTTCTGCTGAACAAAATTCACTTTCTTCATCCCAATTTTTCATAAAGATGCACTCCACTTCAAAACCTTGGTCTTTTAAAAGTAGGGCAGAAACTGAACTGTCCACACCGCCACTCATCCCAACAATAATTCGTTTACCCATTGAAACGATTACCTTTGACAATTGTAGAGATTGCTTTGACTAAATCTTTTACATCATTTTCAGTGTTTCCTTTGCCAAAACTAATACGCAATGTTTTCATATTCATTTCATTACTTAGTCCGATTGCATTTAAAACATGGGAAGGTTTCACTGTCCCAGATGAACAAGCAGACCCACTTGAAACTGCCATTCCTCTTCGACTCAATCCAATGATGAGTCTTCCGCTGTCGGTGGAAGGAATGGTTATACTAACTACTCCAGGAAGTTGTTCAGACGTTGTGTTAAACATAAGGTTTTCAATACGTTTTATTATGGATGACTTGAATATTTGTTCCAGATTTTTCAGATGAGTTATTGTCTCATTTAATTCCATTTTTGCCAGTTCTGCTGCTATTCCCATTCCTGCAATCCCCGGGACATTTTCTGTTCCAGCTCGTAGACTGCGTTCCTGTCCGCCGCCAATTATGAATGACCTCAATTGAGTGTTTTCTTTGATAAATAATGCACCAACGCCTTTTGGTCCGTAGAATTTATGAGCTGAGAATGACATCATAGATACTCCGGTTTTATAAACATCAACAGGAATTTTTCCTATTGTCTGTACTCCATCACTGTGAAATGGAATGCCATGGTCCCTAGCAATGGAAGACAATTTTACAATAGGTTGAATAACACCTGTTTCATTATTTGCATACATAATTGAGATTAATCCTGTGTTTTTTCTGATAGCCTCCTTTAAATGATCAGGATTAATTACTCCAGTTTTATCTACTTTGAGAATAGTAGTTTTGATTCCAAAATGTTTCAGGCGATCTAAAACATTCAATATTGCCGGATGTTCAATTGCAGAAGTGATCACATGGGTTTTTGAGCTGTGGATTAAATTATATAAAACTATATTATTCGATTCAGTCCCTCCGCCAGTAAAAATAATTTCAAAGGGAGAACACCCAACTGAGTCTGCCATTTGACTGCGCGCAGTTTCGATAATACTTCTTGATTCTTGACCCCATTTATGAGTGCTGCTGGGATTCCCAAAATTGTTGAATTCTGTTCTCTGCATTACCTCAAGCACTTTTTTATGAAGAGGCGTAGTGGCACAGTGATCAAAATAGTACATTGACAAAATGCAGAGTTAGAAGATTATTAAAAGAAACGTATCAGATATCGTTACGAATGCAAGCGTATCGAAGTGTATTTTGTAAATTTTTATAAAAAGGTGGTTTTCTTTCTTCTAGTTGTTGAATTACTTTTTCAGCGTCATATTCATAACGATGCACATCCCAATTGATTGAATCTCCAACCGTTAAAAATGCAACGGAACCATTAGTATTTTTATCAAACGGGAGACCAGTTGCTCCTGAACATAAAATAAGCAAATTCTCTGCCTCATCATGGCGAGGGACGTGGGTATGTCCGTGAATAAAAACAAATTGATTCAATGAATCATTTTTTGCAATTACATGGTCTCTCCAACTAGATGCTTCTTCAATCGTAGGTGGTTGATCATCCCTTTGATACCATGCGTGGGTGAATTCAACCAGAGTACCATCAATAATTTCTCGATGGGCTACATGCATGGTTTTAATGAAATCTACTCCTTTATTACCAACCCGTTGACCTGCCCATTTGATATTTTGAACAATCTCCTGACAAATGGGATCATATGGGTCCATTCCTTCCAATGTAGGTTGTTCCTCTTCCCATAATCGTTCGAGGATGTAGCGATCATGGTTTCCCCTGATGTAAATACAATTCTCAATGGATGACAACAATTCAAACGATTCTTCGGGGTTGGGACCGAGGGGGAAGCAGTCACCCAAACATATGATTTGGTCAATATCATCTCGATTACTAATAACTGAAAGTGCTGATTTTAGTGATTCAGTGTTAGAGTGTATATCGGTAATTATAGCGAAAGTCTTTTTACTCATAAGAAATAAATTAAACTAAATCCGATTTATACTGCAAGAATCAAATAAAAAGTGTTTTAGACATACATTTGAAAGTGATAATCATTTTCAGCTAAATTTAGTGTTCATGTCTACTCGTTCTATTACAATTGTAGGTTCGGTTGCACTGGACACAATTGAAACGCCCTTTAATCGGAAAGAAAACCTGATTGGTGGTTCAGCAACCTACGCAACTATTGCTTCAGGGAGGTCAAGCCCGGTTTATCCCGTAGGGATTGTGGGTAGTGATTTTCCTTTAGATGGATTTGAAATTTTTCAGAAATATTCAGCTGATTTATCTGATTTTCAAATGGTCACCGGTAATACATTCAGGTGGGGTGGAAAATATGATCACACAATGGATAACCGGGAAACATTGTTTACAGAGTTAGGTGTTTTTGAAGGTTTTTCTCCGATATTGTCACAGACGTGTAGAAAATCAGATTATCTATTCCTTGCTAATATCCACCCTTTACTCCAACTTTCTGTTATGGATCAGATGGAAGGCCATCCTATTGTCATTGTGGATACAATGAATTTGTGGATAGATACCGCTAAAAAACAACTCCTCGAAGTGATTAAGAATTGTGACATCTTTTTAATTAATGATAGTGAAGCAGAATTATTATCGGGGCAGAAAAGTTTGGAAAAGGCAGCAGAAAAATTTTTGGAATTAGGTCCTAATAAAGTGATCATAAAAAGGGGTTCAAAAGGCTGTGTATCATTTTCTGATGAAAATACAATTTCTATTGGTACATTTCCAGTGAAAAATGTGGTTGATTCCACCGGTGCAGGAGATACGTTTGGAGGCGGATATATTACCGGGATAGCATCCGGACTTGGAGAAATGGAATCCATTATTCATGCTTCCGCCTTGGCCTCTGTTTGTGTTGAAGATTTTGGTATTCAGGCATTGTTATCCCTGAAAGATGAAGAATTAATTTATAGACAAAAAATAATTCGAGAATCGGTTAGTCCTTGAATTATAGATTTTCCACATTTAATTTTACTTATTATTTGAGGTGTAAAATGTTTCCAAACTCCAAGTTATATTTATTTTTAACCATTTTTTACCTGGGGCTCTTAGGATGTGCCAGTGAAGAATTAACATCTGCAAGACTCTATATTCAGCAGGAAAATTGGGAAAAAGCAGAAGAATTTTTGGTAAAAGCCCTAGAATTGGAGCCAGAAAATGCTGAAATACCCTATTTACTTGGGAAATTGATTTATGCGAAGAGGAAAGAGTGGAATAAAATGAATGAGATGTTTGACCGTGCATTAAAATTGGATAAGGAGAAGGTCATACTGGAAGGAGGTACGGTTAAACAATATGTGGAACAGTCAAGGAGTAAGTTTTGGTCCAATACTTTTAACATTGGTGTTAATGAATTTAATAAGTTTCGAAAATTGTCTGGAGACGAAAGAAAAACTGCTCTTGACAAAGCAATATCATTATTTAAAGAGGCAATGCATATAAGTCCCGGAGAATCTCAAACATATCCTATTCTTGCCACGTGCTACTATGAATCAGGGAACGGTGATCTTGCTAAAGATTATGCTGCCAAAGCAGTTATGTTATCACCCAGTGATTTTGATGCAAATTTTACAGCTGGACAGATTTTTACTACATTGAATGACAAGAAGGGTGCGCTAATGTATTTTGTGAAAGCAGTGGAAATTGATCCTACAAGCAGTAGCGCTATACGCCATCTTGCCCAATCATACTATGATATTGGTAAAATGGATAAATCAATAGAAACGTATCAAATTGCCATAAAAAATGAGACAGACAGGACAGTAAAAGCTGATCTGCATTTTAATCTTGGGGTGTTATTTATGCAAGAGGGAAATTTTATGGATGCTGAAGATAATTTTATGATGGCCTATGATTTTAATCCTGATGATGTTGAAGCTTTGGTTGGGATGGCACAGACCTTTGAGACGGCAGAAAAATGGTCTCGCTCAGAAAAGTTTTATAGGGAATTAATTTCCTTGGAACCGAATAATCCGGAACACTATAAGGGGATGGCACGAATCCTGATAAAACAGGGAAAAAAGGATGAAGCAGAATATTATTATAATAAATCAAAACGGGTTGGTTCTAAATAAATTTTGGGTTCCCGTTATAGGCCTAACCCAATTTAATCCTTTTTCGTAAATACTCGTTTAAAGCATAATCCAAATCCAAATCCGTATATAACGGAAGGTAATCTATTTTACGAAGTCCGCATTGTTTTCGGTATCGATCCTGATATTTTTTCATGAGCGCTTTATAGGCATTTCGAATTTGCCACGGCTCAGTTGTGATCATATCGCCTGTCTCCATATCTTTAAATCGTGTTCGGGTGTTGAAAGAAAATTCCATTTCTTCCCTATCAATAATGTGAAAAACGATCATTTCCTGTTTTTGATGTCTAAAATGCTTTAATCCATTCATAATTAAATCCATATCATCCATCAGGTCAGAAATGATAATGGTCAACCCTCGCTTTTTGATTCGTTCAGCCATTTCGTGCAAGACAGAACCGAGATTCGTATCTTTACCGGGGGTGATATTTTCGAGTTGAGTAAAAACAGAATTCAGATGACTTTGTGTAGAACGGGGTGGGAGGAGCGAATCAAGTTTATGATGGAATAAACCCAATCCAACACCATCCTGCTGGTTCAGCATCAGGTAGGAAAGAGCTGCAGTAAGGTAACTTCCATACTCCAGTTTTGTCAATTTTCCACTTGAATAATTCATAGAATTACTTATATCTAGGAGAATATGTGAATGAAGATTGGTTTCCTCTTCATAACGTTTTGTGTAAAAACGGTCTGTCTTACCATATAATTTCCAATCAATGTGGCGAATCTCATCTCCAGGACCGTAGGCACGATGTTCTGCAAATTCTACACTGAAACCATGGTAAGGGCTTTTATGCATTCCAATAATATATCCTTCTACCACTAACCGGGCACGTAATGCCATGTTTTGTAATTTAGCTGCCGTTTCCGGTTTTAAATATTTTCTCTTATCCAGTGTCATAAACCAAATAATTTAGATTTATTCAGGATAAATCTATTTGATTGAATCCAACAGTTTCAGCAATATATCATCAGGAGACACTCCTTCCGATTCAGCATTGAAATTGGGTAGAATTCTATGTCGGAGGATTGGTAGAGCCATGTCTCTGATATCTGAAATATCTGGAGAAGGTCTTCCGTCCAACGCGGCTTTTGCTTTTGCTCCCAGAATTAGATATTGAGAGGCCCTGGGTCCGGCTCCCCAATCTATCCATTCCTTAATAAAGTCAGGAGCATTATCAGAAATCGGCCGGGTGGAAGTGACAAGGTCCACAGCAAAAGACACCACGTTTTCTGCAACTGGAACACGTCGGACCAAATTTTGAAAAGACAAAAGGTCATTTCTGGAAAGAATTGGATTATTATCTATTTCAGTATCTCCGGTGGTAGACTGGACGATCTTTATTTCCTCTTCCTTGGAGGGATAATCAATTTTCAGATTGAACATAAATCGATCCAATTGTGCCTCTGGTAATGGGTATGTTCCTTCTTGCTCTATTGGGTTTTGAGTTGCGAGGACAAAAAATGGTTCTTCCAAGGTATAGGTTGTTCCAGATGTTGTTACTTTATGTTCCTGCATGGCCTCCAAGAGAGCGGCCTGAGTTTTAGGCGGAGTACGGTTAATTTCATCTGCCAAAATGATATTTCCAAAAACAGGTCCCTTAAAAAATCTAAATTCTCTTTTTCCAGTGGAATGGTCTTCCTCAATTATTTCAGTTCCAGTGATGTCACTTGGCATCAAATCAGGTGTAAATTGGATGCGGCTGAAATTTAATTCCAACAACTCAGCAATTGTTTTAATCATTAATGTTTTTGCCAATCCCGGAACCCCTACAATTAGGGAATGACCTTTACAAAACAACGCAATGAGAATATGATGTAATACTTCAGTTTGTCCAATAATTGTTTTTCCAATCTCATTCAGAAACCTATCTCTTGACTCATGAAGGGTTTCAAGTAATTCGATATCGTTCATCTTTGGATCCATATTGTTCTCAGTTCTCCTTTTGAGGTTTGTTTAAAGGGCAAAACTTACGAGCCCTATAATATTCAGGCAATTTTATTGTTTTATTCACTACCAATTAGGTTTGAAATTAGTATGTATGAATAACGAAGGAAAAAGTAAAAAAGTTCCTCTAACGGGAATGACCAAATCGGAATTTGAACAAATGTGTATAAACTTTGATGAACCTGAATTTCGAGGACGACAACTTTTCCACTGGGTTTATGTTCAAAAAGAAAGAGATATTCAAAAAATGGATAACCTACCAAATATTTTCCGTGAAGCTTTGACAAAAACATACAGAGTTCCATCTCTTGAATTGGCAGAATTGAGTACTTCCCCATCTCGAAAAACAACTAAATATTTATTTAAAATTCCAACTGGTGAGAAAATTGAATCTGTGCTGATGGAGGATGGAGGGCGAATTACGGTATGCCTTTCCACTCAGGTAGGATGTGCTCTTGGATGTACATTTTGCGCTACGGCTAAGATGGGTTTCCAAAAAAATTTAACGGTGGGGGAAATTGTGGATCAATTTTTACAGCTTCAAAATGCATCAAAACATCGTATCACCAATGTTGTTTTTATGGGTATGGGAGAACCATTATTAAATTATAACAGGGTAATTAAAGCTGCTAAATTATTAAATCACTCAGAAGGAGTCCATTTAGGAGCAGGGAAAATCACCATTTCTTCTGCTGGTGTGATTCCAAAAATAATCCGATTTGCAGATGAAGGATGGAAATTTAAATTAGCGGTTAGCCTCAATGGAACAACTGATGAAAATCGGTCCAAAATTATGCCAATCAATAAAAAACACAGTATCAATGATTTAATTTCTGCTGCTCAGTATTATCATGATAAATCAAAATCTTTAATTACATTTGAATATGTTTTAATAAAGAATGTAACTGATTCTATTACTGATGCCCGCCGACTTATAGATTTATTAAAGAATCTACCCTGCAAAGTGAATGTGATCCCGTACAATGCTTTTGATGATTCTTATTGCCGACCAGATAAAAACCGAATAACTCAATTTTTGGATGAATTAAATTCTGCATCATTTATTGTCACTGTAAGGTGGAGTCACGGAACGGATATCAATGCAGGGTGCGGGCAATTATCTGTGATGGGGGTAGCAGGCAATTGAATATTTCTACCATGGCAGAAACCGTGCAGAACGCAACAGGATTCAAGGGAGGAACAGCAGTTATTTTAGGATCTGGATTAGGTGAATTCTCGAACTATTTAGAGAATAAAATAGTAATACCTTATAATAAAATCCCGGAATATCCATCTCCATCAGTTCCAGGACATGCGGGGGAATTGGTTTCAGGATATCTTTCAGGAAAACCTGTATTGGTGGCAAAGGGAAGATTTCATTATTATGAAGGGCATGACTGGGAAACACTTGTTTTGCCGGTTCATCTTTTCCACGCTCTGAATGTGAAAACACTGATTATAACTAATGCTTCCGGTTCCATGCGAAGTTCAATTAAACCGGGTGACCTGTTTCTCATCACCGGATATTTAGATTGTACTTTCAGAGATTCAGTTGAAGATCCTGACATTATAAATATAAAAAATTTTTCCTCCCAATTATATAAAACGGTACCAATCTGCGCTTCAGAAAGCAATATTCCATTGAGAAAGGGAAATTATTGTTGGGCTTTGGGGCCGTCCTACGAAACTCCGGCAGAGATAACGTATTTCAGATCTCTGGGTGGAGATGTGGTTGGTATGAGCACAGTCCCGGAAATAATTGAAGCAAGAGAATATGGTATGGAAATTTTGGGAATATCCTGTGTGACTAACTTTGCAGCTGGATTGTCAAATTCGCCTCTTAACCATGAAGAAGTAATAGAGACAGCGGAAAAAACAAAACACGAGTTTATTAAATTGCTAAAAGCAATTATTCACTGTTGTTGAAAAGGGAACCATTTGAATCATGAACATCAATATTAAACCTGAAATAGAGGCAAATTTTAAAAATATCATCGAGTGGAGGAGGCATATCCATTCCTATCCAGAATTGGGAATGGAGCTCCCCAAAACAGCTAAATTTGTAGCGGAAAAACTTATGTCCTGGGGAATTGACGTAGAAACAGAGATTGGCATATCAGGAGTGGTTGGAAATTTGAAAAGAAACAGTGGACCAACCATTGCACTTCGGGCAGATATGGATGCTCTTCCCATTCAGGAAACGGGAGATGTGCCTTTCAAATCCGTCCACGATGGCGTCATGCATGCCTGTGGACATGACGGACACACAGCAATACTGTTGGGAGCTGCAAAGATGTTATCCCAAAAGAAGGAAAAACTGAATGGTTCTGTACGGTTTATCTTTCAGCCCGGGGAAGAAGGGCATTTTGGTGCTAAACACATGATTAATGATGGATGCCTTAGCGGAGTGGATGAAATATATGGGATACACCTGTGGAATTACCAGCCATATGGAGAGGTGGGAGTAAAACCGGGGCCTATTCTTGCAGCAGCGGATAAATTTACCATTACCATTAAAGGTGTTGGGGGACATGGCGCTGCTCCCCAGGGAACAGTAGATGCAATTGTTGTTGGGTCACATCTGGTAAGTGCATTTCAGACTATAGTCAGCCGGAACACAAATCCAATTGATAGTGCAGTGGTAACGATAGGAAAATTTCAGAGTGGAAATAATTTTAACATCATTGCTGATACAGCAGAATTGATTGGAACGATCAGGGCATACAAAGAAGAAGTTCGTGAATTGGTCATTAACAAAATGGGTGACATTATTTCAGGTACGGAAAAAATGTTTGGAGCTACAATTAAAATGGATTACATAAAAGGCTATCCTCCAACTGTGAACTCTGAGAACACTTATGAGAAACTTATCCACTCCGCCAGAAAAATTGTAGGCGAGAATGCAAAAGAACCTTATCTCTCTATGGGTGCAGAGGATTTTTCATACTATGCCAACGAAATTCCGGGTTGTTTTTTCTTTGTTGGATCTGCTCCTTTGGATAGAGAACCTATGAGTGTTCCTCATCACTGTTCACATTTTGATATTGATGAGAGGGCTCTGTTAGTGGGGGCCAGTATATTTGCGCAACTTATTGAGGATTTATTGGAAGTAGATTAATACCCGACAGCAGAGTTTTCTCCCCTTGAATCTGCCCCACCGTAAAATCCATTTTCTGTAATGGTTATTCCATTTGCCTGTCCGATATATCCCCATCTGTAGAATTTAATTGAATGTCCTTTTCGAAGGAGGTTTTTCCTTACATCGGTAGCGATGGTAAACGGTTCTACCATGATAGCATCCGGTAGCCATTGAGAATGAAAACGGGATGCAGTCACTGCCTGTTGAATGGACATGTCATACACCAGCACATTCAGGATTATCTGCATAACAGTTGTGATAATGGTTGAACCTCCCGGAGAGCCAATAATGAGAATGGGTTTTCCATCTTTCAGTACAATGGTAGGTGTCATAGAACTGAGTGGACGTTTCCCCGGCTGAATGGCATTTGCGTCGTTACCCACCAGACCATACACATTGGGCACTCCTGGTTTTGCTGAAAAATCATCCATTTCATTATTGAGAAAAAATCCTGCCTTTTCAACAACATGCCCGGAACCGTATCCGGTATTTAATGTGGTGGTTACACTTACAGAATTTCCATTTATATCAACAACGGAATAGTGAGTAGTTTCCCTGCTCTCATAAGGATATGGATTTCCATGGGAAATATCTGTGCTGGATGATACTTTTAAAAGATTAATTGAGGAAGCTCTTTTAACTGCATAATCATCTGATAACAGCATGTTAATGGGGACATCCCAAAAATCAATGTCGCCTAAATGTTCGGCACGATCTGCATACGCTCTCCGTTCCACTTCGGTGAGAAGATGGATATATTCTGAGGAGTGCCAGTCAATGGTTTTTAATTCAAATTGCTCAAGCATATTTAGCATGTGGATGAGAATCACACCGCCGGAGCTGGGCGGACCCATGGATAATATTTCAAATTCCTGAAACTGTCCGATCACCGGATCCCGATAAACAGATTTATATTCTGCAAGATCTTCCATAGTGATGAGTCCATTATAATTCTCCATTTCAGCGGCAATAAGTCTCGCTGTTTTTCCAAAATAAAAATCATCACCTTTTGTTCTGGCGATTCGTCTCAAAGTTCCTGCAAGATCTCTTTGTTTAAGGATATCTCCCGTTGTCCAGTCTCTCCCATCTTTCCGGTTAAAGATTATTTGGGAATCAGTATCCCGATTGAAAAACTTTTTTCTGTAATTCAAGCTTCTTGCCAATCCGTTGGACAGTCGAAATCCTCTTTCTGCCATCCTGACAGCAGGTTTCATTATCTCCCACAGAGAAATACGACCTGACCCATAATCCTGCCAAGCCTTAATTAGTCCATGAACCGTACCAGGGACACCTGATGCGAGATGAGAATACAGAGATAGACCTGGAATTACATTTTCTTTATCGTCAAGATACATATCCCTATCGGCATTACTAGGAGCTTTTTCACGAAAATCTAAAGTAAATTTTTCTCCGTTTATAACGGCAGTCATGAATCCTCCTCCGCCGATATTCCCAGCTGCAGGGTACACTACAGCTAATGCAAACCCTGTCGCAACTGCGGCATCCACTGCATTGCCACCTTTTTTCATGATTTCTACACCTGCTTCTGAGGCCAATCTATGAGCGGATACTACCATTCCGTTTTTAGCGTATTCCGGTCCTGCGTGAAGAGTTGTGAAAACAAAAATGATAAGGTTAAACAAAATCAATTTTTCTTGTATATAGTTTTTCATTTTATAGTAAAGAAGGATAACGACTGTAATCGTTAGGTATTTCATTATACCTCCTTATTTTATTATTAATATATGAAATTCTGTTCAGAATTAAATGAACACGAATACCATCAAGCGATGGATTCATATCAATAATTACTTTTTAAAAATCGTGTATGAATTAATACCTGAATATTTTTTATTATCATTTAGGAATGCTGAGTTGATTTTCCGAACTAGCCACGATTACAGATACCGAGGCATCTCCGGTCACGTTAATTGTGGTCCG
>Ga0066827_10000264_pt1 | contig 24309 bp, 14 predicted proteins | sample ETNtaG_34_FD_65609 | JGI IMG/M metagenome (GOLD analysis project Ga0066827, IMG submission 65609) | Marine microbial and viral communities from oxygen minimum zone, Eastern Pacific Ocean - ETNP201306SV51 | ecosystem: Environmental > Aquatic > Marine > Oceanic | place: Pacific Ocean: Eastern... | reverse complement strand
TCAATTCCGACATAAATTGGAATATGCCCGATCTTGACCGAATGACTTAAAGGACGGGTCAACAAAAGAGAATAAAAGCCCCACAACCCTGCAACGGGGTTGATGGGGCTTTTTGATTGAAGGCGGGTGTTGAAGTAATAGTTCACAGGCACCTACATCATCCCCCCCCCTGTATTTTCTTCAGAGCTGTTTGGCGTCAGCCAAAAGTGGACCAATTGAGTTAAAAAGCTGAGAGATACTTTCTGTTAAACCTTCCTTAAAAAAGGATATTGTTATGAACAAGAAAGTATCGAGTGAGAAAGTAATCAAAGACATCCGCTCCACCATTATTATTTTCTTCCACATTCATTCAAAAATTTTTGTCTTTTCTTCATATGAGTTTTTGTCCTATGTAAAAATCAGATTTCTTTGGATACACTTTAGGGAAATAAAATTGTACATATGAATATCTTAATATATGAATTTCATTCATATATGATTTGTCCATTAGTTATCACGGCAGGAACAAGACCTCTAAATGAAAGGGGGGGCTAACATGTTTAATAAAGTAAGAGTTTATAACTCTCAGGATCAATTGACCAAAACCATTACGCCGAAAGAGTTAAGTAAAGATTATTGGAAGAAAAATTTAACTCTGGAGAAAAAGATTAAGCTCACAAAGCGGGCTAAAAACGATCTATATTTACAGCTTCCTGAACTTGAAGCAGATTTATTTATTTAGAATGAAGAGCTGAGAACCAACGGAAGATTTTCTCAAAGCCTCCGGACCGTTTATCAAGAAAAATCTGGTTAAGAAAAATAATCAATCTACTACAATCCTGATTCGATACCTGGTTACACCCAAGGGGTGGGTTCACTTCAATGCTTTTCCTGTTTTTTCACCCAGGTTCTCTCCAATGAGCGACAAAGAATACCATTTCCCCCAGCATGCTTTTCTTCCACTGAAATGGAGTCTGGGTAATCTACAAAGCATTCCCGGTCGTGAAGAATCTGTTTGTCATTAGCAACTAAAATCTGGCCTGCCTTGAGGCGGTGTTTTATTTGAAACTCCGACATGTTCAACGTGGCGTCCAGAGCATCTAGGGCTTGTATCTGTTTATCTGATAGGGATTTTTGGGCTTTCTTATGGGCGGATTCCAGGTAAGTTCTTAAATATCTAAACAGGGGTTCGCCTGCTTTGTTATAGGTTATGATGGGTGCCTGATATAGGTTGTTTGAGATTCCCCGATATTCCCACCAAAAATTTTCTCTCAATACCGCCAGTTCATCAGGAGCTTTGCTTTCAAGGAAGTCATGCACAGAAAGTGCGCTGACAATAATGTTTTCACCGCCGATCATCGCCGGAAAAACACACCCGACCAGCAGATAATCCCAAGATTCCAGTACATTGACATTATCCGTGTGAATGGCGCCACTTTCATGAGTCTGATGGTAGCGGGCGCCGTCCTTTATTCGTTTGGTTTTATCCCGGTCATAAATATGGATGAGACGCTTTCCGTCTTGGTCCTGAGCTAATGGAGTTCCAAGCAAATTTGAAATTATCCAGCATGACATTTGAATTTCATCGAAAGCAAGCCCTTCCATTGACTCCAGAATAACAAACCGTTGTCCATGATCAATCTCTTGCCGACACATCTCTAGTTCACTTTCGAATTTAGGAAAATCTGATTTTATGATTATGAGATTTCTATTGTAGTTTTTTAAATCACCCAGATTCTGAATATAATATTTAAATTGTTCCTCTGCTTCAGGAGAAAACTTGAAAAATACCCTCTCCAAATCCAAGTTTGAAGTATTCCATCTACCACATCTGTTGGTTTGTTGATGTGTTTTCATCGCTCCTCCTTTAGTTTCTTACGTCTAGGTTGGAGTTTTTGTTCACGCTTGGGATAAGCATTAAATAACGACTTACGATCGGTAGTTTTAACTATTTCCTGATGAGACACTGTTTCCACCAATCTCAATTTTCCGTTATTTGACGGCTTGAAAATTCTGCATTCGCCACTCATATGATTTACCTGATAAAAGTGTGTGGAAAAGGCCCGCACCCGTTTCTGTTAAGGGATTCGGGAGGGCAAGGGAAGGAGGAACCCTTTATTTGCGAACCTTTTCCACATAGATTAAACATTTTTGATAGTCACACATAAAATAATAAGGGTGAAACAGATCAAATTATTTTTAACCTTTCCTGTCTCGATATCGAGACTGTTCATAATGGTTTAACAATTTTATTAAAAAAATCTATCGTGATGATTGAGATGTTATGCACTCTGGCACTTTTTTCGATTCTGGCCTGGGCTTTTTGCCGTATATGCCCCTGGGGATAAGCTTCCAGTAGCTTTAAAGCCCCCTGGGTCCAGTCGAAACTTTTCAAATCGAAAGATGTAACTGTGGAAACCTCTCCTTCATTTTCAAGGTCTGTTTCAGACTTTGTTGCTGCTATCGGCAATAGCCTTTCATGTGAAGCATTGCAGACACCACATTTAACGGCATCCCCACCCATCACGGCGCCGCAAATGGTGCATTTTATTTTGATTTCCGATCGTTTCTTCCCGGCATGAGCGGCCATCATTTCATTTTTCAACATACCCGGGTCTAGGGAGGCGTATGGATCCGGGCGGTTTTCTATTTTGGCTTTTTCTTTTAACTGCTCGCCCATCATGCCCATGGCTTCCATAGATCCTGCGGGCAGGATATTTTCGCAGGCCTCCGTGATGAGGTTGGACGTGATCATGCTATGTCCCCTCTCCATGGCATAGCGCAGAATGGCCGACGTTGCCATGGGCCGAACAAAACCGGGAATTTTATTCAGCCGTTCCTTGCCTTCAGCGGTCCATTCAATAATTTCCTCTGCGACCGTATCAACCCTGGGTTTAAATACCCTGCTGGACAAATAGACATTGCAGGGTACCAACCGGGTCAGGTTTTCGGTATTACCACCGATATCCATTTCCGGATCACTGTGAACCCCTATGCGACCCAAAATCAGCAGAAACGGGTTCTCTTCGCGGGTGTACTGCAGGATTTTTTCAAAAACTTTGCCGTCCAGCAGTCGTATCGTACAGTTCATTCCCTCCTCTTCCACAACCTTCCTAGAAACTTCAAGGTGAGCTTGATAGATTTTCGCCAGGCCTTTGTCAATAATTTCTTCGTGCAATTTTTCCTGCTGTTCCAACTTGAATACCTTACTTGCTTCACTTGTAAGAACGCCTGCGAGGCTATTGAACATGGCGTAGTGGAAATACGGATCAAAGCTGGAAATAACTTCCAAGGGCCGATCCCATAACTTAGCTAACTCAATTCCGGTTTTAAGGCCACCGAAGGAATGCTCGCTTCCGTCTATTGCTACGACAATTTTTCCACCGGAAGATTTTTCTTTATGCAAATTGGGGAGATGTTTGACTAACAGGGTGTCCGTTTGAGTACGGCGAATTACCCTTTCAGTTACCGTGCCAACCTGGCTGTCGCGGACGGCGCCCAATCCCATCATTCCCATAATCACCAGATCATAGTCTGACTCATTAATATCTCTTACCAATTCGATCCAATTCTTGCCTTCCAAAGATTTGCCGGTAAAAGGAATCCCTTGCTCTTCACATTTGGATCTTGGAATATCCAGATAAGAGTCGGTGATTACTTCCATTCCTTTGGTGATCAACTGGTCATGAATATTGCGCTGTTTTTCGAGTTCCTGTTCCTCCTGATACTCTTCAGGAAGGCCGCTTTCCATCTGGCGAAAACGGACGTCGTGCATTTTGGCTGCGTAAACATGGCTTGCCAAGATTCTGGCCCCACATTTCTTTGCCAATTCCAAGCCGATATTGATGCAAGCATTTGAATAATCCGAATTATCAATGGGTAAATAAATATTTTTAAACATGGGTTTTGCCTTTCCCGCCAAATGCTGAAAATTTAGAAATCATAGTGTTTTCCCATGAGGTTGATTTAATTTATTTAGGCATTCTCCAAACTTACTGTTTCTGCAAAACTTTCCTTAAAGGATTCGATTTCTGAAACGTGCTCATGTTCTAATTTTTCCAGCAGGATCAATGCCGCCTTAGCCAACGGTCTTTCACAATACTGGCCCAGTAATTTATAAAATTCAGCGGCGACCTTTTCCACTTCAATTGCAAAATCCAGTACTTCTTTTACCCCCATAAATTCAGGCGCCACTTTGGAAATAGCATCGCCTGTGGGAAAGATATCGGTTTGGAAATGTAGGTCAACTAACGTATTGTCCACAGTTTGTTTAATATTGATATCCGATTTGATTTCGTTTCCTCTGAGAAGCTTTATGATTTCAATTTCATGTTGATCGCTCTCATGAGCCATCCGGTTTAAAAAATCCCGGACTTGTGGACTGGCGACATGTTTTGCCAAATCGGTATAAAAACGTTTTTCGTCAGCCTCTTTTTTCTTGGCAATTTCTAAAACATCCATGCCTGAAATTTCTGTCTCTTTCATTGTCAATACCCCCTGGGAAAGGCTTCTATATATATTTTTCTACCCTCTCTTCAAAAAAGCTGTGGCTTATGTCAAACCCATTATATTTTCACTGAGATCTACATCCGCTTTTTGTTCCTGAGGGTTTGGAGTTTTTGTGATATTTTTATGCCCCAATTTTTGGGCAAAAAACACTGTTACCTCCGGGTTGACTTGGGTTTCGGGATACATCTTCCTGTGCTGCTGAAAAAAGGGCATATTCTGAACCGGATCGCTGTAAATATTTTTCAAAGAATAACTGTGGAACTGTTTCGATATTTCCCTTGGACCCACAAGAAATAACAACGCGTTGGAAGCCATAGTATGAGTTACCGAATTTAATATCTTTTCGCAAGCCACTGGGTCGCGGTAAGAATCGAATGGAATCCATCGGAAGACCATTTCATATTTTTCTGTGTAGACGAGTCTGGCGTATTCCTTTTCTGGAAAGAAAGAAACATCTCGAAGAGCTTCCAGTTGATTCCTGGATGCAGCGTAATCCCATAAAAGTTGCGCGTTTTTCTGGGCAAACTCCGGATCGCTGAACAATATTGTATAATTCCGTTTTTTGGTGCAGTCGACACAGCCGGAAATCGCGGTGTCAAAATTATGGATAAGGACACGACCAACTTTTTCTAAACTGTCCGGCATGTCCGGAAACATTTCCATGTAAAATAATATCTGGTCGACGACCATCGGTTGAAGGGAAGATTCTTCGATTTCTGCGGCACCTTCTGGATAGAATGGGACAGTTAGCGTAGCCTTGACCGGGTCTACTTTTGGGACGGATCCATTAAAAAACTTTCTCCAACCGAAAGGATACTCCGGTTGTTCCTGCGCAGGACCTTGTTGCGGAAAAATTTGCCATAGAGGCTGCAAGGGGATTTCTTTAAAAATCTCTTCTCCATCAAGGAGCAGCATGTAATCTTTTGTGACATGGACTTGTCTTTGACAGGAAGTCTTTCCTCCCCGAGAACAATTGATAAAGGGCAAAGCTGCGGGGTCCCTCATTGATGTAACTTTATACAGAAAATTATTTTGCACCGTCAAACAAACGGAATATTTTTCCGAGAAATAACGCCACGGAGGATCGGGCCTGAGGTCCCAGGTGATCTGGTGGGAAAGGCGGTAATCTGTAAACTCATCCATGAGATCCTTCCCTTCAGGTGCGGTGGGGGTAAAGAAAGCGGAAAAAATCTGGAACGCTTTTTCAGTGGGGTAAACCGGCAATCCCCTAAACCGCAAAGGTTCAGGTTTTGTTTCCCGCCCCTGATCTTCATACAATCCCCAAAAAAACTCAAACGCCGCGCCGCCTGCTCCCAAAGGTGCCGATTGGAAAAGTTCTACCACTGTGATGACATCAAGCGGGTCCCATTCTACCTTGGGCATGTTGCTGATAAAAACCGTATGATCAAAGGCCCCATCGGGTAATACATAAAGTCCGTCTTTGCACAGAAAAATTTCGTACTCCCCGATTCCATGAGGAATAAAATTCTCGTCCTTGTAAAAATACTTAATCTCCGAAAAAGGGATGTCCCATGCTTTGGCCGCTTCCCTTCTCAGGTCATCCAGAGTCATATCTGCTGATCCTGCCCGGTCCTTGAAGTCTACAAAAATTGAAAAAGTGTTTGCATCCGGTTTGATACCAAACCATTGTTGACAGTCAAGTTGCATTCGAACCAGGGCCAGTCGGGTTTTTCCTGATATGGGGTCCTTTTTCCATTCACATTCATGGAGAGGAAATCCTTCGGGGTCGGTAAAGAGAAAACGCTTTCCTTCTGAACTGTAAAAAACAAAGTGCCCGGTTGGATACCTCCTGATCCTTGTATTGCCAACTGTCGGTCGGTCGTCAAGAAACCAGGTTTCAACGCCATTAAGAGATCCCTTGTTCAGGTTTTCAATTTGATCTTTGATTGCCAAAACATTTTTCTTGTTGGCATCAAATCGGATGCTTTCCGGGCGGGAAAGTATGGAAAGAATTTCATCTTTTTCAGACATTAAATAACCTTTTTCTACGAAGTTATTTATAAGGAAAGAAACGGGCAGTGTTGATTCGAGCCCCCTCTTTCCAGGTTGATCCTGAATCTTGAAAAAGTTTCCCGAAGAGGATGAACAAGCTTCTCTTTGAGCTCCTCGGGGACCCAATTGATCTTTTCTGCCGGCCAATCTTCTACCTTACAAATATCGAGGTTGTGTTGCTTGTAGGGACCATCCAAAGCTTCTTCAAACCCGTAAACAAAAAGGCCCCCATATGCTTTCTGGTACATATTCTGGATGAGGTCGGAATCGTGCAGTCCCTCCAAAAAATAGCCCAGCAATTCCTTCATAAAAGATTGGACGTGTTCCAGGAATTCCGGGGTCAATGCGTTACGCAGGGTGTGATAAATGATGAGGATATCCTGCAAGGCAAATCGGATTTCTTCCTTTGTCTTATGAACCGGTCGGTGATTGATATCCAGCAGTTCCTTGAGTTGCTTGATATTGCGGAGAGTATCGAAAATGAGGGATTCCTCCCATGTTGCCGTGTTCCAAACAAAGAAAGTTCGCAGGAACTGAACCTCTGTTGATTTTTCCCACATTTGCAGAGTAGTGTTGGGCCGGATTTTATTGGTATAAGGGACGGGCTCCCCCCATTGAGGATTTTCAAAGACCAAATGATAACGTTTGAAAATTTCCTGGCATGTCTGGTAATAAACATTCATCAGGTATCCAAAGTTTTCTGGTTCATTCAAAGGACTATTTTGCGGTAGGTTGACGATGCTGTAGAAACGGATAACTCTTGACAAAACTTTTCCTTGTTGGTCCCCTACCAGATAGGCGCCGCCCCACAACCCGGAGGTGATAGGAATATCGATATGATATTGCGTTTGCATGCGTTCGCAGGCGATGACGGCAATGTGTCTGAACACCTCATGCAAACAATACATGTTAACTTTGCCACCATAATAAAGCTGTTCTGGTAATGTGGTTGTTTGTTCCATTAGATTTCAGGATTCGCGAACAGATATCCACCCGCAGTCAAAAATCAAATCGTACTCATCCCGGTAACCCCTTACCCGGAAAGCGCAAGACCCCATCATGCCCACGCGCTAGACCAAGAGTTGTTTGAAAAATATTATCGCTACCAACTAAAACAAGGCTATTCCGCCAGCATCAACATCTCATTTATTCAAATTTAAAAATATCCGTTTTGGTCCTATTTTTAAATCAGACAAAACCCGATGACCACCCACTATTGAGCCTTGTTACGTAAATGTTTTTGGAATTTCAGAAGGTTAATTTCTTGCTTAGTGTGTTTTTAATGCAAAGAGGGGTTTAGATCTGTTAGAGGAGCTTCCGGGAGGTCAGCCATTTCAGAAATATTTAAGTTTATGGGTGATTTTTCAGCGATCCTGACCTTGCTCCGCTTATGAGTTAAGAACTGTCTGCTCCTCAATCAACTGCTGGCCAGCCCAAGAAGCAGACCCTTTCCCTCCAAAGTTTTACTCGAACCCCGTTCACATAAGTTTCAAATGGCATAGGGTGATTATTCTTAAAATCCTCAGGATAGAGCACCTGATACAATGTTTGAGCTTTGCCTTCGTTTCGAAAAAATAATTTCATCAATACTGCCAGTTTCCCCTGAATGGGGCAGTATCGTGCCCCCACAAGTTCCCATTTCCCGGTGGGAAGGTATTTGGATTGAATCAGTGTGAAGTCAAATTTTGATAAGAAGTTTTGGTTTCTAATTACATATTTTTATTTTCAACCGATGCAACCTCGAAAGAATGGTTCCACGGGGGACATTAAAAAGATCAGCCAACTCCTTGGAGGTATATTCCTCAACGGCCCAGAGGTAGAGTAGTTCTCTAGGACTGGGGATTAAACAGTTTGAAAAAGCTTGAAGGCATGTGCCCATAACTAATAGACGAATTAAGGGTGCATTTCATTGCATTGATTTGAAAATTTTTTCGTCCAGCGGGTGAATTCTGACCATGAGGCCTGGAAAACGGCGATTCGTAGATTTTGCCGGAGAAACTCTTTCTTCCTTACGAATATCACCCGAAAGGATCAAGGTCCGATATTTGAATTAAATTGAGGACAAAGGAAAGCGGGGGGGGGTAGGGACTTGAGGTTTATGCTTCGCTTGGAACTATTGCCGGGTGACTTAACGAAACAATTTGACTAACTTCATCTTTGTTCAGATGCTTTCGGATAAAATTATGCCGTAGGCGGGCGGCACACCATTGAGCTACTTTGGACACTTTGCTGTCATACAGGGCAAACACCTTTTTATATTTTTCACTGAGAGCATTCACGGGAGGTTCATATTTTTCAAGCTCATCGAGAAATTGAGCGAGACGATTTAAAAACTTCCTGGAACATTTTTTAAAAAGAGTTTCAGAAAAGAAAACAAGAGACAGGGAAATCGCTTGGAAAGAACGTTTGGCTACCCAGTAATAATACGTAGCCGCTATAATGTCGGCAGGATGATCGGAATCCTTAAGATTATTATAACCGTCCCACATCGTCAGCACAGAACGGAGAGCGACCGGTCCATTTTCCCGGTAAAATAAACTTCGGGCCGTTCTGTCGATTTCTTCCAGCCTCTTGCCATGAATATGCGGGTGATCGTCCCGCTGGAAGGTGTGCCCGAATTCCTCATCCGTAAGGTCGAGTATCGGCTCTACGGTCTGGGGGTTGACCAACCGCGTATCGGTAAGCATCATCACTTGGTTAGCCGCGGTATTTTGCTCTAACCACCATTTAATGTCTTCCCAGATATTTAAAAGATCGTACTGACCTTTTTTCTTTCTAGCTGTTATCAGGGCATCCATCGCTTGCTGGATTTGCGTTTTGTTAAAGCTACCGTTTTTTTCTCTGATTTCCTTTTTGAGCGCTTCTTCATTTTTTACTACTATTGATTCTGCCTCGGTGTGAATGCTCAATGCGGGAATAAACGAACCAAAAACCAGAACTCCGAGGTCTTGGAGTTCGCGGATCATCGTTTCCACTTCCTCAAGGCTTGCCTCGCCTCGCTTTTTAAACACATCGGCCTTCGACTCCAGTCCGATCCAGATGGAAAGCATCCCCCCTCGGACCAATCCGCGAAAATCTTTATATCTGTTTTTGTATTCCAGTAAACCCTTAATATCCCCGAATGTTCCCCAGCGGATGTTTTTTCCTGATTCCTCTATCAGCTTGCAAAGTTTTTCTGTATTAGCCAACGGACGCATAAAATTTTCGTCCATGAGGAAAAAGAGAGTTTCCGGGACATAATCTTCCCTCGCCTCATTAATATTAATCTGCTTTTCCATGGCTCGGTACATTTCGTCAGCGTCCTTATAAAGAAGGGTTTTGCTTCCGAAATTTTTGGCTGTATTGCAAAACGAGCAACTGTTAACACAGCCAAGAGAAACCGCCAGCTTATTCATATCAAGGGGCGTTCCCCAAAGGCCCGTCTTTTTAGACAGCCATCTGAGAAAACGGTTTTTTGGAGGTAAATCGGGATCGGGTACAGGAAAGGAAACCATAGGATCATTGGGTTCTACATTCAGTTCCAAACCAAGTTTTCCGCGGTTATTGAGCAAAAATGCCCTCATGCTCTGCACCCCTTCACCGGTATATGGGTGCCTTCCAGATTTTTCTTTCTCCTCAATTTCTTTCTGGGTGTCCTTCAATACTGTTCCGTCCGCTTCCGTCAATATTCCCACCTTTTTGCCTGTAGTTGCTCCGTAGCTACCGAAAACAATTTCAACTTCTTTATTTTTACAATAGCGTTTGATTTTTTGGGCCAGGAGTTTAGCTTCATGCACTTTATTTTCGCATCCGATTCCAAGCCCGACTACTTTAAAGAAAGTTTTTTGAACGATCAGTAAAACTTCCTTCTCTGTCGGATAATCGATAAGTGTAATATCCGCTCCGCCTATTATGTCTTTCTCCAAATTCTGTTTGATGAGGTGCATTCCGACATAAGGTGCTTTTTTGCGGGGATTGAATACGTATTTCAGGTGCGAGTTGATTTTTCCACGAATAAAACCTGGTATAAGCGGAGATTCCAGTAGGGTTGGACCCTGCGGGGCCTGGGCGATATTCATGGTCCAGTAGCTGGAGTCGGCATCGGGCATCCCGATAAATAACATTTCGGGTTTTTCTGCGTTCGAACGATTCAGGTTTTGTTTTACAGTAAATCCTGAACCAGTGATCTTCTGCCTCCGAAGTGTGTCCATGATTTTTTCAGATAGAGTTAGACGTGGAGTCTATCAACTTGGAAAAATTTTAACACTGAAACGGAACCTTCCCTTGTAAAAGTTATGTAATATGTTTTATTCAGAAACTTCATTTGGAAGCTTATGAAAGACTAAAAATGGACGGATAAAAAAGTGGTTTCTTTGGGCCGTGACTTTCAGATTCGAACGTCCACGCCGCATTAGTGAATTTTTGGTAAGGTATTATTCTTATTCTTGGCCGAAAAGAATCCTTTTTCCCAGCCATTCCTTTAAAATTGCGGTCTTTTTTCCTGGGAGTTTTGTCCTATTAAAAAATCAGACTTATTCGGATACTCTTTTGGGAAATATATTTTTACTTTTGCATATCTTGATTGATGGAGATTTGTGTGAAAAAAAGAATAAGGAAAAATGGAAGCAATGCGGTGGACCTTTCTATTTGCAGAGATTGGAAAACACCAACATGAATTCACCCGAAAAATCTATACTCGCCGATCCCGAATCCAACCGGGAACCTGACAAACTCGCAGGTGGCTCTCATCAGGAAAAAGGTCGTTTAGGGCAAACTCTTATTTTTGGAATTGGTTTTTTATTCTTCCTGATTGTATCGGTCATAGCCTGGTACACCCTGGAGCGAATCGAGGCTCAAACCCGGGAAGACCTCTCCGGTTCACTTAAGACTATTCTGAGAACCACCCATTCAGCCTTGCATATTTGGGAGTTTGAACGAAAAGCAGATGCTGTTACCTGGGCTCAATCTATCGAGTTGCGGAGGATTGTAGAGGAGTTATTGAAAGTTTCCCGAACCCGCGAGGCACTGAAGAATTCTCCTGCTCAGGCCAGGCTCAAAAATTTGCTTGCACGCAAGGGTAGTATGAATAGGCGTTTGGGTTACTTCATCATAGCCCCTGACTCATCCAATATCGGATCCATGCGGGAGATCAACCTGGGTTTAACCAACTTGATGGCCGGGAATGGAGATTTTCTTGAAAGGGTTTTTAATGGGGAAACCTTACTCAGTCATCCTGTCATTTCTGATGTCCCCTTGTTAAGTCTTTATAGTGGGCAGGTTGTCGCAGGGGAACCCACCATGTTTGTGGTGACGCCTATTTTTAATGAAGAAGGCGAGATCATTTCTGCCCTGGGCTTCCGGCTGGACCCAGCTGCGGACTTCACAAGGATCTTGCAACTGGGGCGATTTGGAAAAACCGGTGAAACCTATTCCTTTGACGCCAACGGTATGTTGCTCTCAGACAGCCGGTTTGACAAGGAACTGCGGAAGGTGGGCTTGCTTCCCAAAGGTAGGAGAGGGATTCTTTCCATTGAGGTCCGCGATCCCGGAGGAGACCTGATTCAAGGATTTCAACCGGAGTTAGCTCGGGATGAACAACCCCTCACTGCCATGGCAAGTATCGCTATAACGGGTAAGCCAGGAATAAATATTGACGTCTACCGGAATTACCGCGGGGTTGAGGTTGTGGGTGCCTGGACCTGGGATCCCAGCATGCAACTTGCTCTGGCCACTGAAATCAGGGCGAATGAAGCCTACCGGTCATTTGATTTTACACGAAAACTTATCCTGACTGCGATTGGGTTGACAGGTATCTTGGCCATTGGCATCACGCTGATAGTGAATGTTGGTCGTGTTCGCGCCCTCAGTCTGGTGGGGGCAGTGGATGTCGGTCGTACCCGCGCCCTTCAATTTGCCAAAATGGCTCAGGAAAGAGAAGCACGCATTCGCGGAGTGGTCGATAATGTGGGAGATGCAATTATTACCATAGACGAAAAAGGCATCATAGAATCCTTTAGTCCGGCCGCTGAAAAAATCTTTGGTTACTTTTCTCCTGAAGTGGTCGGACGGAATATCAGCATTTTGATGCCGGAACCTGATCACAGTGCCCACGATACCTATCTCAAAAATTACTTGGAAACAGGGGAATCAAAAATAATCGGAATCGGACGTGAGGTGAAGGGATTGAAAAAAGACGGAACTGTCTTCCCTCTGGATATTGCGGTCAACGAAGTATGGTTGGAAGACCACAGGATATTTATCGGGACCCTGCGTGATATCACCCAAAGAAAGCAGGCAGAAGATGAGTTAATACGATCCCATGATGAACTTCAAGAGGCGCATCAAGAACTTAAGGAATCCCTATCCAAGGTCAAGGAAGCCCACAGCAGTCTGATGGCTTCTGAAAAATTGGCTGGTATAGGTGGATTGACGGCAGGTGTCTGTCGCGAGGCTCTAGGCATAATCAATACCATCTCAACCCATCTTCAGAAGGTTAAAATGAAGAGCAAAGATTCTGATTTGCTTCAATCACTTCGTACGTCGCGAGAGGAGACTGAGCGTATTGAAAAAATTATCCGATCACTTTTGAAATTCTCCAGAGAGGATGAAGGGGAAATTAAATCGGTCAAGATCCATGAGGAATTGGATTCGATTCTGACCCTGATGGGTCACCATATGCAATTGAACGGCATTGAAATTCGTAGGGATTTTGACCCTGAGTTGCCGGAGTTGAAGGTGAATCCAGACGAAATTGGACAAGTGTTTTTCTATATTATCGACAACGCCGGGCCTGCTATGCCTGAGGGCGGAACCCTTACTACGAGTGCCGGGCAGGTAATCAAGAACGGGTCAAATTTTATCAGGATAAAAATAGCCGACACGGGGATAGGAATAAAAAAGGAAGATCTGGAGAAAATATTTAATGCTTTTTTCAGTAGCAAGCCTGAAGGTCAGGGAACGGGTATGGGACTCCCGCTTTGCAACAGCTTGATCCAAAAACATGGCGGGACCATCGATGTGGAAAGCGAGAGAGGAAAAGGAACCACATTTATTATCGACCTGCCCCTTCAAAACGATTAGAAACAGTCAAAAATTTAATGATTTCCTGAACTCGGACCGCCACGAGAGATCATGTCCTCTGAACCCCATCAATGTACCCAGTCGGTGGCTTTCCGGTAAAAATTTGTCAGCATTCCTTTGAAAATATAGGTATGGAATTTTGACATGCAGAACCAATAAAGCTCTCCCCAAAACGGCTTTGGAATAAAATGGGCTTTGAGAGTTAATTGAGTTGAGTTGTTTGATCCGGGGGTTAAAAGAAACTGCAACCATGACAGGCCCGGTGAGATCAACTCTCCTCGCAAGAGTAATTCTTTATCCTGTTCCAGCTTTTCCACTCTCCAGAAGTCCAGGGAATCTCCAACCCTTAAATGGGTGGGGTGCCGGCGCCCCCTCTGAAGGCCAACTCCGCCGACCAGTGTGTCGACCAGACCGCGAACTCTCCAAAGAAAATTGCCTTGCAACCAACCGTGCTTTCCGCCTATCTGGGTGATCAATTGAAACACCTTTTCTGAATCTGCGGGAATCTCGATCGAATGTTCTTCGACCTTAAAATTTGCGGACTCGTACTCACAGAGAGGCAGTAAATCCCGCATGGCCTCTGGTGAAGTATCGGTCCAGTGGGAAAATACCTGAGCCTCTTTTTCTTTTTGCAAAGCCCGTCTGATGGATGTTTCAAAGCCGAGGGGCTCAAAGGGAAGAATATTTCTAATATCATCATTGAGACATACAACATCCGTTTTCAAACTGCCCAAAAGCAAGGAAATGATATTGACCGGCAAGGAGGTAAATAGATGGAGCCAGTATGCGTAAATCCTGCATGAAACCGCAATTGGCACGGGAACCCAGAAAACATCAAAAAAATAGATTTTTTTATTCAAGATTTTTGCAAAACCAAGAATCACATCTCTGTAAGCCAGCACATCCTTCCCGCCAATATGATACATCCGACTTTCATTGCTGCGGACTTCCATGATTCCCACAAGATATTTGATGACATCCCGTATGGCGATGCATTGGGAAAGGTTATTAAACTCGATCATAAAAGGAATGTAACGGTTATGCATGACCAGCGATTTCAGCAATTCATAAGAAGCGCTTCCGGTCCCGATAACGATTGCGGCGTGCAGGCGGATGACGGGGATAGAACTATTTGCTAAAACTTCTCCCACCTCCATTCGGCTTTTAAGGTGCGGGGACAAGCGGACGTTGGTTTCCCCCAATCCCCCTAAGTAAATAACCTTTTTTACTCCAGCTTCTTCAGCCACCTCCATAAAAGATTGTGCTACCTCTCGGTCCATACCTGAGAAGGCGCTTTTTTTAGCCCTCATGCTGTGGATGAGGTAATACGCAAACTCAATATCTTTTAACGCCGACCGCAACTGTTCCTTGATACAACAGTCGGCATAAACGATTTCAATTCTAGGATGTTCGAGAAGAAAAGGAGTGTGTTTGGTTCGCACCATACAACGAACAAAGTATCCGCGGTGCACCAGTTCCGGAATCAACCGCTGTGCCACGTAACCGTTCGCTCCGGTCACCAGAACCTTGGTATTGGGCGGCCAAGTGGTGGTGGTGAGTGAACCGCAATAATTGTAAAGAACTTTTGCCGGGTCCATATTAAATATATAAGCCTCTAAGTAGCCTGTCGCAAGGTTACATTTCTGGAGAGGGACGTTAACTAGTCATGAACCTTAAATCATAAGATTTTTTCTAGCCATGATTTTTGAGTTTTTGATGAATTCTATTCGGTGTACGATTCGATTCAGCTGATAATTGAAAATTTTAAAAAAACCGTTGGACGTTGCGATTATTTAATTTGGGCCCCTATTTTAATTACTACATATTCCATAGAGATTCGTTATATAATTAATATTCCCTAATAATCTGAAAATCATTAGGGTTCTGTGGGGTAATTTCGCAACTCTCCTTATATTCGCGCACTCTTCTTGGCAGGTTAGTCTATGAGTTTGTTCGCTAGGACCTCAAAGGAAAAAATAATATCCCCTTCTTCACAGGATCAGAATCCACCAAATAGGAAACAGAAGCCAGCGATTCACCAAAAGCCCTACGGCCGCGGTTTAATCTGGATTTCGTCCTCGATCCTGATAGTTTTTACCGCCGTCATTGCAGGGTTGATTCTGTCCAAGATCGAAGGCCAGATTCGGAACGACATTCGTGTTACGCTGAACACGGTCATCAACACCACACAAGAAGCGCTACACAACAGTGTTTTAAAACGCCTGACGGAGGTGACTTCCTGGGGGTTATCCTCAGAGTTGAAACGATTGGTTGAAGAACAAATGAATGTTCCACGCAACCCGCAGGCTCTTCTGGCGAGTCCGGCTCTGACAGAGATGCGGGCTCTCCTGCAACCCGTGATGGCAGAAAAGAATTATGTCGGATTTTTTATCATCACTCCAGATAATATAAGCATAGCCTCCATGCGTGATGTGAATGTTGGCACGCCAAATCTGCTTTCTAGCTACGAAGGATTTTTGCCTAGGATCTTTGATGGGAATGTCCTGATCAGTAAGATTTTGCAATCCGACGTTCTCTTGCCCGATGCCTTGGGGAAACTGTCCAAAGGTCAACCCACCATGTTTGTTGCCGCCCCCATTAGCGAAAACGGTGTCACCTTAGCCGTACTGACATTTAGGGTCGACCCGGTAGATGATTTCAGTCGCATCACGAGGCTCGGCGGTATTGGCGAAACGGGTGAAACCTATGCTTTTGACGAAACTGGGAAGCTGCTTACAGAAAGCCGATTCGACCAGCAACTGAAGCGGATCGGTTTGATCGGCCCGGCGATGCGCAGCATCCTCAATGTCCAGATCCGTGACCCCGGTGTCAATTTACTGGAAGGTCTTCGCCCGGCGCTTCCCCGTTCCAAACAACCGTTGACCTACATGGCTCAACAAGCTACTCAGGGCAGGTCCGGAGTCAATCTTGACGGCTATAGGGATTACAGAGGGGTTCCCGTCGTAGGCACCTGGCTTTGGAATGAAGAGCTGAATTTCGGGCTGACCTCAGAGATAGAGCGGTTGGAGGCTTACCAAGCCTACCATATCACGCGATGGGCATTGATGATCGGTTTGGTCCTCACCGTGGTTTTGTCTTTGGGGCTGTCCATCACTTTGGATTTGGGACGAAGAAGGGCTATCGTTTTTGCCGGTGAGATCCAGGAAAGCCAAACTTACCTTCAGGGAATATTGGAAAACCTGGTTGAGGGAGTAGTCACGATCGATGAAAGCGGGACCATCCAGTCCTTCAATCCGGCGGCTGAAAAAATCTTTGGCTATCAAGAGTCTGAACTCATCGGCCAGCCTGTTAATTTGTTGATGCCTGAGCCCCATAAAAGGGAACATGCGGAACATATGAAGAGTTTTTTCCAAACGGGCCAAGCCAGGATTATAGGGTTGGGAAGGGAGGTTCTTGGTTTGCAAAAAAATGGAACCACCTTTCCCATCGATCTGTCGGTGGGTGAAATGGTCCTGGGTGAACGTCATTGGTTCGTCGGGGTCATACGTGATATCACCGAACGCAAACGGTTGGAGGAGGAACTCAGGAAACTTTCCCAGGCGGTCGAGCAGAGCCCAACCTCAGTCATCATCACCAATCTCACTGGAGAAATTGAATATGTGAACTCCAAGTTCACGCAAGTGACCGGATTCCTCCCCGGAGAAGTTATCGGAAAAAACCCCCGTTTTTTAAAGTCTGGAGAGGCTCCTGCAGAAGAGTATAAAAATTTGTGGGAGACCATCTCCGCTGGGAAAGAATGGCGCGGAGAATTTCATAACAAGAAAAAGGATTCGGAACTTTATTGGGAACTGGCTTACATTTCCCCAATCAAAGATGACGAGGGGGTGATTACTCATTACCTTGCAGTCAAAGAGGACATCACTCTGCAGAAAAAAATGGAAATGGATCTGCAAAAAGAGGTTATGTTTAATCAATTGCTGAAAGATGTTGCCGTAGCTTCGAATGAAGCCACGGTCATGGAAGAAGCGGTGCAGGTATGTCTCAAGCTGGTTTGCGAACTGACAGGCTGGCCCGTTGGGCACTTATATGTTTCGGATGAAAATTTCATCGGGTTGATTCCCACCGAGGTTTGGCACTTGGATGACCCAAACCGTTTTGCCACTTTTAAAAAGGTGACGGAAGCCGTTCCGTTTTCTTCCGGTGTCGGCCTGCCAGGGAGGATCTTATCTTCTAGAAAACCATTATGGATTGAGGACATCAATAAAGATCCGAACTTTCCCAGAGCCAAACTGGCGAAGGACTTGGGTGTCAAAGCTGGGTTTGGGTTCCCCGTACTGGTTGGAAAAAAGATCGTTGCGGTGTTGGAGTTTTTCTCTACTGAAACGATAGAACCCGATAACGACTTGTTGGGAGTTATGGAAAATGTTGGAACCCAGCTGGGCAACATAGCTGAGCGTAACCAAGCCGAGGAAAAGTTGAAAAAGTCTCAACAGGAATTGCGCGACCTTTATAACCGCCTGGAATCCATAAGAGAGGAGGAACGAACCCGCATTTCCCGGGAAATCCACGACGAATTGGGGCAAATGTTAACCGCTTTGAAAATTGATCTTTCTTGGCTGGAAAAGAAGGTAGACAACAGGCAAAAATTAGTTTTGGAGCGGACACAAACCATGTCAACCCTAATCGATAAAACCATCCAAAGCGTGCAAACGATCTCGACCAATCTGCGACCCGAGGTTCTGGACATGCTGGGTCTCACCGAAGCCATTGAGTGGCAGGCGCAGGAATTTCAGAAACGGACGGGAATCGAGTGTAAAATTAATTCCAGTTTATGTGACCTGGATTTGGACCCCGACCTTTCCACAGCGATATTCCGAATCCTTCAGGAAACCTTGACCAATGTGGCACGTCATGCCGGGGCAAGCAAAATAAGTATAGAATTTCATAAAAAGAACTGTACTCTGACTCTGGAAGTACAGGACAATGGTAAGGGGATTTCTAAAGACCAGGTTTCCAATTCCAAATCCCTCGGGCTTATAGGGATCCGGGAACGCGCTCTTCTTTGGAATGGGCAGGTGAAAATCAGCGGGATCAAAGGCAAGGGGACCACCGTTGCCGTTAAAATTCAGGTGAATTGATTATGAAAAAAGATTCGGGCTCACACCAAATCAAAGTCCTTCTTGCAGATGATCATGCCGTTTTGCGTGATGGTTTGAAATTGCTCCTTTCCGAGACGCCGGATATTATTGCTTCAGGGGAAGCGAAAAACGGGTATGAGGTGTTGGAAAAAGTTCGAAAGAACCATTTCGATATCGTGGTCCTGGATGCTGCCATGCCAGGTTTAGATGGAATGGAAACCTTGAAGCAGTTAGTGATTGATCAACCTAGGCTTCCGGTCCTGATTTTAACCATGTATCCCGAAGAGCGGATCGCAGCACGGTTTCTCAAAGCGGGAGCTTCCGGGTTTTTAACCAAGGACAGTGCCTCCGAGGAACTGGTGAAAGCGATTAAAGCGATTTTTAGAGGAGAAAAATTCATAACCCCCAAGTTGGCACAGAAGCTGGCGCTTGACTTTTTAGGATCCGATAAGCAACCTCACGAGTTGTTGTCTGACCGCGAATATCAGGTGATGTGTATGATGGGGGCTGGAAAAAGGATTTCAGAAATCGCCAATGAACTCCAACTGAGTATTAAAACAGTCAGCACCCACCGTACCCACATCCTGGAAAAAATTAAACTGGATAACAATGCTCAATTGATCCGGTATGTTATAGAAAACAAACTGATAGAATAAAAGTCCTCACGCCCCATTCCTCGCTGGAAACCTCTCCTTTCATTCCAACAAATGAACCTCCTATGGCCTCATAGGACAACTCCTATTTCCTATAAACCCCAAATCCTATGTAGAAAGCGGATTCACCCGGATGTCCAATTTTTGCTTCCGGGTGTAAATACCAGTGAAGCAATAGAAGTCTGGTTTGAAAATCAATGAAAAAAGCCCGGTTTTGAAATCAATGAAAAAACTTTTTAGGGTTTTAATTCTAGATGATTCCCGGGAAGTTTCCGAAAGGTTGGCAAACATGCTTTTAGAACTTGATGGTATCGAAATTGTGGGTCAGGCAGAGAACTCGAAAACAGCCATGGCAATGAACCGGGAATTGAATCCACACGCAGTGGTTTTGGATACCAGGCTTCCCGATGAAACTGGAATCGAAGTCCTTAAAGAAATTAAAAAATTAAATTTCGATACAAAGGTGATTATTTTTTCCAACCACTCTTTTCCGCAGTATCGGGAAAAATGTTTGGCCTTGGGAGCGGACTTTTATTTCGACAAGGCCACGGAATTCGAACAAGTGTCCCGGACAATCGCACAATGGGTTTTTGGTTATTCCGGAACAGAAATGAAGCCGTGAGAGTTTTCTCTTTGTGATCTTATTTTGAGGGATCAATCACAATAATGGGGGCTGAAGAGTTTCGAACTATTCAGCGCCGGATCAAGAAGAATGGGAGGTAAGGATGATGCAAAGAAAATCGAATAAGGAAATTGGTTTAGCTTTACTGGCAATTGGATTCATGCTGGCTACAGTCATGCCCGCGTTTGCTGGGTCGCAGGGGTCCGCAACACCGCGCCCGCTGGCGCCTGTACCGCCGATCCCGGCTAATGGCATCTTACTACCGAATGCGCAAAAGGATAATGTGACCACCCCGGCAAAAGTAGAGCTCGGCGCGATGTTGATGTTTGACGGGCGATTGTCCGGAGACGGTAGCACCCCTTGCGCGGCCTGTCACAGGCCAGAGTACGCGTGGTCCCAGCCGGACGACCTTTCCTTCGGCTACCCGGGAACCCTGCATTTCCGCGCCGGACAAACCGTTTTGAACAATATCCATCTGAATAAATATTTCTGGGACGGGCGGTCATTGAGTCTTGAAGCTCAGGTTGGTGCCGCAGGGTTCGGGCAAGAGTCTAACAATGTTTCAGCTCAAATGGCTGAAGCTAGGATGAGGCAGGTTCCGGTCTACGTCAAGATGATGCAGGAGATCTTCGGCGAACCCCCGACCTGGGATAACGCTGCCCGGGCAGTAGCTGCGTTCGAACGCACTTTGAACACCGATCCTAAAGACGTTCCTTTTGATCGCTACATGAACGGTGACAGGACCGCCATGACCGAGCAGCAAATCAAGGGAATGAAACTCTTCGAGGGCAAGGCGGGATGCATCCAATGTCATGATGGCATGTTGATGACGAACCAGGATTTTCACAATCTCGGTCTCCCGCGCAACGAGGCGTTCGATGAAGACCCGCTTCGCCAGATTTCCATCCGATACCGATCGAAGGCGTTTGGGATTTTGAATTACGACGAAGTGGATGAAGACAAGGGGCTCTATTTCTCCACGCACCGCCCCGATGACATTCACAAGTGGCGAACCGCGCAACTGAGAGAACTCAAATGGACTCCGCCGTATATGCACAACGGCGTGTTCTTTGATCTGGAAGAGGTGGTTGATTTCTACAATGTGGGTGGTGGGCCTAACTTGGACGGCGGAGCAGCGCTCGCTGGGAAAAAAGACCCGCTGATGAAACCTCTCAATCTGACGGATGATGAAAAAGCGGCCTTGGTAGCTTTTCTCATGGCCCTCAGTAGCGATGAGATGCCGGGTAAGAATTATAAGATTCCCAGGATACCGCCGGATGGAATCATGACCGCAACGGGCGTTCTGGTTGAGTTGCCAGAAAAAGTAACCTCGAAAAAGAAGTGATCTTTCAGCGAGTGAATTTGAAGTAAATGGAAACCTAAGAAAAATAAGGAGAAGGAATATGAGCGAGAATACAAAAAAACAAGAGGCCGACGCAACTCAGGAAACGTCCCCTCAGGAAGCTGGCTGTATTTCCCGCCGGAAGTTGCTGATGAACGGTGGAAAGGTGGGTGGACTTGCGGCTATGTCTATGCTTTTGCCCTCCCAGATTTTCTCCGGAAAGGCAGAGGCGAATCAGGGGGGTATGGTTAGTGCGGCAGTTACCGCCCGAACGGTTCGCTACCCCCGGACCAAGGTTGGTAGTTTGAGTGCGCTCAAAAAGGATCGTCCAGTCACGATCCAATATCCCGGTGAAGCTGATGGCCAAAAGGCTCTTTTGATTAAACTGGGAGAACCGGCTCTTGGCGGAATTGGTCCCAATCAGGATGTTGTGGCCTTCAACGCCTTCTGTACGCATCAGGGCGGCCCTTTGGAGGATCAATACGATGCTGAAAAAAAGATAATGGGGCCGTGCGAGTTTCATCTCTCCACATTTGATTTAACAAGACACGGGATGATGGTCAGCGCTTCAGCTGTCCAGAATCTTCCGCAAATCGTGCTGGAACTGGAGGGGAATGATATCTACGCGGTGGGTGTGTTGGGGCTGATTTATGGATACCCCGACAATATGATGGGAGTTTGATTGCCCGCCGGGGATCAGCCCGTGGGACAAGTTGAGACATCAAAGATTCTGAAAAGGATTTAACAATACAACTGGAGGTAACACCATGAGTAACGCCGGAAGGAATGTTACATACTCACAAGATCTACCGAAGGATCGTGTACCGCTTCCGCCTTCGGACGCAGAGATCGTATCCACTGCCTGTGACTACTGTATCGTTGGCTGTGCGTATCGGGCGATCACGTGGCCGGTAGGAAAAGAAGGCGGTCCCAAGGCAAATGAAAACGCATTTAAGGTGGATTATCCACGCACAGAATCGCTGGTCGGGAGCTGGCCCAGCCCCAATCAGCACACGGTCGTTCTTAAGAACGGCGAGCCGCACAATTGTCTCGTGGTCCCGGCCATCAGCGAACGGGTCAACAAGTCCGGGAACCACAGCGTTCGCGGCGGAGGCATTGCCCAGAAATGCTACAGCCCCTGGAGGGCCACCAGTGACCGCCTGCAACAGCCCCTGTTGAGGGTGCGGGGTGTCTTGCAACCCATTGGATGGGAAGACGCCACCACCATCACGGCAGAAGTGGGACGCTATGTGTTTGACAAATATGGCGAGATGGCTTACGGAGTAAAGGCCTACTCTTACCAGTTTTATGAAAATACCTATGCTATCACCAAGCTGGCCCTGCAAAGTATCGAGACGCCGGTCTACGCCCATCACGACAAACCTTCTGCCCAGGATGACGCCAGTGGGCTTGAGGATATGGGTATCGACACCTTTGGTCCTTCCTATGATGATTGGTCGGCATCAGACGTGATTTTCATCTCGGGGACCGATCCCTATGAGACCAAGACGATTCTGTTCACCGAGCATATCATGGAAGGTGCACCCAAGCTGGTCATGGTGCTTCCCCGGAAGTCACCGGGTGTCACCTGGGCCGAAGAAAACGACGGGATATGGCTTCAGGTGACCATCGGTACCGATGCCATCCTGCACAACGCCATGTGCCGGTACATCATCGAACAGGGCTGGCAGGACCAGGACCATATCGACCATTGGGCCGCCAGCGATGAGGAACTCGACTGGGGCATGGGCCGGGGAACTAGAAATACACCTTGGCAATGGCGCAGTACCCGCTGGGGAGCGTCCTTCAAAAAGTGGAAGAAGTGGGTTCTGAAAGAAAAATACGCCGAGATGGATGTTGCCGTGAAGATGACTGGTATCCCGCGCGAAAAAATCATCGAAGCGTGCAAGATACTCACCGGCGCTGGAAAGAAGAGGCGCCCCAAAACGTCCTTCATGTTAGAGAAGGGCAATTACTGGTCCAACAACTATCTCAATACCATTTCATTCGGCAACCTGGCTATCATCTGCGGCGCCGGAACTCGGGACGGTCAAGTCATCGGTCGCGCCGGTGGACATCAGCGTGGTGGCGTGAGCGCCGCGTCCTATCCCCGGTCGAAAACGCCCGAGCGGTTCGGCAAAATCGGTCGCAAGGCGCTGAACGTCGATAACTGGGTCCGGTCCGGACATGTCCGCTTCATGTGGGTCATCGGAACTAACTGGATCGAAGCCATGCAGGGTTCTCAGGATCTGGCGGACTACATCAAGGAGCACACCACAGGCAGTAAGCATCAGGTGGAGCGCTTTGATGTCGAGCACGTCATCCAGAGGCTGAAGGCGCGTGCCGATGCCGGTGACATGGTGCTGATCAATAATGAAATCTACTTGAGGACTATCGGCAACCAATTCGCCGATCTGGTCATGCCCGCAGCGACCTGGGGTGAAGAGAACTTCACGCGTGCCCAGGGTGAGCGGATTCTCAGGATTTATTCCAAGTTCTACGATCCGCCGGGGGATGCCAAGCCGGACTGGAAAATCATCTCTATGGTGGCCAAAAAGATGGGTTTCGATGGCTACGACTGGAAGACTTCGGAAGATGTCTTCAAGGAGCTGGCCCGGTTCACCCGTAACAGCAGGCAGGATCTGGCGCCATTGGTGAAGTACGCCGCCATCAACGGCAAACAGCCCTATGACATCCTGCGCAAGCGGGCCGCGACAGGGTACCAACTGCCGCTTCGCCTGCATAACAACAAATTGATCGAGACCAAACGCCTGCACAATCCACACGTGCATATCGATTCGGGTCAGGGGATCACTACCAAGTCCAAAAGGTCGGGAAGCTTCACCAAGCCGTCCGGGAAGCTTTATCTCCACAAGGTCGACTGGAATCTGTTCGGTGATTTCTATGACCGGATCAAACCCAAGAAGGATAAAGGCGAGTTGTGGGTCACTTGCGGCCGCATCAACGCGCTCTGGCAGTCGGTCTTCGATGATATGCGAAAACCCTACATCATGCAGCGGCATCCGATGAACT
>Ga0066827_10000259_pt1 | contig 24370 bp, 25 predicted proteins | sample ETNtaG_34_FD_65609 | JGI IMG/M metagenome (GOLD analysis project Ga0066827, IMG submission 65609) | Marine microbial and viral communities from oxygen minimum zone, Eastern Pacific Ocean - ETNP201306SV51 | ecosystem: Environmental > Aquatic > Marine > Oceanic | place: Pacific Ocean: Eastern... | reverse complement strand
ACCAATTCTTTTCCGGTACCGCTTTTACCGGTGATAATGACATTAGCGTCCAAACCTGCGGTTTTTTCAATTAATTCAAACGCAGTCATCATTTTATGACTTTTTCCTACAACAAATCCTGCATTAGTGTATTTTTCTATTTCGGATTTATAAAAAAGATTTTCCTTCATCACACCCTGCTTTTCTATAGCATTATCGATATTCATCATTATTTCCGAGACATCAAGATCCTTGGTGAAATAGTTATATGCACCTGCCTTAATCGCTTTAACTACTGTTTCCGCCTCTTTAATAGCTGATATCATAACTACTTCTATTTCCGGATATCTTTTTTTTATTTTAGTAAGAGCGGTTATACCGTCCATTCCCGGAAGTTTAATATCCAGAAGTATTACAATTTTGTGTTTTGAATATGCAGATAAAATTTAAATATAAACCTAATTTTTCAATGAGTTACTGGCTTGAGTCCGGTTATCCCCAACCCCTCAAACTTGCCGTTCTTGCCGTTTCTATGACACAAAATTCCCACAATTTTTTAACTGCCAATATCCTTTTCTTGATAAGCCCAATTTGTGTTATCATCACGCATTAATTCTTATAGGAGCAGAAACGTGAAGCTGTTCCAACATCAGTCTTCTGTTACAATCTAAATTGATTAGGAGATCTTTATGCGTACAAATGTTGACTTAGAAGTTCTTAACAGAGTTCATCAAGAATTAAAGAGTTTGGAGACAAAATGTCCATGTATGTACAATGAATTTGCACAGTTTATTAGAAAGAACAGAGATGCAGGATATAGAAATATTTGCAGAATGTGGATAGGAGAAGCTACTCCTGAAAAACTAAAGGAATCGGCTGAATAAATTCCGGTGCGGGTAGCTTATAACCTAGTAGCTATGAGACTAAATGGTCGAACCAGATGACCTACTCCTCATCATTCACTCATCACTCGGAGGACTTACTAATTCAATTTTATTAAGAAAATTTATAAGCTCATATTTTGTCTTAATAGGTAGTGGTGTCTTTGCTTTTGTTATATATTGAGCTACTGCGTATGAGCAGTCCTCACCTACCCCTAGCAAATCTTCATTCAATAGGAACGAAGTATTATATTTCAACCCTTTCCTATACATTGTTTTTAAGTAAATTTCTTTAAAAGCATAATCGTAATCTTCAGAGGACCCATCTCCATCAGATAAATGAAGGTCGTACTCAAGCACAAGCTCGTGCCATATATCCTTACCTTGTTCGTTTTCCGCATACCATTTAAGCTCCTTGTGGTCGCCACCTTTAATGATTACAAACCACTCTGCGACTTTAGCATTAGTATGGAAAGTTTTTTCAATTCGCTCAGAAAAGCCGAGAGAAGACAAGGACGGTGGTCGAATATCTTCAATAAATTCATCATCTTTATCTTTAATTTCTTCAGAACAATATGGACACTTTTTCATGCTTACTCTCGGAAAAAAATGATCACAAGTTCTTTTTCCCTATCTTTTTTAATTTTTCCACCAATGTAGTTCTATTAAGACCAAGAAGCTGTGCGGCTTTATTTTTTACCCCATCAGTCTCTTCAAGAGCCGCAAGAACAAGTCCTTTTTCAATATCCTCTATCATTTGTTTTAAATCTAATCCAGTACCAGTCATCAAGTTAGGATCAATTGTAAAAGACCCGTCTCTACTTTTCCAAAGTCTGAAACATTGACCAAGTGCTTTTTCTAAGGCTTCATTTACAGAACCTGAATCCAATTCAAACGAATCTTTAGAGGCGTGCTCATTTTTTTTATCCATACTACCTTCTTTTAACCAAGTAAGACAATGCCTGCATCTAATAGCTTCATCTTTAATTTCTTCGCAACAATATGGACATTCTTTCATACCGTACTCCTTTCTTCATTCACACCACCAACCTCCCCGTGAACGCCCTCTGCATTAGGGCATTAAACAGGGCATCCAGTTTATTCTATTTAGCTTCTATCAGCACGATATTATACTCCTCCCCGATGCTAATATGCCAAGCACTTTTTGCTTCCAACATCCTTCCCCCATCTGCCCTGAATATGCTATCCCAAAAATAAATAAATTATTTCTATATGTATGGGCAAATCTGTCATACCCAGGGTGTAAAAATATATTAAAAGATAAATATGTGTGTATTTATTTTATTAACTCTAATTAAAGGAGGAGGTATTTGAAATGAATAAAACAATAACTGACTATTTAACGGCAATTGAGTTTGGCGAGGTACAACAGTTTAAAAATATGGCAGTGATACCGCTCTTTTCAAAAACAAATGGAGGCTTAAATTATCTTACTATGAAGGAAGCCCTTGATAAGAGTTTATTGACTGTAAAAGAAATCGACAAAGATGGTTCTGTTCCAGAGCTGAAAGTTAAAAATAAAGCCAAGATTCCTATCTTCTTGCTTGACGGCGAGGAACTTATCGGGGCTAAACAAAACAGGGTGCTTAACACCTCAATTCTACTAAAAGCTAAATGCGAAACTATTATCTCAGTTAGCTGTACTGAGCAAGGAAGGTGGTCATATATGTCAGATGAATTTCATGATTCAGGCCTTGTCATGTCAAATAAAGCTCGAAAACTAAAGTCGCGCTCTGTAGCTAAATCATTAAAATCATCTATGGAATTTTCAGCTGATCAGAGTGAAGTCTGGGATGGTATAGAAGAACTTTCTAAAGATGCCGAAGTTCAATCACCTACCAATTCCATGAAAGATGTATTTGAGTCAAAAAAAGAGGACCTTGAGGAGTATCTTAAAGCATTTAAATGCCTTGCCACTCAGACTGGTGTAATAGTATTCATCAATGGAAAAGTCGAAGGGTTTGACATTATTTCATTAAATTCTGCTTATAAAGATATTCATCCTAAATTATTGAAGAGCTATGCGATTGACTCAATATTAGATAGAAAAGGAAAAAACGGTAAACAGACTGTTGATAAGGCAAAAATGTTTATCAATAAAGCCATAAAATGTAGAGGGAAGAAATATGACTCCAAAGGTCTTGGATCGGATTACCGTTTCGATGCGAATATGACTGTAGGTTCCGCACTCGTATATTCCGGAAAAGTCATACATACAGCTTTTTTTAAGATAAGTGAATCTGAAAAAGTGGGACATATTTCTGATTTAGGAAGTCGTAAAAGATATAGAATGTAACAGTGATTTGCTGTGTTGGCTTATTTGCCGCAAAGTGCATCCAACAATTGAAAATTATTAAAAGAAAGGTGTGTAATAAATGCAGTCAAAAAGAGAATCATTGATGGAAACAGGATTGAACGTTGGAAGTGGATTTCTGATCGCTTGGATTATGACCATCACGGTACTTCCATTATTTGGTCTACATACAACCATAAATGAAAGTTTTCAAATAACTTTAATTTACACATTGGTTTCTATCCTCAGAGGATATCTATGGAGAAGATACTTCAATAACATGGCTACGCGTAGAATTGAAGTGTAAGGTGAGGTTTTTTATTTGTAGATTTTCCTACTGGCTTCTAAATCAGTAATTATTTCTTTTCTTAATTTCGTGGGCTTCAGAACCTTTGCTTCAAAGCCGTAAGATAACACCCATCTCTTAACGTCATCCCAGCCGGAGGTCTTCAGTTCAAGAATGATTGAACCATCTCTTTTCTTAGTGATCTTCTGATCATGTGCCCACTTTCTCTCTCTTATATACCTGGCTTGATCAGCAGAAAACCATATCTTGACTTGTATAGGATCACCATACACAATATCAAAAGCTGCGTTTAATCTTTCCTCAGGATTGAATTCCTTGGGATACTTGAATGATGCATCCGTAATTTTCAATTCCTCAATTCTTTCTACAGCCAATGTTCTGATTTCTTTGAATCTAGTAACATTCACAAAAATATATAGTCCACCCTTATTTTCAAAAAAATGAAGCGGGTCAATCTTGAAATTCTTAATCTTATCATCGTAGAACGAATGATATTTCACGTAACAGGTCTTCTGTTTTAGCATGGCATCAGTTAAAGAATCTATTATCTCTTCTTTACCGGAATAATCTTTTGCAAATTTTGAAGAAGTAATAAATAGGGTTTTAATTTTATTAAATTGCATTAACATGTTTGCAGGAACCAAAGTCTCCATCTTTTTAAATGCTGAATTAATGGTTCTTTCAATCCCAGTTCCCTTGTAAATCTTTTCCTCTCCCTTGAGAAGATATAAGGAAATCACTTCAGAAAGAGTCATGTTCATTACGGGAGACTGCATAGCTTTATATTTATTTAAATAGGTTTCTTCCAGCTTCCATCGTTTTTTCTTTTCAAGAGGTAGCTTATCGTCATAAACAGGAAATCCCAGTTCTTCTACAATATCAATCCAGCGGTAGACTGATCTCCTGTCGATATTTAGATTCTCAGATATGGTTTTAAGAGTAGTTCCCCCGGGTTTGCTTAGAAGTTCAAGCAGTTTGAAAAGTTTTATTAGATTTGCGCCTCTCATTTCATATTCCTAAAAAAAATAAACTATTTCTATATGTATGGGCAAAAGTGTCACTGTTGTGGATTACTCTATGGTAACAATCAACTCATGAGGAATCAATTATGAATAGAAAAAGCAGAAGAAATAAAGCTTGAAAAATAGAGGTGATGTGTTTAATTCCGAAAAACTTTGTACAGAAAGCATTTTATCGATGGCTTTGCCTAAACCGCAAAAATTTTACCCATCAACCAAGAATTGTTTTAAAGCGCAAAGACTTTTTTATATTGCAGTTTTCCGGGATAGCTCAACAGATTAAATGTTTTATCAGCAAATCGGGTGCTTTTGAAATTCATGCGGAATATCAAAAAGAATATTGGGATATTATTGAGGAATTTGATGTATTTGAAACTCGTACACCTGATGGTCGTTACTATTGCCGATTATGCTTGCCAGAATATAAAGAACAATTCTCCTCAAGAAAAGAGTTATGGGGAAAACACTGTTTTGAACCTTTATTGAAATGGACTAAAGAGAATTTTAAAGAATCATACTGGTTATTCCTGTTACATACAAAAGGAGGGTCAACAACTGCACTTATTAGAGAAGAGGAAGAATTAGCTGTCATCAAAAATCAGAAAGACTTTTTAACAGCTTTTCCAGTTTTAAAATAACAGGGGTAGGTAAGCTTGAATAAAAACATCATTTATGAAACAACCAAAGATTAAAGTTGTCGGTATAGGGGGATGTGGAAACAGCATTGTCGAATATTTAGTAAAATCTGATTTTAATGGTGCTGATTTTGCTTCTGTCGATGCGGACAAAGAGGATGTTAAATATAAAAAAAGGATTGAAAGTATATTAAAAGAAGTCGATGTTTTGTTTCTCATTGCAGGCATGGGAGGCTTGACTGGAACAAGAGTAACTCCCAGCATTGCTAAACTGGCTAAGGAAAGAGGTATATATACATCTGCAATAGTAACAATGCCAATGGAAATGGAAGGGAAAGAGCGGATAGAAATTGCAGAAAAAGGGATATTGGAGTTACGAAGCCATGTTAATTCATTAATTGAATTGCCTAATACATTTAATTTCTCATGCAAATTGATAAAGGATATTCCATTGAATGATTTATTTTGTGTTGTTAACCATATGGCTTCAGGAGTTATTCGGAGCTTGGTTGTTCCAATTAAGACTTTGTATTGTACAAGTTTTAAATAAAATAAAAAGCACTAAATAAATATATAATATGTTCATTTCTAATGATAACGCAAAAATGAATCCTTTATCTGGAGAATTACGACTTGATCTTTCTCCATCCCGGGGCATCTTTCTTTATAGTTCTTTTAAGGAAGGTCTATCGGTAAAGCAATGGGGGGTCAACGGTCTTGAAGAGTTAAATGAATATCAGGACCCAAGTACTCCTCTCCTGAGCTGGTCGATTTTTAATTGCTCCTCCATAAATAAATGGAATGAGTCTGTTCCCACTAATATACAAGATGTTGCAAAGGAAATTTGGGTAAAGCAAATTACTTTACTAAGAGTATTAAGTAAATCTTCAGATTATGTGACGGATTTTTTTATGGATATGCCAATTCTGTTCACACTTGTTGTCAATGAAATGCAAAACATGAAATTACCAACTCATCATATTGAGGATATTGTTAGAATGAAAAGGGTTCAGATAATTGAAAGGCTGTTCTATGTTAACGAAAAACAAATCATATCTTTTTTAAAAAAGATCAAATTTACCAATTTAAGAAAAGTCGATTTATTACTAATAAGACAGGCAATGAAAACAGAAAAAGCATATACCTATCTTAATAAGAATTTTCAATCTATTTCTATTTCTCTTATCCAACTGATTTTAGATTACCCATTATTTCATCAATTAAGTATTTTAAAAAGTTCATTCTTTGAAAGGGATCTTGATCCTTGGGAGAAACGTATCGTCATAAATTTAATTCTTACTACGTTAAGTCTTGGGAAAAAACACAATATACCGAACTATTTTTACACGACAGCCAAATGCACAAATATCAATGAACTAAAAGTTCTTAATGAAGAGTGGAGTCAAGTTCATCCACAAAGAAATTTACTAAAAAGAAATAATGATAAAAAACCGCTTATTAAGAAGAAAAAGCGAGCAGGGAGAAGAGTTTTTCCAGAGCCACCTTTAAAGGGAAATTCTCGGATTATTGCTCTCCGCAGTGCAGATGCACTTAAAAAACATTCTATACGTATGGGAAATTGTCTCAAGAGTTCCCGCTTCAAAAATGCCTGCCTTAATGGAGAAGCATATTATTACGAAATGTTAAATCCTCTATGCAGCATAGAGATAATTATTATTAATAAAAGATGGGCAACTATAGCTGCTCGAATGCAGTTATTACTAACTAACATAGAAGGTCCAAAAAACTTCATACCTGACCCCAGGGCCGAAGAATTAGTAATGCAATGGTTTGTTATAGAAGCACAAAAAAATAGAAATGTTATATCAGCAAGAATTGAAGCGTCAGGTAAAAGGTTTTCCTATAGACATTAACCGCCTTATCTTGTCTAAAGAATTTCAGAGGAGATTTCTCATGTTGAAACGAAGATCATTTATTAAAGCAGCTTTTTTAGGAGCTGTACCATTTTTTATTCCTTCTTTTTTGGAAGCAAAAATATTATCTATTTATCATTCCCTTCCTTCAAAAAGCATTGAAGACCATTGCTTTAGAGTCCTCTGCAATTCATTGACACGAGATACATACTACGCTAACAAATTTGAAATTATCAGAGCATTCGTAGAAATAGGAAACAACGACTGCTCTTCTCTAATTTTTAACCAATTAGAAAAGACTGATCCAACGAACAACAATGAGTTGATTGCCTTTTATTTAGCAAAACTGGGTGATAAAAGGGGAATTGAGTATTTGCAGAATTCTCTATCCTCAAATGACTGTATTATTCAAAGAGATGCGAGGGACTTTCTTAACGCATTAAATGGGTTAAATACTTTTAAAGTGATTTCTGGAATTCAAAAGTGTAATGAAGAGCTGATAAGGGACATTCAAGAAGACTCAGACACAGTTGACAGATTTGAAGCTATTAGGCAAATAGTTAAATCAAACGACAAAGTTTTTTTGCCATATTTAAGAGATGTTTTATGGGATCCTCTGGCAGGGTCAGATGTTGCAGTAGCTATGTATAAAATAGGTGACCCTGCTATAATGTCCTTTCTTATCAAATCAGCAGAGGGTAAAAACAACTGGGAGTCGGCATATGCAATATCTGCATTATCAGAAATAGGAGACAATGTTGCCATATCAACCTTTAAAAAGATTCTAAAAATAGAGAATTCTGATAATAGAGAATATATAGCATGCAATTTGTCTGAAGGTAGCTATTCAAAAGAAATCAAGCAGTATTTGTTGAATAATTATTTATATGATGAAAATCGGGATGTTCAGACACATGCCGCGATTGGGTATTATTATAATAGAAATGATTCTATTCGTGAGCATTACCGTAGACATGATACTTCTTTAAAAAACTCTTTGATCTTTCATAAACTCGTCCCGTGCGCAAAAGATGAGATGAGATGTGATAAAACGAAATGTCACTTTTTTAAAAAAACTTAATTTATTTGAGTAAATGTTGATATGAAATCATAATTACAATGATCAAAAAAGACTTAAAAAAATACTTTTCCTTTTTTTTGAAAGGATATTTAAATGGAAATAAGTAATAAGGTTTCTATCCTTGGAACAATTAAAGAATTTAGTTCTGTAGATATAAGTGAGTCTGAAATAAACTATTCTTTAGTCATTGAAGAAAATGACTGGTCCATTACCATTGATAATGATTTGTGCAAGCAATTACCAGCAAAGTTAAAGAAAGGAGGAAAATATTTATTAACAGGACATCTCTCTCTATTTGAGCCATCGTTATTAGTGCATAATGTAATAGATGACCATTCATCTATTGCACCTTCTCAATTAACAGGTAAAGGCTCAAACAATGGGCAACTGATATCTGTTTGTGGGAAGATTATAGAGTTAAAATTTCAACCCTCAAGAAAAGGTAAATCAACTGTTTTTGCAAGGATTGAAGGTATTAGTAATATGCATTTATTTTGTTTCCCTGGCGACTTGGTTGAGACATGTAACAATGCCTATAAAAAAAATAAATTTATTACTATTATAGGAGTGCTTCAAATCACAAAGCCTCAGTTTGATATTGAAATATATGAAAAGATGTAAAGCGATATAAAAAGAATTGGAGGACAGTATGCATAAAATAGAGCTAAAGTGGGAGTGCTTTTGCCGTGGAGAAGAATTAGACACTCATAAAGATTTTCTAAAAAACCACGGAGGAATATATGCTTGGATATTCAATGGCAAACCACCGAGGGTAGCTTATATTGGGGAGACAGGGAATTATTTTAACAGATTTGCAAAAGATCATTTCCAAAATATACTTTCTGGAAGGTGGAGTACATATAAAGTTCCTGAAGAACAAGATTTTATTAAATTCATTTGTCAGAATGTTGTAGGGAAGAAATATGAAAAGATTAAAGATGAAAAAAAATATTACAGAACATATAGTCTCGATGCAAAAGAATTTAACTTTAAAGATCACTTTTTTGATATGGATTATTTGTCAATGCACAGAGAATTTCTTTTTAATTTGAAATTTGCATTTGCATCAATGCCAGATAAAGATAAAGCAATACGAAAAGATATTGAAGCGATATTAATTATTAAAATAAGAGAGCAGTATGCACGAGAAAACAATATTAACCAAGATGACTTTATTTTGCCTGGTGGGCGAAAATGGAGGGATACCCCATTTGGAACAATTTCGCAACATCCTATAAAAAGTTATTTAATAGATCACAGCGGTGACTTTTGCAATGAGCTTCCAGAAGAAATTAGGGCTATTAGTGATTATAAAATAGAGTTGAAAGATCAATAGTAATGGCTTCTTTAAAATTTTCCAAATCCCAGTTTCTAAGAGGATTGCAATGCCATAAGTCTCTATGGCTTTATAAATATAAACCCGAGTTGAGAACCCTACCTGATCAATCTCAACAGGCGATATTCGATAGCGGAACAGAAGTGGGTTTGCTCGCTCAAAAACTATTCCCTAATGGGAAAGAAATCATATTTAAAGATGCTTCTTTTACAAGGAAGATTAAACAAACGAGGGAACTTATTAAAAATGGAACAGAAACAATCTATGAAGCAACATTTAGCTATAACAATGTCCTTGTCATGGTTGACATTCTTCATAAGGGAAGTAGCGGATGGGGGCTACACGAAGTAAAGAGCTCAACGGAGCTAAAAGATATCCATATTAGCGATTTGTCCGTTCAATACTATGTTTTAAGCGGATGCGGACTTCCCATATCTAAAGCATCTCTGGTTTATATTAACAACCAGTACGTAAAAAATGGAGAATTGGATATTAAAGAGCTTTTCAGTATTACAGAACTTACAAATAAAATAGAAGAAAGCCAGGGCTTTGTAGAAGACCAGCTTTCTCAAATGAATGAAATGTTAAAAGGGAAATGCCCTGGGATTGATATAGGCAATCACTGTGACACTCCATATCCTTGTGATTTTAAAGATCACTGCTGGTCTCACGTTCCTGAGTATTCAATTTTTGATATAAGAGGATTATATACATCGAAAAAGTTTGAACTTTATTCCAAAGGAATTTTAGCACTTAGTGATATTCCAGATGATTATGATTTGGCTTCCAGTCAAAGATTACAGATAGCATCAGAATTAACGAATAAAGTAACCATTAATAAAAAAGGCATCAAAGAGTTTTTAGACACTCTCTATTATCCTCTCTATTTTTTAGATTTTGAGACTTTTATGCCTGCTGTACCTATCTTTGACGGCACTCGTCCTTATCAGCAAGTTCCTTTTCAATATTCTCTGCATGTATTAGAAGATGAAAGTGCTAAATTAAAACATTATGAATTCTTAGCAAAAGAAGGTATTGACCAGAGGGAAGAACTTATTAAAAGCCTTACATCTAAAATACCAGATGAAGCCTGTATCATGGTTTACAATATGACATTTGAGAAAAGAATATTAAGAGAACTGTCAGAGCAATTTCCATCCTACAAAAATAAACTTATGGATATTCATGAAAATATATTAGACCTCATGGCTCCTTTTCAAAAAAAAGATTATTACACAAAAGAGATGAAAGGAAGCTATTCCCTCAAGCTCGTTTTGCCTGCTCTCTTACCAAGACTTAGCTATAAAGGAATGGCTATAAGCGATGGAGGTGAAGCCATGAATACTTATGCTACCCTTCATTTACTGGAAGACAAGAAAGAGGTGGAGCAGATAAGAAATGATTTGCTGGAATATTGTAAACTCGATACTTTTGCGATGGCTAAGCTGTTAGAGAAGTTAAATGAGGAGGGAAAATAAAATGTAACAATAGGAGCTTGAATTTTTTAATGAAAAACATTGTTTCATTTTTATCTTCTTTTGCTTACGCCCTTGATACTCTAACAGCCAACATCAATTTTTCCTCATCGAGTTTGTTTTAAAATCTATTCAGCAGCCTTTAAAAAAATGATGACCTTTTTTGGCACATTTACGAACAAGTCAATACCAGCATTTTATTGTAAAATCAATGCCAATGGATGTAGAATTATGTCCATCACCTTAATGTCGGTTAATAATTGCAGGTAATGAATTAGACTTCGGATACTGACAAACCTTGAGGCATTGAGTTTAAAATCCTTGTAAAAAAATTTTCATAATTTATAGAATTATCGCCTATATTCGGTCCGTCGGCAAAAAAACAGGTGTCATTATCAGTCCCATATAGAGCACAGGGGAGTTTGTTAGCATTACCATCATGCTCCTTTGTTACGGGATAAATAAGTCCTCCCATAATCATATTCCCTTTGCTCTTAAGATATGACATATAAGTATGTATCTGAAAGAAATCATTTCGGTCAACATCTCCAGCATAGCTCCCAATACTAGTACGATATTTCATATGCTTGTATTTTGCATCAAATACACAGTAATTATCCCCCTTTTTCATGACTATATCTGGGATTATTCTTCTACGAAAAAACATTTCTTTATACACTTCATATTGTGAATCAATAATCTTCCAGCCTGAAGAAATATGTTTTTTCAAAATACTTCTGACATAGCATTCCCAAATTTCGGCCATATCCAGAAAAAAACCGGAAACCGTGGCTTGACTATCCTGACTATTATACCCTGGCTGTGACTGAATAATCTGCCAAGAGAGGTTTACTACCTCTTTATATCGCTGATATATTGGATGATATTTTATGGCGTTAAAATCATGAGGCTTTATAAATGAGCTGTCTATAAATTGTGTTTCCATTTGATGAATAGCATCCTGTGCATTATCAGATATATTTAGGTTACCAAGGCAATAATCCTTTCTAAGTATGCAGTATGCTTCGTACAATATTTTAAGGACTGTCTGGTCATAATACTGTTCTTTTCTGGCAGATATTAACTTTCCAGTTTTATGGATTGATTTTATTGATGGCATTATTAAGAGACGGCCCTTTATTGAATAACCTTCATGCTTTTTTAAACCTTTCTTCCTAGGTAGGCCGTGTCGATTAGCTTTAGCCATTTCTTGCAGCCAAATATATGAAATTAATATTTTCAAGTAATAAGATTTTTTTTGTGATTTGAATGACGACATACCTTTAGAAAATTTGATATTAAACAATTCCTCAAACATTTCATACAAAACCATATCACCAAAACGTGGGTTAATCGTTATAGAAACGTCTTCCTTTTTGTAAGTGAAATTAATACCTCCAATATATCTACCGGCGTACCATTTTTTATCTTTATAGTTGAATGTTATTAAAGGTTCAGATTGTTTTATGTTGGCAGCAAGATTGAAAACAGATACTGAGTGTTCATTGTTGGCGAAATGCCAAAGCTGTTCATTCCATTTAGAATCAAATGGCAGGCAATCTGAGGTTTCAATATTGACACTACTTTTTATCATTGAGCAACATTCCCTTAATTTCTTTAATCTTTTCCTTTTTTTGTGTTTCATCAAGATTACCCAGAAATGCATCAAGCATCGGACCTATTGAAATATTCCACAATACCTCAGCGGGTCCGCCAGACTTAAACAATGGAATTCTGTTTATATAACCTTGTTTTCCTGAAAACTGTTTTGCAATATCTACAATTTCAGCAAAAAAGGTATGTCCTATCTCGTACTGCTTACCCAATTCATTTAAATCTTCCATTTGCTTATTTACTTTTGTTGCTTTTACTATAAACGTATCAATTTCCTCAGCACTAATTTTATTAAATCCATTTATTTTTTTATTTATAATATCTTTTAGAGTGTTTGAATTAAAACCATAACGAAACCACACAAACCGTCTGCGTAATGCAAAATCAAGCCGCTCAAGTGAGAAGTCTATTTCATTCATAGTTCCGATTAAATACAGGTTGTCAGGTATCATTAATTTAAAGTCGCCAACTGGCAAATCAATTTCTTCATTTCTGTTTTCTATCGCGGAAAATGCCTCCCCAAACATACGGGAAAGATCAATACGATTTATTTCATCCAGTATTAATATATAGGGGGACTTGTCTGTATCTTGTGAGATTTCCTCACATAAGTGGTAAAAATATCCTTTAACTGGAACAGTCTTACCGTCTTTAAGCTGGATTCCGGCAATAAAATCTTCATAGGAATAGTTGGAATGGAGTTGAAGTCTTCTTATACGGTTATCAGTATTAATTTTCCCTTCAATGTAATCTTTTACCCTCGACCTGTCGTTCTCAATTACCTTCTGTGCAACAAAAGAGTTTGCCAACGCTTTTGCGGTGTATGTTTTTCCTGTTCCCGGGGGTCCATAGAGAATAATATTATTTTTAAATGACAGACCCTGTATTTCATTGTATTCTGAGTCAGAAATCCAAGGGTTCCATAAATTGGCAATGCTTTCATCGTAAAAGTCAAAATCTTTTTTATGCGCGGTTATTTTCCCTCTTATTTTTAAGATTTTCTCATCTATGTTTTCGTTGCCTATTTCACCTTTTATTAGTGAAATAAAACTATTTACTATTTGATTTTTATGATTATCTGAGGCAATTCTTTCGTACTTCTCTGGCTTGCAAAGATAAAGCAAAATATTGTACATTGCGCACGATTTTTCAATTTTGCGGAAATCCTGTTGCCACGGTTCTATCGGGTTTTCTGATTCATTGTATTTGGCAAAAAGACTAACTTCTTCAATATAAGTTTTAATTTCTAGAATAGATTTTGAAGAACCATTGTCAATCCCTTTAAATAATTTCAAAATAGAAACGATCTCCCAGTATTTATTTTGCTTGTGATAGGTTCCGGCACTACCAAAACCCTTTTCGGGAAACAACCCAAGTTCATCACAAGTAGCATTAATTTTTAATTTCTCAGGCAAACACTTTTTTACTGCTGTTTCTTTGCCTTTGGCAGTCATGTCGTTCACAGAGAAAGCCCAAAGCCAGTTAGCGTGGGCAAAGACCAGTTTCACATCGTCAGAAGTGTCCTTGAATTGTTCTTCGATTTTTTCCTTAAAATTTCTTTTATCGTCTTTGTAATCATCAACAAACTTTTCAAAGCAGGTATTGATATTATTAGTTGTGAATATGTCTGTTGTTTCATCAAAAATGCTATCCTTGCCAATCAGGCATTTTTCAATGAATTTGTTTAAAAGGTTATAAAGTGATTCGTCTTCTTTTCTTTTAGCCATCTATTCCTCCATATAAGAAGCAAGGTTAAGGAAACAGGGTTGTGGAAGTAAAAACTTTGTCATACATTTTTTTATTTCTTCATCAGATTTGCTTAGATCAAACATAGTCATCTTCATGCCAATTATTCTTTAACTGTTCCAATTTATTTTCTATTTTATCCAATATTGATATTATGATATTAAATGGTTTTTTAACTACAGGCCAGTATATACACCATAAGAGCCATAAAATGAAACACCCTAAGATAGCCCACGCCTCACTCAGCACTAATACATCAAATACGATAACTCCTGTTAAATACATTAGACCTACTCCACTAAGACACAAAAATAAAAGTAAGGATAAAGTAAGGGATCCAAGTAATATTTGATAGTAGATTATTTTTAATATTTTTGCCATCGGGTCAAAACTCTTTACAAGTATGATACAAGCAGTAAATGTATTATACTTCTTTCTACTGGTCGTATATCAAGCACTATTTGTATCCGATAACCCTTCCCCCATCTGCCCTCGATATGCTATCATTACGCATTAATCCTCATAGGAGCAGAAACCATGAAACTGTTCTAACATCAATCTTATGACAAATTTGAAGTTTTTTAAAAATAATGATGACCCTATAGATGAGAGTAAAAAGCTTAAACACCTCTCAGGGACGAATGCATTTGTTGCAGATGTTGCCAGATATTTTATGGACTTTCTGGAAACAGATTTCCATAAAAGAAGATTACCGAAAAGAAGTGTACAATTCAGGAACAGTAAAAATCTTGAAATTGGAATAAAGCTAAAGAAGTACCCTAAATTTAATGCCCTAGTATGGAAGGCAATAAACAACACGTTCGATAATGATATTATTAAAACAATTAAGAAGAAGACCTTTGTAACTAAAATTCCTGATAGCCTTTTAGACCTGATAACAAAGCAAATCGAAAACATTAAGCAAGAGGAGGTTGATAAAGTTGTAGGAGCAATATCAGAAGATATAAAATTTTCTGTCAAGAAGTTTAGTAAAGAAGCAGATATAGCACTAGACAGTACACTCGACAATACAGGCAAATTATTCAAAGAATTTTTTATTACTCCGCTTGTGCAAAAGATAGAGAAGCCTCTGGAAACTTTAGCTTCTGCAAATGTAGACAGTATTTTTCTAATAGAAGAAGATTTAACGGGAATTCTTGTAGATTTGATTGATAACAAAATTTCTGAAATCGTTAATCTGCTTCTGGCAGATAAAGAGGTTAAAGATATTCCCAAGGAATTGGCTACTGTCCTAACCCTTCAAGCTACTAAAGACCATATCTCCAGATTTTTTAAACACTTTGCAGTGAAGGATCTATTTGCTGAGTTATATAGCCTGTTCAACAATAAGAACTTATTAGATAAGCAGCAATTCTACCTGTACTTTTGCGATATAACTGTAGAAAATGCAACATTTCCAATTTTCTACATCCCTTTGGAACTGGAGCGTGTCCCATCAGGTTTTGGAGTTACGTTTGACTCGGTTCTCTACGTTAACAAGAAAGCACTGGATTATGTGGCTCAGGAATATAATAAAGCAAATGAGAAAATAGGGTCACTAAAAACAATTCAAGACCGTGTTATATACCTTTCAGAAGAAGTGGAAGGTCACCTTCTTGGTACTATGGATGGTGTTATGAAGGAAATTGCCGACTTCTTTGAACTTAAGGAATATATTGACCTAAATAGGCCAGAAGACCAGACCGTAAAAGGAATGTTTGTAAGCATTTCTAACTCTTGTTACCTGAGCCTATTTGACCAATCCGATGAAGCACTTGTAAATGATTATGAAACAATTTTAGAATTGTTAGAATCTGGTAATAGCAAATTAGCTGATACCTTTAATAAGTTAATTGACTCATTCATACATGACGAACCTGAGTCATTTGTTAGAGAAGTAGAAGAAGAGTGGGATGGGACAGAAACTCAAGAGAGACTAGTATGTTCAACTCCAATTCCTCTGAATGCAGAACAAAGACAGATTATTTTGGCACTAAAGAAGCCTACCTGCAAGTATGTTACCGTTGAAGGGCCACCTGGAACAGGTAAATCTCATACTATTACAGCCGTACTTTTCAATGCAATACTAGATGGACAGTCAGTTTTGGTTCTTTCAGATAAGAAAGAGGCACTTGATGTTGTTGAAAATAAGATTACCGAAACAATGAACAAGGTCAGGGTGAATGCTAATTTCCAAAACCCCATTCTACGGCTGGGAAAAGCAGGCAATACATACAACCAGATACTTTCTACTACATCTATCAAAGAAATTAAGACATATCACAGGGCATATAAGAAAGAAGCAAAGGTATCTAAAAAGCAGAGAGAAGATACGAGCAATAACTTAAAAATTCTGCTTAAAAAAACAATCGAGAATTATGAGGAGATTAAGTTAGAAGACATTGAAAAATTCCATATGTTAGAAGCCGAAGTGGTTTATAGCGGAACTTACTCTATAGACTTTGATGAAATCTTTGAAAAAGAAGACCCATCACTTGATTTGGTTGAAGCAAGAGAGAAAATGCAGGAATTTCATGAAGATTTAGATGGAGGTAGTTCAATTATATGCAAGGTATTCTCAAACCTCCATAAAGACAATCAAAGTCTGGATAGCTTTAATAACTTTGTCACACTCTTGGAAATTATCAATGATCTTAAATCTCAATATCCTAATATTTCAAAGTTTTTAACCAATTTCTCCAGCTTCTCAGAAGATGATTTTCAGAACCTAAAACCTTTGATTGAAAGTTACTCTGAGATCAAACATGATTGGTTTGGCTTCCTGTTTGTAGGAAGAAAGGTTAAAGAACTCAATAGTAAGTTTAGAGAAAAGTTTTCTGCTAAAAATGTTGATCATGCCCATAAATCATTTAATAAACTCAAACTTGTAGTAGATTTTTATGATGATGCGATACGTCATAAGGAAAAAAGAGAATTATCTGATGGTTTTGATGCAGGAGAGAGCTACTTCAAAACCTTACATAATCTAACAGCCAATGACCTGATTAATGCATCCAAAGATGACCTTAAAAAGCTATTAGAGTTAATTGAAAGAACTCAAAACTTTGTTGATCAATATCCTAAGACCTCCAAACTCTCAAAAGTGGACTTATCATTAATAAATGGTGTGTTCAAAAATAAGCTGTTTGAACATTCTGACAAGGAATTCGCAAATATTATTCATTACATAAAACTGAAACAACGGTTAGAGTCTCAATTTGCAGCAATCCCAAATTTCAGTTATTCAGCCATTAAGTCAGCATTAGAAGAGCTAACAACCGCACAAATGACTCATATAATGGACGGGCGTGTAATAGATTTTTATGAAGAAAAAAGAAACACAGTTAAATCATTAAAAGAAGTCATTAAGGGCAAGAAGAAATTCCCTAAAGATGATTTCTTAAAGTTAAAATCTGCCTTCCCTTGCATACTTGCAGGCATTAGAGACTTTGCTGAATATATTCCAATGGAACAAGACCTATTTGATCTGGTTATAATTGATGAGGCATCACAAGTCAGTATAGCTCAGGCTTTTCCAGCACTATTAAGGACGAAGAAGGTTCTGGTACTGGGTGACAGAAAGCAGTTTAGTAACGTTAAATCCGCACACGCACGTACTGATACAAACAAAGAATATCTAAACAAGCTGGAGAAGACCTTTAGAAAACATGTGTCAGAAGATGTTACAAAGCTAACAAGGTTAAACAAGTTCAATATAAAAACATCAATCTTAGAATTCTGTGAACACATTACTAACTACAACATAATGCTACTAAAGCATTTCAGAGGATACAAAGAACTTATCTCGTATTCTAACCATTACTTTTATGATGATAGCCTGCAAGCAATTAAGATTCGTGGGAAGAATATTGATGAGGTTATCAAATTCTCAATGTTGGAGCATGATAAAAAGATCGAATTACTCAACAATACCAATCAGCAAGAAACCGAAACCATCATTGCCGAACTTAAACGTATATTGAAAGAACAACCAGACTCCTCGGTAGGCATTATTACCCCACATACCAATCAACAAAAAATGCTAGTTGATGCTGTAGCAGAATTGTCCGCGCGTGAGGATCTTTATGAACGGTTAAAGCTAAAGATTATGACATTTGACACATGTCAGGGTGAAGAACGAGATATTATAATTTACTCAATGGTAGCATCACCTGTTGAGGATCAGTTACGCTGGATATTCATTAAAGATTTGAATTCGGTTGATTTAGAAGCTGATGGCATGATCAGGGCACAACGTCTAAATGTTGGCCTAAGTCGTTCAAAGGAATGTTTGCATTTTGTGTGTAGTAAGCCATTAGAACATTATGGCGGCTCAATTGGTGAAGCACTAAGGTACTACAAGAAGGTTCTTGACGAAGCTCATAAATTGCCAGATCCAGATAGCGTTGATCCTAAATCTCCAATGGAAAAAAAAGTGCTAGATTGGATTCAGCAAACTGCTTTCTTCAAAGCTCATAAGGAAGACATCCGACTAGACACACAGTTTCCATTAGGAGAATATCTAAAACAGTTAGACAAATTTTATAACCATCCGAACTATGTTGTAGACTTCCTATTGGTTTATCGTGAAGACGGTGGCAAGGAATACAAGATCATTATTGAGTATGATGGCTTTGAAGGACATTTTAAACGTGATGCTGATGTTGACAGGAGTAACTATGCCAACTACTACACAGACGAACACGTAGAGCGTGAGAAGATATTAGAAAGTTATGGATATAAATTCCTTCGGATTAATAGGTTTAACGTTGGCAAAGCCCCTATAACTACATTAAACGATAGATTAGAAATGCTGCTAAAAAAAAACTCTAATAACCTAAATAGCTTCCTTGAAAATATCCAATCAAACATAAAAGGTCTTAATGAAGGAGACATGAAAGAATGTCCCAACTGCTGCGAAGTAAAGACTATTCATGCATTTAAGGATCTTACACTTAAATCGGGTATTGGTACTGTATGTGTTCAATGCAAAATTTTAGGAAGGTCAAAGAAACGACCACATAGACTTAATACCGTTGAAAGGCTATGTCAGAAGTGTGGAGAGACACTGCCAATCAAAGAATTTAAAGACAATACTTTGAAGAGCGGTTATAGTGTTCACTGTAAAAAATGCAGAAGCAAACAAGTTAAAACAAATCTTGGTACTGCTCAGTCCGGCATTAGGTGTCCTAGCTGTGGCAGTGCTATGGTGTTGAGAGCTAGAAGGAGAGATGGAAACAAATTTTATGGCTGTTCGAGATTCCCAAGGTGTAAAGGAACAAAACATTATAGTGGCGATTAGCTATATAAAAAGGGGATAGATCGACGGATCGAAAAGCTAGGCATTACCTACCACCTAGTTTCCCCCTGACCTATCCTGAATCTTTGTACAATCCGCCCTTCCCCCATCAACCCTGAATATGCTATCATCACGCATTAATCCTCATAGGAGCAGAAACCCATGAATTGGCTGCCCCACTATTCTGGTAACTTTCATCTTAATATAGTCCTGAAAACTTCTACACGTCCAAGCATATCTTTAATTATATTCCTACTTGCCACAATACTGATTATCCCGTCCTTTGCTTCTGCTGAGGTAAAGAAAGAATATTATCCAAGTGGGAAGTTAAAGTCAGAGGTAAATTATATAGATGACAAAAAGGAAGGACTTAGAAAGATATATTATAAAAGTGGAAAGTTACAAGAGGAGGCAAACTATAAAAACGACAAGAAGGAAGGACTTACAAAGTTATACTCTGTAGGCGGTGAGTTGCAGTTCGAGGAGAACTATAAAAACGGCAAAAAGGAAGGACTTAAAAAGGAATACTATCCAAGTGGAGAACTAAACTTTGAGAGTAATTATGTAAACGGCAAAGAGGAAGGGATTGTTAAGATGTATTATAAAAGTGGAAAGTTAAATGCTGATATAAACTTTAAAAACGGTAAGGAGGAAGGACTTAGAAAGGGATACTATGAAAATGGAAACTTGATGTTTGAACTAAACTATAAAAATGACAAGCTGGAAGGTGTGTCAAAAACATATTATAAAAATGGTGAATATATGTACATCGACACTTATAAGAATGATAAGAAAATTAACAGAAAAGCATACACAGAGGAAGGACAACTTAAATTTGAGCAAGATTATCCACAATGACTTTGTGATACAAGCAGAAAATAATAAGGAGGAGTAAATTATGGACAGAAATCAGTTTACGATTGTTTTGATTTTAGTAGTAGCTTCATCTTTTCTCAGTAGTGCTGTTATTCAATTTTTCAATGGTCATGCTAATGCAGAGACTTCAAATAATTCAGGATATATAACTACAAAGGGAATAGTACTCGTTAGTGAAGATGGTAAAGTTCGTGCAAATTTTTATTTAGGAAACCATGACACTCCACAACTTGTATTTTATGACAAAGAGGGAACAAACCGTTTCAATGTTGGTCTTGCACCTGCTGGTAATGCTGGAATGAGCTTCAATGATGAGAATTTTGAAAAATTAATAGATTTAGATACAGCATTAGGTCGTGGCAGTATATCTGTTAAGAAGTAACATTTCAGCAAGTAGAAATAATATTGTGTTGATTTAAGTTGAGTAATTCATAATCTAAAAAGGAGAAGCATGAAAGTAATTACAATTATAGCTAATCTGATATTCTTAATATTTGTTGTTTATGTATTTGCTCAAGAAGAAAATATAACAAAGGGTGAAGCTATAATTCTTTCCCTGTGTTTTTTATTTCCAATTCTAAATGTAATCGCTTTATTATCATTAGTTAAAGGTAATAATTATTTTTCTCTGTATTTTCAAAGAAAAAGCCTTGAACAACATAAAAAAATTATTGAACTTCAAAAAGATATTGAAAAAGAAACCAATAAGACATCTTAAAAAATTATTAATTCTTTCAATAACCTTACTTCCAGCTATTGCTTTCAGATGTGAACTTAATGCCGAAAGCAAAACACAGAATTTAATTCACTATATCAAACCAGTATCAGCAACCTGCATCAGAGCCGTTGACGGTGACACAATCATTGTGAATATTGCAGGTGTAAAAGAAAGGGTTCGTCTTATTGGCGTTGATACCCCTGAAACAAAGCATCCAAGAAAACCTGTTCAGCGTTTCGGAAAAGAAGCGTATAACTTCACTTGGAGAATGGTAGAAGGCAAAAAGGTAAGGCTTGAATTTGACCAGAACCAGAGGGATAGGTACAAGCGTCTTTTAGCCTATGTCTATCTTGAAGATGGTACTTTTCTTAATGCAGAGATTGTTAAACAGGGGTACGGTCATGCTTATACTAAGTTTCCGTTTAAGTATATGCAAGAGTTTAGGCAATATGAAAGAGAAGCAAGAATAAAGAAAAGGGGATTGTGGAAATGATAACTTTAAACATAATTTTTATAGGAGAATAAAATGAACAGATTAAGTTATGTAGTTACATTATTTGTTTTATTTTTATATCCAAATGTCACGCAAGCAGAACCGTCAAAGACGGTAGAATATCTTATAAATGAACCTGTGTCTATGCTTGATTTGGGTATTTTGAAACTTAATAGAAAATTAGATAAATCAGATATAGAGTTTAGTTATAAAGATAAATCTTTAAAGAAAACTATGGGAATAGCCTACTATGATTTTCAAAAGAATCGAATGCTACTTGAATTTCGACTTGATTTAAACACAGATTTATTTAGAACCTTTGATTATAAAAACGAAACTCTTAGAACCGAAGAATGGGACCCAAAAACAGTCTGTAAAGACCAATTGTCAAGGGTCAGGGAGGAATTTGGGTTTAGTGATGATAATTCTAAAAAAGGTTATTCATCGAATGTTAGGTCTATACTTTCAATAGCAAACCATTTTGCTCATAGTGGCTACAAAAATAAAAATGTACCGAAGAACTTAACTTCTGAGATTGAAAATATTTCATATGTGGAAATTGATATAAGAGACGACTGCGCAATGTGTGTAATGAATAGGACTCTTGCAAAATGTGAAGGTAGTCTGTATGGCAAGGAAGTATTGTTTCATGACAAGTAGGTTTTTGAGTGTTAGGTATAACAATGCATTAAGGAAAGAGGGTCTGGAAGTAGCCAATAAATATCAGATTAAAGTTTGGGTTATTGAAAAATAGAGAAGCAAGATTAAGGGAAAGAGGGTTGTGGAAGTGATGTTTTTCTAAAGTTATCTTATTGTCAATTAAAATTTAATTAAAGGAAACGCAAAAAAAGCATCATATGAAAGATATTTTGGTAATTTTGATATTTTTGTTCCTTTTTGGGGGACTTGCAAACTTATTTGGGAAAGACTCGTCTGAAGATATTTCAAAAAATGGAAGTACATATGTATTGACAGAGGCTAAATATTTATTTGGCGGAAGCTGGTTTCACAAAGATAAAATTACATTTAACGATGATAACTTTCTAATAAATAAAAAATCTCTTATTATGGGAAATAAAGCAGTTAGAATTCCTCATAGTAAAGTTACTGAAGTGGTTTTTGAAGAGGGTTACTGGTATGATTCTGTAAAAATAAGAACTGGTTGGAAATTATTTAGTTCCGATTATGAATTTTATATTAAAAATAAAGGAAGCACTTTCTTTATAAAATTAATTATTGAAGGATATGCATCCAATTTTATATTAATAGAAGAAAGGACTTTAACAAAAAGAGTTGCATCATTCATATCATCTATAGGTGGTAAGGTGAAAGAAAATTAACCCCTTTTTGTTTTGCTCCCCCGAAGGGGCAGTTGATAGGATTTTAAGGCAGTCTGAATTGTTTGCTGAAGACTGGGTTTCAAAGGAACAACAGGCGAATAATGATTGCCGTTAAGAAAGTAAGTATTATAATAAAGGTTATAGAAAGGAGGTGAATTATGTGGAAATTAAAAACAGTACTGCTTCTATCATTGCTGATCTGTTCCTCAATGGTTAATGCAGAAAATTTTGTAAGGGAATATACCTATACAGCGTCAGACGATGACTCATTAAATGATGCAAGAGCCAAAGCAGCAAATCAAATGTCTAAAGAACTTCTTAATGAAATAGGAATTTATATTAGAAGCGAAACCTTGCAGAGAGGCACAGATAAAGATAGTGCTATTGTTGAAAGGTTAAAGACCGTGACTGCAGGCATTGGAGAGTTCAAAGTACTTAATGAGAAGTGGGATGGTCGCAAATATTTTGTTAAAGCTAAAATAACTGTGGATGTCAAGAACGCTATGGAAGAATTAGAAGATGCCATAGAAGATACAAAAAAAAGCAGGAAACTGGAGATTCTCTTGGAGGAGGAAAGAGAGAAGAACGAGTACCTTGAAAAGAAAGTAAATAAACGAACGGCTTATGAACCGAAGAAATATAAATATGAAACGAAGAAACCTAAAAAGGATTGGAGCTTTGGTGCTATTATGAGCAGGCTCTACGGATTTGAAGAATAGGAGGTATTATGAGATATTTAATTTTTGTTTTACTGTTTAGCTTAATCGGCTGTGCGGGGAATGTAAATAAAATGTCAATGAGTGCTGTTGACCATCCTGAATGGGTTGTGAAGGGTAATGACAGTTTTGAAGATGAAAAGTATTTTTATGGAATAGGCTCTGCTTCTGGTTTTAATAATTATTCTCTTAGAAGAGTAGCTGCGGACAACAGAGCAAGAAATGATATAGCCAAATACCTTAAAGTCTATACGTTGTCATTGATGAAAGATTACGAAGCGTCTATTGCTGAGGAGTCAAGAGTTAATATTGAACGCCTGACAGAAAACGCCATACGAACTGTTACAGAATACACACTTGTTGGCGTAGTGATTATAGATCACTGGGAACATCCCAACAGGAACGAACTATTCTCACTCGCAAGGATTGATAAAGCTGCCGTAGCTGAGCGAGTCAGAGAAAATGCAGAAAAACTACATAAAGAATTGTTAAGAGAAAGGAAAGAGTAATGCCAGTAAATTGATTATTAACACTCAAGGAAGGCGGGAAGGATGTACAAAGTGGGAGAAAAAAAACGTAAAAATTACTTTCATCATAAATCGTGTAAATGGCGATCTGTATATTTCAGGTATTCAAATTTAGAGCGGTTACAACAATCTATGCATTA
>Ga0066827_10000244_pt1 | contig 24882 bp, 26 predicted proteins | sample ETNtaG_34_FD_65609 | JGI IMG/M metagenome (GOLD analysis project Ga0066827, IMG submission 65609) | Marine microbial and viral communities from oxygen minimum zone, Eastern Pacific Ocean - ETNP201306SV51 | ecosystem: Environmental > Aquatic > Marine > Oceanic | place: Pacific Ocean: Eastern... | reverse complement strand
GTCAGGAGAGAAGAGATCGGTTTTCGTATTTCCGACCCCGGTCCACCGGCGCGATACAGGGATGTCCCGTTAGAATCGTTGATGCTTACAGGGGATGAAAACATTATAGACATAGATCTGGTCGTCCAATATAAAATTTCCAGTGCGGTTGAATTTTTATTCGAAGTAAGGCGCCAGAGGAAGGCAATAAGAGATGCCACGGAAGCCGCAATCAGGGAAGTTGTAGGAAGAACGGAGATTGATCAGGTATTGACTGTTGGTAAATTTGAAGCTCAAAATGAAACAAGAGAACTCATCCAAAATATTTTAAATACTTATGAAATGGGAATACAAATTGTCGCTGTCCAACTGCAGGATGTTCATCCGCCAAAACAGGTTGTTGATGCTTTTAAAGATGTTGTAAGCGCCAAGGAGGATAGAGAGCGTTTAATTAACGAAGCCCAGGGATATAGAAACTCTGTTATACCGGAAACAAGAGGTAAGGCAGCGCAAATTGTTAGAATGGCTGAGGCATATAGAGAAGAGAAAATCAATAAAGCAGAAGGAGATGCGAAAAGATTCGATAGCATTTTGCTGGAATATAATAAAGCAGAGGATATTACCAGGAAAAGACTCTACATTGAGACAATGGAAGAGATTTTACCTGGCATAGAAAAATATATTGTTGATCAGAAAAGCGGAGGGATTCTTCCTATTTTACCAATTGGGCCTAAAGGACTTGGAAGCCTTGAAAAAACAGAAAAATAATTAACTTATGGCTAAAAACCTTGCAGTACTCATTATTGCGGTTATTCTTGTTACGATAAATCTTAGCGTATATACCATTTCCATGGTAGAGCAGGCGGTTATTACGCAATTAGGAAAACCGGTCAGAAATGTTGACGAACCGGGATTGCATTTTAAAATTCCTTTTATTCAAAAAATCACTAAATTTCCGAAACAGTTGTTGGATTATGATTCTGCTCCAACGGAAATATTAACTAAAGACAAAAAAAACTTGCTTATCGATAATTACGCGAAATGGAGAATTCTTAATTCCCTGAAGCTTCTGCAAACAGTTAGAGATACCAATGGCGCTCAATCCCGTTTGGATGATATTATTTATTCTGAACTCAGGGTGGAACTTGGACGGCACAATTTGATTGATATAGTCTCAACAACCAGAGATGAAATCATGAAGCTTGTGACTAAGCGGACTAATGAGAAAGCAAAAGAGTATGGGATATCAGTGTTGGATGTGAGGATCAAAAGAGCGGATATGCCGCAGGAAATTGCTAATTCTATTTATAACCGTATGAGAACGGAAAGGGAGAGAATCGCAAAAGAATACCGGGCGCAGGGAAAAGAAGAAGCCCAGAAAATCCGGGCTAAAACCGATAAAGAGAAAATAGTTCTTTTGGCAGAAGCGTATAAGAAAGAACAGGGAATTCGAGGAGAAGGGGACGCAGAATCTATTAAAATATATGCCAAATCTCTTGAAAAAGATCCTGAATTTTATAGTTTTATAAGATCAATGGAGGCCTATAAAGTTCTCTTCAAAGAAAAATCCACCATTATCCTTCCCCCTGATACGGAATTTTTTAGATTCCTGAAAGAATCAAAATAGAGTTTATTTTTTATTCGTGTCTTTCGTGAGCTTCGTGGTAAAAGTTTTGGTTGCGGCTTCGCCGCGGTGTGTGCTTTGTGGTTAAATAGAATGTAGAGAGACGGTTCTTATTTTCCGTTTATCATCTTAACAAATTTATTGACTTCTCCTTTATTCTTATTACCTTCCTGCGTGGGAAAATTATTCTTAGAAAATTCTCATATGTCAATACATACTTTACTGAACCGTTAATTGTAATGCATAAGGTTTTGTTGATTCATATAATTTGCGATATTCGAAAAAGCTGATAGCTGCCCGCTTTCAGTTCTCCAGCAGATACTCCAGAATGGCTTTTTGAACGTGAAGGCGGTTTTCTGCTTGCTTATAAATGATAGATTGCGGACCATCCATCACTTCCGATGTAATTTCCTCTCCCCTGTGAGCCGGCAGGCAGTGCATTATTAAAGGATCTTTGCCAGATTTTTTAACCAGATCGCTGTTAAGCTGAAAAGCTTTAAAAGCTTCTTTTTTCTTAACGGCCTCCTCTTCCTGTCCCATGCTGACCCACACGTCGGTGTAAATCACATCTGCTCCTGAAACCCCGTCTTGCGGATCATGGAATAACTCAATTTTCCCGTTAGTTTTTCCTGTTTCCTCCCGCGCGATTTTTAAGATATTGTAATCAGGGAGGTAATTTTCAGGGCATACAATCCTTAAATCCAGCCCCATTCTTGCGGCGCCGTTTATCCAGGAATTTGCAACATTATTCCCATCACCCAGGTAAACTATCCTGATTTTTTTTAAATCATCCACATGCTCCTGAATGGTAAAAATATCCGTTAATATCTGGCATGGGTGCAGAAGATCGGAAAGGCCGTTAATAACCGGTACATCGGCTGCATTTGCGAGATCTTCTACTTCTTTATGAGAATAAGTTCTGATGACTATTCCGTCAAGATATATAGACAGAACCTTGGCGGAATCGGACAGGCTTTCTCCTCTTTTCCACTGCAAATCTTTGTGATCAAGGAACAAAGCTTTCCCGCCTAATTGATACATCCCCACTTCAAAGGAAATCCGGGTTCTGGTGGATGATTTTTTAAAGATCATCCCCAAGGTCTTTCCTTTTAAAGGGGCATAGTTGTTGGAAGGGCTTAATTTTTTCAATTCCCGCACCTTTGAGAAGACCTCGTTGATTTCATCGATCTCAAAATCAAATATGTTGACCAAGCTTTTCATCAAAACATTGCTCCAGGATATTTATTAAGGAATCGATTTCATTTTTTTGAACGATTAGCGGAGGTACAAATCGCAAAATCTTTTCCTGAATACAGTTAATTAAAAAACCTTTATCCATGCAATAGTTTACGATCTCCGATGAGGGGGAGTCCATTTCCATTGCAACCATAAGTCCTTTTCCCCTGATGTCTTTTATGAATGGAAATCTTTTTTTCATATCATTCAGCTTGCTGAGGAGATAGGTTCCCATCTCCTCTACATGGGAGAGAAGATTCTTATGTGAGAATTCTTTAAAGGCCGCTAAACCTGCTGCCGCGGCTACTGGATTTCCTCCGAAAGTTGAGGCATGGTTTCCCGGTTTAAACGCACTTATGATTTTGTTTGTGGCTAACATCGCGCCAATAGCGATACCACCGGCCAACCCTTTCGCTAACGTCATAATATCCGGCTCAATTTCATAATGCTGATACGCAAATAACCGTCCGGTCCGTCCCATTGCAGTTTGCACTTCATCCAGTATAAGGAGGAGATCATTTTTATTACATATATCTTTAAGGGATTTAAGGTAGTTATCATCCGGAATATTAACGCCTCCTTCTCCCTGTATCGGCTCTACCATTACAGCGCATGTTTTAGAGGAAATGGCCTCCGTGACCGCTGCTGTATCATCAAAGGGCACACATTTAAAACCGCTTGATAGTGGTTCAAATCCCTTTTGTATTTTAGCCTGACCGGTTGCCGATAAAGTTGCCATGGTTCGGCCATGAAAAGATTGTTTCATGGTTATTATTTCATATTTTTCTTTTCCCTGGTCGTGGAAATACTTTCTAACAAGTTTAATAGCCGCTTCATTAGCCTCCGCACCACTGTTGCAAAAAAAAGCTTTATCCGCGAAAGAGTTTTTTACAAGCTCTTCCGCCAATTCGATTTGAGGCTCAATGTGATACAGGTTTGAGACGTGCAGTAGTGTTTCCACCTGGTTTTTCACCGCGGTTACAATCGCGTCAGGGCAGTGCCCGAGGTTGCAGACCGCTATGCCGCTTACAAAATCAAGGTATTCCTTTCCATCAGCGTCCCAAACCTTTGTCCCTTTTCCCCTGACAAGGGCAATGGGAAAGCGACCATAAGTTTGAGCAATATATTTATTGGATTTTTTTATAAGTTCTTTTGTTTTCATAGACATTACACTTAAAGGTGGTTCGAGAAATGCCCCTGTATCATTTACTGCCGGTGCCGTGACATTGGGGGCAGGGAGAGGGAGATATAAAACGACTGATTAGCTGTCCGTACCCTTCACATTTTTCGAACTGGTTTTTTTCAATAGTCACTTTTTGCACGTATATATAATTTCTCCTGCGTTTTGTAACCTTCCTGAGATATTCTTTTGTAGAATTTTCATCAGGTTTTTATCAGGGTGATATTTTTTCGCAAGCTCTTTGTATGCTTTTTTAACTTCAGTGACAGGGGAAAGTACCGGTAACTGCAAATCTTTATAGTAATTTTCCACGAAATTCCATAAAGCGGCTAGTTGCCACAACCAAAAGGAGCCACCGCTCCAGTGAACAAACAGAAAATTCTTCCTAAAAAAAGAAGGTTTTATAGTGTAATAATATAAAAATAAATATTAATAAATTATAGCAGAATGCGAATTTTTTCCAAATAAGATTATTTTATATGTTTTGCTTTCATAAATCTAAACATTTAAGAGTTCATCCCGAAGCTTTCCGTTAAAATTTTCAATGTACCAGTTCTCAAAAAAGGGCATCAAGTCTATTCTCGACTGCATTTATAATTTGTATTGTACTTTAAAAAAATTCAATCTAAAATCGATTATGAAAATAACTTTAGGCGCTGTTTAGTCGCAGTTTGGTTTTTCCTTTTACTGCGACTTATGCAAGGCTCTTATTAAAGTTAAATCTTTTTTACATTATTTTTTATGTAGTCAAGAGTGAACTTGACCCTTTTACATTGTTTGAAAAAGAAGCTCCTCAGTATGTTACTATCTTAATCATGGCAAAAAGGAAAGCCAGCGAACCGGAAAAACCGATCAAGTTCTTTAAATATCAGAAGCAAAAAATGACTTTTTACCTCTTCTATTCCGAGTCTTGCATAATCAACACTGAAAAGGAATAAGGAAATGAAACTGAATCCAGGTGCATATATTGGAGCCATAATAGTTAGTTTTTTAGGAGCCGCTCTTGGTGTAATCTCTGATAATTTTATTATTTTTTTAGCTTGTGTTGTACTTGGTGGGCATTATGGAGGAAAAATAGGCAAATTCACATGGGATAAAATCTTTCATGAAAAGAGGAATTCTTAGAAAATTTACGTGGATAGCTGTATCAAGAAGGAAATGATCCGTCTTAATAATTTTTTAGTCCTTGCTTCAATTTAAAAGGATGGTAAGTCCGCTCTTGACCCATTTTTGAAGTAAAAAAACTACGTCGGCACGCTTGATGCTTTGTAGCCCCGGCAAACTTTTGTGTGCAAGATTAAGGTATTAGGTGAAAAGCTTAACAAAAACAGTGTAAAATTATGTGCGGACGTTTTGTTCTTAGTTTAAGTACTGTTGATATAATAAAAGAATTTGCAGTTGATAAAGTTTTTGCTGAATCAATTCCAAGTTATAATATAGCTCCAACTCAAATGGTTTCCGGTATTGTGAACGATGGCAGCAACTGTCTTGTTCAATTTCAATGGGGATTAATACCATCCTGGGCAAAAGATCCATCCATAGGCAGCAAAATGATCAACGCGCGCGCTGAAACACTTTCAGGAAAACCAAGTTTCAAAAAAGCCTTCAAACAACAACGTTGCTTAATTATTTCGGATGGTTTTTATGAATGGCGTAAAGATGGGAAAGCGAAGACTCCATATTTTATAAGACTCAAGGCGCATGAGTTATTTGGTTTTGCTGGATTGTTCGATATCTGGACTTCATCAAAAGGAGAAAAAACTAAGTCTTGTACGATCATAACCACTGAGTCAAACGAATTGCTCAAACCTGTTCATAGCCGGATGCCTGTTATTATTCCAAAAGATGATGAACCTTTATGGCTTAATCCAGCTATGCAGAATGAAAAACAAATATTTCCTGTCCTAAAACAATATTCTTCTGAGAAAATGGAATGTTACGAGGTATCTAAAACAGTAAATTCTCCTGCAAATAATTCTCCAGATTGTATTAAACCTATTTAATTAAAATCTTATTTTACAAATAAGTACAAATATTCATCAAATCTCCCCTTTTTGTCTTGACAGTGAACGTTTGTTCACCATAAAATAATATTGTGGAAAAAGATAAAAAAACAAAGGCAAGAATTAGTGCTTTAGCAAATTTTTATTATAGCAAAAGAAGGATGCCCAGCTTTTCAGAACTTAATGAAATTTGGAAACTTAAATCAAAAAATGCAGTTTCAAAAGTAGTGGATGAACTTGAAAAATTGAAAGTTTTAGTGAAAGACAAAAAAGGAAGACTTATTCCACGCTCCTTAATTTCTCCCTTAAGACTGCTTGGATTTGTGGAAGCTGGTTTTCCAAGTCCTGCAGAAGAAGAACTTGCTGATACTATTTCATTGGATGAGCTTCTTGTAGAAAATAAAGAAGCAACATTTCTCTTAAAAGTATCTGGTGACTCAATGTCAGAAGCTGGAATACTACCTGGAGACATGGTTATAGTTGATAAAGGGAAAAGCCCTAAAACCGGAGATATTGTAATAGCTGAAGTAGATGGAGAGTGGACAATGAAATATTTAAGAAAAAGAGGTAAAAAAGTATTCCTTGTTCCAGCAAACCAAAAATACATACCAATAACCCCAAAAAAGAGTCTTAGAGTTGCCGGAGTTGTAACTGCTGTTGTAAGGAAATATTAAATGGAAAATATAAGCCGACCTTTAACAATTCATTCATGGCCAAAAGCCATCGCTCATGTGGACGCGGACGCATTTTTCGCGTCATGCGAGCAAGCTGTGAACCCTGAGCTGAAAGGAAAACCTGTTATCACAGGAAAAGAAAGGGGCATAGTAGCCGCTGCGAGTTACGAAGCAAAAGCAAAGGGAGTAAAAAGAGCTGTCAACCTTTTTCAAGCAAAGAAAGTCTGCCCCGACCTTATCATGCTCCCTTCCGACTACGAGATTTACAGCCTCTTTTCAGTCAGAATGTTTGAAATATTCAGACGCTTCTCCCCGGACGTGGAAGAATATTCTATTGACGAAGCTTTTATTGATCTCACAGGTTTAAGAAGGAGTTTTCATGGTTCTTACAGAAGTATTGCAAGAAAGATACAGACAACTGTAGAAAAAGAACTTGATATCACCGTATCCATTGGTCTCAGTGTTTCCAAGGTTCTGGCAAAAATTGCTTCAAAACACAAAAAGCCAAAAGGGCTCACTGCTATCCCCGGAAGGGAAATACATCGCTACCTTGCCGACCTGCCGGTAGATAAGGTCTGGGGGATTGGAGCAAACACAGCGGCACACCTTAGAAAACTTGGACAAAACACTGCTCTCAAGTTTTCCCGGAAAGATGAGGAATTTGTAAAAAAACACTTTACCAAACCACACATAGAAATATGGCATGAACTGAACGGCAGAAGCATCTACCCGGTAACTACTGAGGAAAGGAGCGGCTATAAATCCATCAGCAAGGTAAAGACCTTTACTCCCCCATCTAATGACAAAAGTTTTATATTTGCCCAGATTTCTAAAAATCTTGAGAATGCCTGCATAAAGGCACGGCGGCATAATCTCGCGGCAACAAGGCTCATAATATTGCTGAGGAGAAAGGATTTCAAAGATACAGGGATAGAAATAAAATTGACTCGCCCAACTGCTTATCCTGCTGAACTGTTTGAGCCCTTAAGGAAGGGCTTCATTAAAACCTATAACCCAAAGATTTTTTACCGTTCTACAGGTGTTGTATTGGCCGGACTGATGCCGGCAGGCAGTATCCAGCGCGGCCTTTTTGACGACGGTACCCGGATAGAGGGAATGCGCAAAATATATATGGCAGTGGACAAAATTTCCGAAAGATTTGGCAAACATACCCTCCAGCACTGTTCAAGTCTCCCTGCAAAGCTTCAGGCACAGCACGAGGGAAAGAGAGGAGATATTCCAAACAGAAAAACCGAACTGTTCAGTGGTGAAAACAAAAGGCAGAGGCTTGGAATGCCGTTAATAACAATTAATATTTGAAGAATACAATATAACCCGTGCTGGTTTATGGCAAATACGCAGGTCTAGCGTTTGGAAGCAAGAAGAAAGAGTTACGATCCGCGTGATTTAGCATTAGCTTTTAGTGTGGAATTCTTAATCCAGTTCTTAATGGCGGGTTCAAAAAACTTCTAAAAATCCCCACCCCAATAAAATATAAACACCTAATTATTATAACTGCAATTTTCTAAAATGTTTCCACTCAATTTTCCATTTTGCCAAATTGTAAAATTTATGAGCATTAATTCGTTATTAAATTTACACTATCTCATTTGGTAGCAAAAAGGTTTGCTACTTGGCATTCATAATGGATTATAATGTAAGTGCCTTACTTAAGTCTGCCACATTGAGTTTCTATTGAAGCTCCCCGCAGCAAGCTACGGGGAATGTGCTCGCTCAACTTTCATTTTCATAAAAGGAATCTCTATGAAAAAAACAATCATTAGCATACTTTTCTTAGTTTTTCTTTCTGGTTCTGTGGCTGCTACAGATATTGAAGTGCAAAATGAATTGGAACGGGGCTATCCAGAAGACATGGTCTTTATAAAAGGGGGCTGCTTTGAAATGGGAGATCAGTTTGGAGAAAATTATGATGATGAAAAGCCTATTCATGAGGTTTGCGTTGATGATTTATTTTTGGGAGAGCATGAGGTAACCCAGAGAGAATGGCGAAAGGTGATGGGAAGAAACCCATCAGAGTTCAAGAGCTGTGGAGGCGATTGCCCTGTGGAAAGTGTTTCCTGGAATGATGTGCAGGAGTATATTATAAAGCTAAACAAAAAAACCGCTAAGAACTACCGCCTACCAACCGAAGCGGAATGGGAGTATGCAGCAAAAGATAGGGGGAAGAGAATAAAATGGGCAGGTTTTTCTAATGAAAGAGATTTGTCTCAATATGCCAACTTCTGTGATGAGAGCTGTGAGCTTGCCTGGAAAACGAAAAATCAGAATGATGGTTATAAAAACACAGCCCCTGTCAAGTCATATAAGCCTAACAGATTAGGTTTATATGACATGGCTGGCAATGTATGGGAATGGGTATCTGACCGGTATGGGGACTATTATGGTAAGGGCCCCCGACTTAATCCTGAAGGACCGGCAAGCGGCAATTACCGGGTTATTCGGGGCGGTTCATGGGGCACTGAACCGATAGACCTTCGTACCGCTAAGCGATCCAGGTACTTTCCAATCATTCGTAATCCCTACATAGGCTTTCGGTTGGCCCTGGATAAAAAATTGAATTGAACGTACACAGCAAGCGCATTCCCCTTGGTTTTGCCACGGGGTTAACGAGCGAACTTAAATAGAATTAAACTCCTTACACAGAAGATTCCCTGCGGTCTTGCTGCAGGGAGCTTCAATAGTTTTTTTCATATTAAATCGTTCTAAATGCTTCCTGAACTTGTGAATAGTTAAACCATGAAAACATTAGTGTATTATTTAGGACTGGTTTTACAGCTTATTGGAATGGCTACCATGATGGCAGTTATCATCCTTTTTTTTGGAGAAACCAAAATGCAGTTTTTGCTGAATATGTCGATATTAGGAGTAGCTGAATTTTATTGTGGCTATTGGCTAATTCGAAATTTTAAAAAAAGAAACTAATTACTAAACTCCTAAATTTATGTATAGGAATTTGAAGCTTCCCGCGGTAAGACTACGGGGAATCTTCTGTGTAAGGAGTTTAATTCTATTTAAGTTCGCTCGTTAACCCCGTGGCAAGTCCAAAAGTTTGTAAAAACTTGCATGGACGGCAGTTATAGGAATTTTGAAAAAACTAGTCAGGATGATCTAACTTGACTAAATCTTTATTGTAAAGCTTGAATGGGCAATTAACTGATGATAAAGTTATAGCATCTAAAGACTTATACCTATCGCATTTTTAATAACTTGGGGGGGTCGTATGAATAAAAAAGCAATTAAAATAGGGGTTGTTTTGTCAGGATGTGGTTTCCAAGATGGTGCTGAAATCCACGAATCAGTTTTAACTTTATTGTCCATCCAAAAGAATGGTGCAGAGTATGTTTGTTTTGCGCCAGATATTCCACAGCACCATGTAACAAATCATATTTCTGGAGAGAACATGAATGAAACCAGAAATGTTTTAACAGAATCTGCAAGAATAGCTCGTGGGAAGATATCACCATTAAATACTTTTGATCCAGCTAAGATAGATGCTTTAATATTTCCAGGAGGTTTTGGAGCTGCTCTAAATTTGTCATCATTTGCTACTCAAGGGACAAACTGTAGTGTAAATGAAGATGTGGCAAAAGCAATTGGCAGTATGATAGAGCAAAAAAAGCCAATTGGTGCTCTATGTATTTCTCCAGCAATTATGGCGAAAGTTCTTAAAGGCGCAGAACTTACTATTGGCCAGGATAAAGGTACGGCAAAAACACTAGAAGAAATGGGAGCAAAGCACAAAATAACAAATCCAGGTGAGATTGTAGTTGATCCAAAATTTAAATTGGTTACAACTCCTTGTTATATGCTCGAATCAACTATCCCCCAAATAGCTGAAGGGGCTGAACGTGTTGTTAAAACCATTATCGATATGCTGAACTAAACCAACAAAGACTTCGATAGGATTAAAACTCATAGTTGTTTTGTCGGTACAATAATATAGAATTTGATTCTACCTTTACCTTATTCTTTTCCAAAAACGGAATTCTTTTTCTGATGAACTCCTTTTTAAAAGCATTATGGTAAACCGTTTCTTTAAACCCATGCATAAGAATTTTAACAATTAAATCGATGTTTGTAATATCATACCCTTTGGGTGTGCTTATATATTCACAATTAGGACAATCAAATGATTGATAGAAAAATAATAGAAGGTAAACATAACATGAACAGAGCAGGCAGGGTGATAGAGGATTACAACGAATTAAGGCAAAGGTATAAAAAAGACTACCTTAGCAGGAGAGATGTTCTTAAAGCTGCTGGATATGTTGGTGGGCTTGCTGCATTAGTTGGTGTATTTGGAATACCCTCTTTAGCAAGCGCGGAAATATCAATGCCTGAGATCAAAAGGTTAATGAACAGAAGCACTGTTGATGATGTTTTACAAAGAGAATATGACAATAAATTAATTCAAAAGATTAAGTACAATCCATCCACTAAAAAAACAAACTTTGATGAATTAGTTTTTCAAAAGGATTTATCACCAGATAAGAGAAAGCCTGTTTTGGTGATGTTTTATGGCAGTCCAGGAGAAAGTGATTCTCCTTTTGAAAAAAGAGAGGCCATTGTTCTTAGAGAACTATCCTATCAATATAAAGGACAACTATTTTTTGCAGCTTATAATATTAAAGAAACAAAAAATATAAGCGAAGACATTAAAGATATATGGCAGCATATTATTAAGAAACATAGTGTTAACGCCTCTCCATCAATAGCAATGTACTCTAAGTTTGAGTTAGCAACTGGTGAGACTCCTTCGGAAAATAGAGGAATGATAAAACAGATTGATATTTTAAGAGGAGGGCCTGATGCAGACAAGGAAATTAATGAAAACTGGCTCCCTTTTTTAAAAGATAAATGGATTACTACTAATTTAACATCCCTTAACAACGCCTATGCGTGGAGATTTAATAATTCAGGCAAAAAGAATAGGATTTTTTATGAAATCAGAAGACCCAGACATAGTATTTAACTGATTTAATATTTCCAACATTGAAATATTAAATTTCCCTCTATCGAGCCTCCAAAAGAAATAAAAGGTATTATTACGATGGCAACCAGATTATAAATTAGACGGTAAAAACAAAATACAAAACATAGATTATGATTCCTTTCATGATGAACTCCTTTTATAAATCATGATTTTATTACTTAACACTCCATAGTAGCAGAAAAATATCTACAGTTAAATTGAACGATTAACCATTTTCGTTATTTTTCCTCCACGGCGCAAACTTCAGTAAGAGCAACATTCCGGGAATTGCGATTAGCACGCAGAAAATAAAGAAACTTGCCCAACCCATGACTTCAGCCATGAATCCTGTAGGCGCGGAAGCAAAAACCCGAGGCACTCCCATTATGCTGCTTAAAAGTGCGTATTGAGTTGCAGTAAATTTTTTATTAGTAAGGCTTGCCATAAAAGCGACAAAGGCGGAAGTCCCTGATCCAGCGCTGAAGTTTTCGAAGGCTACTACTGCGGCTAATGCCGGAATGTTATGGCCTATATAAGAGAGGACCGTAAACCCCGCGGTTGAAATTGCCTGGAGAAATCCGAAAACCCAGAGGGATCGGTTGATACCATATCGAAGAATAAATATTCCTCCGGCCAGGGAACCTATAATAGTTGCCCAAAACCCAAAAAGCTTCACAACCGCTCCGATTTCGGTTTTTGAAAAGCCAATATCCAAATAAAAAGGAATTGTCATAGCAGAAGCCATGGTATCGCCAATCTTATAAAAAAGGATAAAGGCTAACATCCACAAAGCGCCTGTTCGTGAAAGATATTCCCTGAAAGGGTCAATCACCGCTTCTTTCAGACTCTTTGGATATGCTTCAGGAACTTCCGGCTCCGGAGTTAATAAAGTTGTAATGACTCCGACAGACATACAGGATGCCATTGTTAAGTAAACTGTCTTGAATGAAGTTACATCTGCTAATATCAGTCCTCCTCCGGAAGCCAATAGCATTGCAACACGGTATCCATTAACGTAGAGGGAAGAGCCTAGGCCCAACTCTTGATCTGCTAAATCCTCTCTGCGGTAGGCGTCTATTAGAATGTCCTGGCTTGCGCTGAAAAAAGTTACAAGAAAAGCTGCAATAGCTACCAGCCAGGGATTATTTGATGGATTTGTAAAACCAAGTCCTGCGATAGAAACCATGAGAGTGATCTGTGCAACAAGAAGCCATCCTCTTCTTCTTCCTAAAAATGAAGGAGTGAAGCGGTCAAAAAGGGGTGCCCAGAGAAACTTTAAAGTATAGGGAAGTCCCACTAAAGCCATCAGCCCGATAACACTTAGATCAACTCCTTCATCTTTCATCCACGCCTGTAAGACGGAAATTGTGAGAAGAAGCGGGAGCCCGCTGGCAAAGCCCATGACAAAGCTCACCAGCATCCGGCGGCTGAATACGGCTTTAATTATAGGCGGCATGAGCTGAGTGTAACATATTATTCAAGGAAAAATAGATGGTTTTATTTTTTGCAACGATTTAATTTAACATTTAGAATAGAAGGAAATATTTTACGGAGACACCAGGACACTAAGATTGTTTTATTAGTGTCTTTGTGGCGAAATTTACTGTTATGAATAAATTAAATAAACGTTCTTATTTTTTTGACAACGGGATTTGTTTTGAATGCCAGCAATGCGGCGTCTGCTGCACGGGAAACCCGGGAACTATATATGTCGACAAATCAGAGTTATCCTCCATCGCAAAATTTTTAAAAATACATGTTGCAGATTTTAAGGAAAAATATTTATATCCTTTCAAAAACAGTTATAGTATCCGGGAACATCCGGATGGACGGTGTTTCTTTTATAAAGACATGTGCAAAATTTACTCAATACGTCCCGGTCAGTGCAGTTCCTATCCATTCTGGTTTACCAATTTGCGATCTGAGAAAAAATGGAAAAGTGTTTCTAAGGAGTGCCGGGGGATTGGACAAGGTCATCTTCATTCAAAGAAAAAAATACTTAAAGTTGTCCAGACCACATTTCCCTGAATTATAGATTCATTGGTTGGTGCGAAGTGCTTTTGAGATTCGGTGTTGATCAGAAAAAATTATTATTGATAATCAATTGAAGCTCCCTACAGCAGAGCTGCGAGAAACGCGCTCGCTAAACACATTCAATTGAAAGAATATTCCATTGGAAACAGAGAACGCCAAAAAAGAATTGAACAAGCAGATAAAGACCAGTGCCTTATGTATTTTTGGATTTTCACTAATGATCTGGGCTATAGAACTGGTCAATATGTTTGTGGGACACCAGCTTAATAGGTTTGGCATATTACCACGCACATTGTATGGGCTTATTGGAATTCCGCTAAGTCCATTTCTTCACGGGGGAATTTGGCATACCCTGCTGAACACAGTTCCTTTTGTAGTGTTAGGAGGACTCATTATAACAAGGGGCATTGGAGAGTTTCTTGAAGTTTCCCTGTTTATCATTCTTGTGAGTGGAGGTTGTCTCTGGTTATTTGGCCGTGCTTCTTACCATGTCGGTGCCAGCGGACTCATCTTTGGTTATTTTGGATTTATAGTTGCGCGCGGATGGTTTGATAAAAGTATAAGTTCTATAGTTGTTGCCTTTATAACTCTATTCCTCTATGGCGGAATTCTATGGGGCCTGCTGCCCGTTTTCCCTCATGTTTCCTGGGAAGGACATCTTTTTGGATTGATTGCCGGCATTCTTGGCGCACGCCTTGCGAAACCGGAATAATATCGGGTGACCGTTGGCAGAGATCAGTCAGGTCTTACCGGAGAGACGCTAGAATACAGTGCGGCCAGAGGCCGCAACCGGTTTTAGGACCCCTTGTATTTCCTCCTTCGAAATACTCAGGACATATCTTAATAGAGGGGATTACACCACCCTTAATCAGGATGTCCGAAAAATATTCTATATTTGCTAAAATCCTATTAGAAGACTTGTTAGGCAGTTCTTCTTTACCTGCGAAGACAAACCTTTCTACTATAAAAAAAAGAAAGGACATAATGTTTAAATGAAGCTGCGGAAGGGAAATAGATTGACGGGGAAAAACTGTCCCTTGATGAAATAGCTTTTGAAGAATTTTGCCGGAAAAATTTCGACGAAGAAAAGTGGTTAAAAGGAAATAGAATAAAATTTTAAAAAATTGAAAGTGTTTACCAAGCGCATTCCTCACAGCTTGTTGCGGGGAGCTTCAAAAAGAGATTATTGCTGCTTTGTGTCCTATCCAATCACAACCCTTTTTTATTCATTTCTTCTTCATAATACTTGTTATACATGACTTCCCATTCATTAGACCCTTCCCAAATATCCTTTGAAAGAGAATCTAATTTATTTTTTACGAAAGCATCCACCTCATCGTCAACTGCTAATACATCCGTTATAACTTTGACTATTTGGAGTCTCACGTCAGTTGGTTCCTCAATATAATCCACTTCATCCCTCTTACCAAAATCATTCATAATACAATTTGCCAGATGATTTATTTTTTCCCTAGACAATTTCACAGAACCAGATCCCTTTCCCTGACCAGTTTCTTTTTAATCATTTGAAACATTCTCCGATGATCAACATTTCCACTGTTCATTTCGTTCGCATAACTTGCGATTATTTTTTTAACTTCATCGTCTAATTTATCTTCAACCATTAAATCTTCAATGATAATGTCGCTAATGATCTCTTTCAGTTTAGAGAAATCTTCAGTAAAGATGATAAACTCCTCATCAAGTAGAGAAGATGTCAGCTTGTCTGTAATAAGCGCTATCATTTCTTTTTTTAATCGCATTGTTTAAACTCTAAAAGGTTTTATTTATTCTTCATAATACCACAGCGCGGCTTCGCCGCAACCAAAATTCGGTATGGAAAGCCACCCGATTGACTCAAAAAATTTTTGCAGAGCTACGAAGCTAAGCTTGGCTTTGAGTTCAGCTTTGCTAAAAATGCTCAGTTTTATAAGTTTTCAGAACAGAGTAATTAATTCCCGCATGATTTTTTAGTTTTTCCACATAAGCATATGGCAGTTTTATCTTTCCGATCAGAGGGATCAACTTTCCCTCTCCATGACAATCAGACCCCCCGGTTACTAAAAGATCGTGTTTTCTTGCCATAGCTAAAAGGCATTGCGAATCCTTTTTGTCAAATTTTGAATGATAGACTTCCAGCCCTTTTAAGCCTATTGAAGTTAAAGAACGGATTAAATCATCCAGATGTTTTGACTCCGGATGAGCAAGAACAGGTATACCCCCTGCACTTAATATCAATTTAATAGCCTCCTGAGGGGTTAAGGCATCTACTTTTTCATAAGCCGGTTTGTCGGAACTTATATATTTGTCAAATGCTTCATAGATATGGGAAACAATTTTATTTCTACAAAGAAAATGAGCAAGGTGCAGGCGACCCATAGTCCCGGGACCCGCAAATTTCAATAGAGCATCAAAATCTACATGTACATCCTGTGCACTCAGGTTATTTACGATCTTTTTTAACCTGTTTTCCCTTTTTTTCTTTAGCTCAGCCAGGGTCTTTTGTAACGTGACATCCTGGTAGTCAATAAAATATCCCAAAAGGTGAATTTCTCCAGCCACAGTTGAAGCGCTTAGTTCAATACCTGGAATAACTTCAATACCGTATTGCTTAGCTTCTGAAACAGCTATAGCAACACCTTCAACAGTTTCATGATCGGTAATAGAAATGGCTTTCAGACGGTGTATGAAGGCGTTTTTTAAAACGTCTTCAGGAGATAAAAAGCCATCAGAAAAGGTGGTGTGCAAGTGCAAGTCAGCGTGCTCTTTAGTCATAAATTCAATACCTCAGACAGTCAATATTCTTGGAGCGGGAGACGGGGCTCGAACCCGCGACATTCAGCTTGGGAAGCTGACACTCTACCAACTGAGCTACTCCCGCCTGAAAGTGTTTAGCGAACGCATTCCCCGCAGCTTGCTACGGGGAATATTCAATGATTAATTATAGCAAAAAAAACATTATCTTACATGTTTCGCATTAAAAATGGAAAAAATAGTAGCAACTTTACAGTTTTGAGTTAAATGGTTTATAAATGCAACATGAAGGGAACTTTATTATTTTGTCAAAACTTTTTATTCTTGACCCTATTATTCGATATAGCTATGATATCGACATTTGAAAATCAAAAAAGCAGGTAAGTTTGATTTCTCCGATAAGATTATCGTCTTTATTGCCACTGGAGCTTATGTCGGTTATTTCCCTTTTGCATCCGGTACCCTGGGTTCCCTCTGGGGCATTGTTTTCTATTATCAGTTTTTAGAACTTCAGCCGCTCTTTTATGTCTTTATTACATTCGTTTTATTTTTTGTAGGCATACAGATTTCAGATCGTGCGGAGAAAGTTTTCGGTAAAAAAGACGATGGGAAAATTGTCATTGATGAAATTTCCGGCATGATGTTTTCTTTAATTTTTATTCCAAAAAAAATTGAGCTGATAATAGCGGCTTTCGTGCTGTTCAGGATATTTGATATAATAAAGCCAATAAAAAAACTAGAAAAGATTGAAGGAGGAATGGGCATAATGGCAGACGATCTTTTAGCCGGGATTCTTACAAATGTTCTTTTACAAATCTATGTTTATGGTATCCTGTAACCAAATAGGGTAAAGAGATAAATTCCAAATATCAAATTGCACATAACAAGTAAATCTCAATAAGTAAAATAATATATATTTCGGTGAGGATTCGTTGCGCTGTTTCTATTAGTGTAATCTGTTAGATCTAATAAAATGGATTTAATCAGGGCTTTTATCGCAATTTCAATACCGCCTGCTGTTCAAAATATGGTAGAAAATATACAGGATAGATTTAAGCAAATCAGAGCGCCTATACGATGGGTAAAACCCTCGAATCTTCACCTCACTCTTAAGTTTCTCGGCAATATTACTGAAGAACAAATTGAAGGGGCAAAAAAATGTTTAAAAGAGGCAGGGCAGGGGGTGAATTCATTTACTTTAAAAACAACAGAAACCGGTGGTTTCCCAAATCTAAATTATCCTAGGGTTTTATGGTTGGGATTTTCTGATCCGGACGGACAGCTTTATAAGTTAGTAGAAAATATTGAGCTTCAACTACAAAAAATAGGATTTCAACGGGAAAGTCGAAAATTCACTCCTCACCTTACTATCGGTCGGATAAAATCATCAAAAGGAAAAAAAGATTTTATCCGAATGCTTCATAAAGAAAAAAATGTTTCCTGCGATGATATTTGTGTAACATGTTTTAAACTCATTAAAAGCGATTTAAAGCCTTCCGGGCCTGAATATTCTGTTTTGCATACTTTTAATCTTAAAAAGGCAGTTTAACAGTTTTCAGCGATTAGAAAAATCTGTGTAATTTATATTTTTAAGTTCTAACAACTTTTTAAAGGAGTAATTAAGATGGCTGGCAAAGAGGGAAAAGAAAAAGCATTGGATTTAGCATTCGCTCAAATCGAACGCCAATTTGGCAAAGGATCCATAATGAAACTCGGCGCTACAGCAATCGACAGGAACATTTTGACTATTCCAACCGGTTCCATCTGCCTGGATTCCGCTTTAGGAGTTGGGGGAATACCGCGGGGTAGGATTATAGAAATTTATGGCCCGGAATCTTCCGGCAAGACAACTTTAGCGCTCCATATTGCGGCTGAGAGCCAGAAAAAAAAGGGTGTTGCCGCTTTTGTGGATGCCGAACATGCCCTTGACCCTGTTTACGCAAAAAAGCTCGGGGTTAATACAGATGATCTACTAATTTCACAGCCGGATACCGGTGAACAGGCGCTGGAAATAGTTGAGGTACTTGTTAGGAGTGGAGCTGTAGATCTAATTGTTGTTGATTCTGTCGCTGCTCTTGTTCCAAGAGCTGAACTGGAAGGAGACATGGGAGATTCCCACATGGGCTTGCAGGCAAGGCTGATGTCCCAGGCAATGAGAAAATTAACCGCAATTATCAGTAAATCAAAAACAGCATTGATTTTTATTAACCAGATTCGGATGAAAATCGGTGTCATGTTCGGTAATCCAGAAACTACTACAGGTGGAAACGCGCTTAAATTTTACTGTTCCGTCAGGCTTGATATTCGCAGAATAGCTACAATTAAATCCGGACAGGATACTATAGGAAACAGAACCAGGGCAAGAATCGTTAAAAACAAAATCGCGCCACCTTTTAAAGATGCTGAATTTGACATAATATTCGGAGAAGGAATCTCAAAATATGGCGAACTGATAGATCTTGCGCTAACAAATAATATTATTAACAGAAGTGGCACGTGGTTTTCTTACAACGAAACTCGAATGGGACAGGGGCGAGATAACGCAAAAACATTTTTAAAAGAAAATAATGATATTGCCAGTGAGATTGAAACAAAGATAAGAACGGTTTTAAAGCTTCCTGTGATTGGCACTGAACCGGCAAAAGAAGAAAAAAAGGGAAAATCCGGAAAATAAATCTCTAAATGGATACCTGGTATATCTTCACATTGTTTTCTGCTTTTATTGTTGGCGCTGTCATGGGAAGCTTTTCCAATGTATGCATTTACAGAATTCCTCTTCGGCTTTCCATTGTTCGTCCAGGTTCATATTGTCCTACCTGTAAAACTCGGCTTGCTATTTTAGACAATATCCCTCTGCTAAGTTTCGTCTTTTTAAAAAGGAAGTGCCGGTACTGTCAAGGTAAAATTAGCTGGCGGTATCCGACGGTAGAACTTTTAACCGGGATATTTTATCTCCTGGTTTACATGAGGTTTGACTTTCCTATTACCATTATCTACACCCTGTTAGTCACATCTTTGATCATCATTTCATTTATAGATATAGACCATAAAATTATCCCTAATGTTATTACACTACCCGGCATACCGATAGGCCTTGTTCTATCATATTTTTTTCTACCCCATTCCATAATAAGCGCTTTGATTGGTCTGCTGGGAGGAAGCGGATTACTCCTCTTAATGGCTCTAATCTACCCGGGAGGAATGGGAGGTGGGGACATAAAAATGATTGCGATGTTAGGCACCTTCTTAGGGTGGGAAAAAGTCTTTCTTACAATTTTTCTTGGTTCGTTAATCGGTTCAGTTATAGGAATAGCAATGATTATTCTGAAAAAAGGAGGCCGAAAAACCAAAATTCCATTTGGTCCTTACCTGGCCGCCGGAGCCATCCTGTCCATCTTCCTCGGTAACGAAATAATCGAGTATTACGTTAATTTTTTTTAGCTTATTTGACAGGATAAGCTGGATTTACCGAATTTGTTATTTAGCAATATAAAGAAGAACGAGCATCAACAATAATAAAATTAGCTTTCAGTTATTAGCGGACTGTGGTCGGCAAAAAAACTGAACACTGAAAGCCGATTGCTGAAAGCTTTTACCAATGGCCAATCCTTTTATCAGTAAAAAAAAAGAACAGGCACTTAAGGAAAAGATGAGAAGCCTTAGTATTTATGAAAAGGATGTCAAGGAATCATTTATACGTTCCGGCGGCAGGGGAGGGCAGAATGTAAATAAGACTTCAACCTGCGTTTACCTCAAACACCTTCCCACGGGAATAGAGGTCAAATGCCGGAAGGGACGCTCACAAGCATTAAACCGCTATTACGCTAGACTATCTCTATGTAGTAAAATAGACATCCTGATAAAAGGTAAAAAAAGTGTGGAACAACAGCGAATAGAAAAAATCAGACGGCAAAAAAGAAAGCGCTCAAAAAGGGCAAAAGAGAAAGTTTTAAAAGAAAAACATTTGCAGGCAAAGAAGAAAAAATTACGAAAATCGGTTGATGAGGCAAATGACTAAAGGAAAAGCACCTAAAATGCATAAAGCGGAGAGGCTCTTCTACCACAATTGAAGCTCCCTGTAGTAGAGCTTCAATTGATCCATAACTTTAGATCACTTAAAACTTTATAATTAAGGAGGTTTTTTATGCGAATTTTATTATTTGCAGTTGTAGTTTTGATCTTATTTGTTTTACCGGTTTATGCTGATGACAAGTTTGATCAGCCTTAAAAGTTCATATGATGTTAAAACAACCATAGACCGTCTTGAATCGGTTTTGAAAAAAAAATGACTATTTTCAAAAGGGTTAATCACACGGGAGGAGCTAAGAATGTGGGGTTTTGAAGCTGCGCCCAACGGAATTATTGATATTCGGTAACCCAAGAGGACACCATTAATGCAGTGTGGATAGAGCGCTGCAATTGATCTTCCCCAGAAAGCGTTAGCCTGGGAAGGCGATAAAGGTCAGGTGTGGCTGAGTTATAATAATCCAGATTACATTGCAGAGCGCCATAACATTTCAGGATGTGAAAAAGTTATTAGTAAAATCAAGAATGCATTAAACAACTTCTCGAAAAAAGCTATGGCTAATTAAAAGGAAATAGGGTGACAAATATGCCTGCAAAAGATTTGTTTCTTACCATTGATCAGGGAGGTCATACCAGTCGCGTGTTAATATTCAACCGGCAAGGCGAGGTTTTAACCCATGAATCTGAGAAAGTCAGTACTGCTAACCCAAAAGAGACTTGGGTAGAACATGATTCGGAGAAGATGGTTTTGTCGGTTGAACATGCCATCAAAAAGTCGGTTGACGCGGTTGGAAATCGAGCTAAAGACATTGTTGCCGCCGGTCTTTCAACCCAGCGTTCTAATATAACTTGCTGGGATAATAAAACCGGTGAGGCGCTGTCTCCAATCATAAGCTGGCAGGACAGGCGCGCTGCTTTGTGGATAGGGCGGTTTTTGCGGTATGAGACAACAATTCATCAAAAAACCGGTCTTTTTCCGACTGCGCACTATGGTGTGAGCAAGCTGAGATGGTGCTTAGAAAATTTGCCAGCTGTAAAAAAAGCAGATGAAGACAAACGTCTATCCTGGGGGCCGATGGCAAGTTTTCTCTTATTTCGACTGCTGGATCAACATCCTTTGTTGGCTGACCCGGTAAATGCGTCACGAACGCTTTTGTGGAATTTACAATCCTTGAATTGGGATCAAGAACTGCTTAATTTGTTTGAACTTCCGGATAGGCCGCTGCCTCGATGTGTTCCCACTCGATATTGTTTTGGGGATATTATCGTGTCCGGGAAGAAAATTCCTTTACAAATAGTAACAGGTGATCAATCTGCAGCGTTGTTTGCTTATGGCCGCCCAAAGCCGGAAACCGCTTATATAAATATTGGAACCGGAGCTTTTGTGCAACGTCCTTTCAAAGAGTATACCGTTGGTTCATCCAAACTACTTACAAGCATTGTATTGCAAGATGGAAATGAGATAACATATGTGTTGGAGGGGACAGTTAACGGAGCAGGGAGCGCACTGGCAAAAGTGGAGGAGGAGTTGGGAATCGATAATCCGGTAAAGACAAAACAACAATTACCGGAATGGCTAAAAAACGCTAAGTCTCCTCCTTTGTTTCTTAACGGAGTCTCAGGTCTTGGAACGCCATTCTGGATTCCTGATTTTCAATCACGATTTTCCGGGAATAGAAAAAATTGGGAGAAAATTGTTGGTGTGATTGAAAGCATAGTGTTTCTATTGCGTGTCAATATGGATGAAATGCAGAAACTATTCTCTCCACCTGAAAAAATTCTCATCAGTGGCGGATTGTCAGGATTAAATGGATTGTGCCAGAAGCTTGCGGATCTTAACGGAATTCCGATTCACAGACCGGCAGAGTATGAAGCAACAGCTGTAGGTACTGCCTATCTTCTAAGAGGGCAGCTTGACGAATGGCCGAAAACTAAACAGGGGGTGTGGTTTAAGCCGAGACATAAGCCTGAACTTGAAAAACGTTTTAAACAATGGCTAAACTTAATGAATGATGCAATTTCGGAACGAAAATCATTGACTCTTGATTGAGAGTTAACTTTAAGAGTTTGATGTAATAATGAAAAAATTACGCTTTATACTATTCATCTATTGCGTTATCATTTCTGCCTGCAATGACAAAATCGATAATAAAGCCTCTCAAAAAAGGATATTAATAAGAATTTCATTGGAAAAATTTAAACAAAAACTTGATACTAATAAATTTATTTTGATTGATGTAAAGACAAAAAAAGAGCACGAAAAGGAATATATCCCGGGATCGAGGTTGATTGATTTTTATGGAAATGATTTTAAAAGTAATCTCAATAGCCTGGACAAAAAGAAAAAATATTTAATTTATTGTCACAAGGGGGCGAGATCATCTCTCGCGTTGCGTTTAATGAATATGCTTGAGTTTAAGGAGGTCTATGAATTAAAAGGAGGAATTTCTTCCTGGAAGTCGGCCGGATTTAAAGTAGTCACGGGTGAAAGTTAATTTGTTTTTAGTTATTTGTTATTTGCCAAATGTTAGATGATTGAGTTATTTTTTAACTATTTTTTAAGCACTTCCCTTGCCAGGAGTTCAACCGCGCTATCTCATCGTTTATCGACTTCAATATTTGAGATTTTCCAAGGTTCCACTTTGGTGCGATCAGGAGTTCATCGGGGCAGTCGCCTACAAGGCGGTGTACTATTATCCCGGGGTCAAGGTGCTCGATAAACTTGATAACCACCGCCATGTATTCTTCAAACGTAAAGGTTTCGATTTTTTCTTTGTAATAGTCTTTTCCCATGTCAGTCCCTTTTACAACATGAAAGTGATGGATTTTAACCCCATCAACGCCTACAAATGACAGATAATTTGCCGTTATCATCATATCACTCAAATCTTCTCCGGGCAGCCCAAGAATAATGTGAGCGCATGTATGTATGGATCGTTTTTTTAATTTGTTAATGGCAATCGTAAAATCTTTAACCGTATGATTGCGGTTAATCTTATTTAAAGTTTTGTCATTGGCGGACTCGAGTCCAAGTTCCATAATTAAAAAAGTTTTTCGGGAAACTTCCTGAATAAGATCGAGAGTTTTGTCCGATAAGCAGTCCGGTCGTGTCCCGATAGAAATTCCGATAATTTCATCAAATTCCAACGCTTCCTGATAAATACGTCTTAATTTTTCAGCAGAAGCTAAGGTGTTTGTATGCGTCTGAAAGTAGGCTATAAATTTCTCAGTTTTATAGCGCTTTTTCAGCAATTTCATACCACCTTTTATCTGTTCTGGAATAGATAAAGAAGGATCGGCAGAAGGGGCTGAAAAACTCTTAGGGTTGCAGTAAGTACATCCCCCCATTTCTCTGCTATTATTTCTGTGTGGACAGTTGAATCCCGCGTCTAGACCTATTTTATAAACAGAGTAACCGAATTTCTCCTTAAGAAAGGAGCCAAAAGTTTTGTATCGTAATTCATGAGGAGAGAGTTTAACATTCATAGGTTTGAGCTTTTCTTGATTTTGGGTACAAACCATACTTTTTCATATTCCCGTCAAATTTTTATACTATTCGGCTTTTCCTTAACTAACAAGGAAATAGCTATTATAGGCATATTTTCTGGATTAGATAAATCGTAAGGAATTTCATCCTGTTTAATAAGTTTAGGAGCAAAAAATGTAGAAAAATGTTGCCAGACGCTTAAAAAACGATACAAATTTATCTTCTTTTAAGGTAAGGTTGGTTTATTTTTTTAAAACAGAGCATGACTTTAAGACAGGAGTTTTGAGAAGAGAAATCTAAAAAATGAAACGAATAAAAAAAAGATGGTGCCGGAGGAGAGAGTCGAACTATCACAGGGTTGCCCCTACTGGATTTTGAGTCGAAATTTAGCATTTTATTTAACCCTTCTAACATCGTGAAATAAGAGGCTTTTCCTTGTTAATCAATTATTTACGTGTTCTGTATAAGTTGGCTGGAGTTGGGTAGGGATTAGAATTGTGGTTACAAAATGGTTACAGTAGAAGGGGTAGCATCTTTCAGGGTGCTATCCCTTTTTATTGGCTTCACAAAGGAATCAATTGATATGGAACAAGCTGCTATTTAATAAAGTTAAATGAATTTAGATGACAACCTCACAACCAACTAAATCGGCAGATAACTTCTGTAACAAATTCCCACATAAAAAAAGGGCTACAGGTGGTTTATGCCTGTAACCCTTGCATTTAAAAAAAGGACCTAATTTACGCTGCAATAAGTTTGACTCTGCTTATTTGAGAAGGATTCAAAAACAATGTTTGATTTAGAAATACAGGATTGTTCGGTTAAAACGGTTATCGTTAGGATTAAATAACCAATATTGTCAGCGACGAACTGCCCGAACGCCTCCGTTGGA
>Ga0066827_10000225_pt1 | contig 25821 bp, 21 predicted proteins | sample ETNtaG_34_FD_65609 | JGI IMG/M metagenome (GOLD analysis project Ga0066827, IMG submission 65609) | Marine microbial and viral communities from oxygen minimum zone, Eastern Pacific Ocean - ETNP201306SV51 | ecosystem: Environmental > Aquatic > Marine > Oceanic | place: Pacific Ocean: Eastern... | reverse complement strand
TGAACAGTTGGCAACGGGACGGATGAGTCGGAGACAATTCAACAAAAATTTAATGGCCTTGGGAGCAACAATGGTAATGATGCCTATGGGTTCACGTATGACTCAAGCTGCGAGCGAAGATCACCCCACCGTTTTTACTTGGGAGGGATGGGAAGTTCCTGAATTGCATGCTGCCTATGTGAAAAAATATGGTTCCTCCCCAAATATTTCAATTTTTGCCGACGAAGAAGAGGCTTTTGCCAAAATGCGTGCAGGCTTTAGGGTAGATCTAACTCAACCTTGCACCTATAAGGTTCCGATTTGGTATGATGCTGGGATCATTTTACCAATTGATACTAACCGCCTCAGCAACTGGCCAGATATTATTCCTTCGCTCAAAAATATTCCTGGAACCGTCATCGACGGAAAACAGTATTTCATTCCCACTGACTGGGGACAGACTTCAGTCCTTTATCGGCCTGATCTTGCTCCGGAATATGTCAACAATGAGACCTGGGGCATCCTCTGGGATCCAAAATACAAAGGTCGCCTATCAATGGCAGACAGTCTCATTGACGGTGTTATGGTGGCAGCGATTTATGTCGGGGCCAAAAACCCTTTCAATATGACCGATGCCGAAATGGCAAAGACTCGTGCGGCACTTAAAGAACAACTGCCACTAATGCGCTTCTACTGGGGGAGTTCATCAGAGATTGAACAAGCCCTGGCTTCAGGTGAACTTGTGGCAGCTACTGCGTGGAATGACGGGTATGCTAAATTGAAGAGTGAAGGAATCAATGTCAAGTACATGAATCCAAAAGAAGGTGCCATGACGTGGGTTTGTGGCTTCTGCCTGATGACCGACCACAACCCCGCCAAACTTGATAGGATCTATGACTATTTAGATGCCTACATGAGTGTAGAAAGTGGTGTTTACGAAATTGTCGAATACGGATATGGCCATGGAAACGCAAAAGCCTTTGATCAGGTCAGCCCTGAGAAACTTAAGGAACTCGGATTTTCAACCAATGCTGAAGAAATGTTGTCATCGGGCATCTTCCAAGAACCTATGGCAAATGAACCCGCATTACAAACCATGTTCGAAGAGGTAAAAGCAGGGCTCTGATACCAACATTAAATTCGAGGGCCTGTGAGGGTCCTCGTATCCTTCTGATATTCCTGCCGTGAAATCAAAAAGTTGGTCATTTTAACCAAGTCAAAATTTGCAACAATCCTCATTTTGAACAAAAAGGCATTTGACAAGCACCAACCCCATTTCTTCTTTTGCTTTCAGCATCCACTTCAAACTCCGCCGATTGCTTTTGAAAAGTGAGTCCCTGCGTGGATACTCGCTGCTTTCTCCGACATTACTGGCAATGCTTTTGGGACTAGCAATGCCGATGCTAGTATTGTTCACTTTGAGTTTCTGGATCCAGGAATACCTTGACTTCATTCGAACTTTCTCGATCAAGAACTATCTTGATTTTTTTCAGAAACCGATTTACATCAAAATTCTTTTTAAGTCGATCCGTATGTCAAGCCTAGTGACAGTCGTCACTGTTTTATTGGCATACCCAATGGCGTATTACATTGCCTTCCGCGTCAAGCGCAACAAACTGGTCTGGCTGATTTTAATCACTGTGCCCTTCTGGACCAGTTACCTGCTACGAGTCTTTGCTTGGAAAATCATGTTGGGCTACAACGGGGTTATCAACTCAGGTCTGAAATCTTTGGGGCTTTTAAGTGAACCCCTTGAGTTTCTTCTATATAACCCAACTTCCGTGGTCATCACCCTGGCTCATGCCTGGGCAGCTTTTGCGATATTGCCAATTTATGTATCACTGGAGAAAATTGACCGATCACTCCTTGAAGCTGCACGTGATCTTGGTGAGAACCCTTTCATGACGTTCGTGAGGGTCACCCTCCCTCTTTCACTACCTGGAGTGATCGCTGCAAGCCTGCTGGTGTTCATCCCTACCGTTGGTGATTACGTTACACCTTCCCTGGTTGGAGGACCGAGTGGCATTATGATAGGAAACATCATTCAGTCGATGTTCGGAAAAGCTCAGAATTGGCCTTTGGGAGCTGCAATATCGGTTATGTCCATGCTCACGGTGACACTGATGGTATCACTATTCCTTTGGGGTACCCATAACTTCCGTAGGCGAATTGCATGAAGAGCAACCACCCCTGGTGGAAGCCAGACGGGTTATTGATCTACGCGATCCTATACCTGGTTTTTATCTACCTGCCTGTCTTGTTTCTTCCACTTTTTTCATTCAACAACTCCACTTATATTACATTTCCACTCAAGGATTTTACTTTGAAATGGTATGCAAAAATGATCAACAGCCCAGGTTTGCTAGAAGCTCTTTTTAATAGCATAAAGGTGGGCTTGCTCGTGGCCATCTTCAGCACCATCCTGGGTTTGCTGGCAGCCAAGTCTGTAACCCGCTATCGTTTTAAAGGCAGAGGCCCACTCGTCAGTTTTATTATGATCCCCCTAGTTATACCTGAAATCATCCTTGCAATATCGCTTTTGATCCTTATCAGTCAAGCGAATATACCACTATCACTATGGACCATTGGTTTCTCACATCTTTTGTTGTGTATCCCTTTTTCGATGCTGATTTTGATATCCCGAATGGAAGGATTTGACAAAAGCCTTGAAGAAGCAGCATTGGATCTTGGAGAAAATCCCTGGATGACCTTTTGGAGAGTTACCTTCCCCATTGTTTTACCGGGTATTGTCGCCAGCCTACTACTCACCTTTACAATCTCTTTTGATGAATTCGTGCTTGCCTTCTTTCTTTCAAGCACCGATGCCACACTGCCGATCTATATCTGGAGTTCTTTGCGCTTTCCAACAAAGATCCCAGCGATACTGGCACTGGGCGCCAGCATTTTTGTGATATCGTTTTTTGTGGTTACTTTTGCCGAATGGGTGCGTCGACGGGGAGTCAAACTTGAATCAACTTCAGGAATATGACATGAGTCGAGACGCTATCATTTCATTTCAGGACGTCAGCAAGTCTTTTGGCAAGGTAAAGGCAGTAGATGGAGTTAATTTTGAAATTAATCGGGGTGAATTTTTCTCACTCCTTGGACCATCAGGATGTGGGAAGACAACTCTGCTTCGAATGGTGGCAGGTTTTGAAATGCCAGATTCCGGTGAGGTTTTTATTGATGGTCAACCCATGTCTGCGATTCCGCCCAATCAGAGGCCAGTGAACATGGTGTTTCAAAATTATGCCATTTTTCCACATATGGATGTACGTGGGAACATTTCCTTTGGAATGCGCAAGTCGGGCCTATCAAAAGTAGAATTGAACCGGCGTATTGACGAGATCCTCGAACTTATTAAGCTTCAAGGCTTTGGTAAACGCGGAGCAGATGAACTCTCCGGCGGTCAGCGCCAACGAGTTGCTCTTGCCAGGGCACTAATCAAACAACCTAAGGTTTTACTGCTGGATGAACCTCTGGGGGCGTTAGATAAGAAACTAAGAGAACAGATGCAAATCGAACTACGCCTGTTACAGCAGCAGTTGGGCATCACTTTTCTTTTCGTTACCCATGATCAGGAGGAGGCCCTTACACTTTCTGATCGCATCGCGGTCATGTCAGAGGGACATGTTAAGGAGATCGCATCTCCAGCTCAACTTTACGAAAATCCTGGGTCGCGTTTTGTCGCAGACTTTATCGGCAGTATGAATTTCTTTAAAGGAGAAGTGGTCGATTCAAACAAAAAGCATCTAAGGATTACTTCAGATACCATAGGAGACATTGTAGTACCTGAATCAGATACTAAGTATAACGTGAAATACCCAGTATGGATTGCCATTCGACCAGAAAAGCTTCAACCGGTTTTCTCTGAACCAGATGATTTATCTCACGTCATGGAGGGACAAATGGGTCCTTCAGCTTATCTTGGTGACCGTAGTCATTTTTATGTTCATCTAGCAAAACGTGAGGAGCCTGTTCTTGTAGCCCTGCAGAATTTAGATCGTTCCAACGATCTCCTCCGAAAACCAAACCAGAGAGTGTGGTTAAAGTGGTCAATTGAGGCAGTGGTGGTTTTACCACGGGATTAACTGAATCTGACCATGACCCCCTGTAAAGATGTTTAACTGTGGGCATTGGACCTTACCTAAAAAGATACCTGCCTGTATTGGGCACCTTTCTTGTTATTGCGACTCAAAATGCTTCTGCTGATCTATCAGGGAAAGCCGAAACCATACCAGAGAGGGGCTTAATAAGGGTAAAGGGACAAGTGCTTTCACTCCAGGGGATTCAAGTCATTTCCCACGATGCTATCTGCAAAGATAATAAAGGACATTGGCCGTGTGGAGAAATTGCATGGCAGGCATTTGGAAAAAAATTAGCATTAGATTCGGTTCATTGTATTTTGATTATTAACCTATCTCAGCGAGAAGGGAGTGCTGAACGAGCAAATTGCCTGCTGAAAACAGAAAGCCTCAACGCATGGCTGGTTCGTCAAGGATGGGCACTTACCCATAGAGATCCGGAAGCCTTTTTATCCAACCAGGAAAGCTTTGCCAAGAAAAACCGGAAAGGTGTCTGGCGGGATGGATTCATTCCACCTGATATATGGCGCCCCAGTGTTATAAATGATTCGAAAAACTGTAATGTCTGCAGGGTGAGACATCAAAGTTTCTTGGGAAAAACCCGCTATCGAAAACCACTTTGAATAATGAAGTGAGGGAACTTCATGTCCTTGAAAGAGCATGATCTTGAAAAAATTCATCATTCCCCACTGGAGTTTTTGGAAACCATTGGAGAGGTTGAAGCTATTCCCGAAGTGATAGGGTTCATAACGTTGGAGAAAATTTAAAACATAAACATTATTAAAAAATTACAAATCATTCCTCACACTGTGTTTCGAAAGATGAAGGATCGAAGGAAACTCTTGGTCATACTCATGAAATAGTTCTGGAAATCCTGTCATGACATTCTTTCAATCAATTTGATCATGACCTCGATTCCTGGATCCTTGAACGCTACCCAATATTTTTTCACCACGATTCAATGAAAACCAATAACCATTGAAATGCTATAAATCATCGGCCCTTCAACAACCCCTTGGAGCAGAAAACTAAATCATGACTCTTGAAAATCACAAACAAATCCTTGGTTTTGACAATAAGAATTTCGTACATCCTTGGGAAAGTATGAAGACTGTTGGAGACAACCACAGAACCTTTGCGGAAAAGGCTCGGGGAATCTACATCTACGACGAAAATGGCAAAAAGCTGATTGACGGCCCAGGAGGCATGTGGTGTGTCCAGATCGGTTATGAACGTCCAGAAATGGCCAAAGCGATTTCAGATCAGGTTCTCAAAGTACCATATTATTCTCCATGGAATATGAGTTCTTCGCCGAGTGCCGTTCTTGCCAACATGATTGCAGAAATGGCCCCAGGAGACCTGGATCATGTTTTTTTCACAACCTGTGGTTCTACTGCTGTGGACAGTGCAATCCGCTTCGTTCATTTTTACAACAACATCCTTGGACGACCCCAAAAAAAGACGATCATTTCAAGAGAAAAAGCTTACCACGGAAGCACTTATCTCAGTGCTACTATGAGTGGAAAATCCCGCGACAGAGACTGGCTGGACACAGCATCTGATCTGGTTCACTTTCTTCCGAACGTTAATCCCTCTCAAAGACCTCGGGGAATGACTATGGATTCATTCCTGGAAGAAAAAATCAGCGAACTTGAATCCTCAATACAGAACCTTGGGGCTGAACGAACAGCAGCATTTATTGCTGAACCAGTGCTTGCATCTGGTGGAGTGATCATACCACCTAAAGGCTACCATCAACGCTGTCTGGAAATCTGCCACAAATATGATGTTCTCTACATTTCTGATGAAGTAGTAACTGCTTTTGGACGCTTAGGCTATTGGTTCGCTTCCAAAGAAGTCTTTGGGATTCAACCCGACATCATTACCTGTGCGAAAGGGCTCACTTCGGGTTATGTGCCTATGGGAGCCTTTATTGTTTCTGAAAAAATCTTTGGAAGCATCTCTGGAGTTCGTTCCGAAGACGCTATGTTTTCAAACGGTTTCACTTATTCAGGGCATCCTGTCAGTTCTGCCGCGGCAATCAAAAATATCGAAATCATTGAAAAAGAGAATTTGTTGGAACATGTCCGCATTGTATCTCCTCACTTTCAAAAGCGACTTCATCAACTAAGAAAATTGCCTATTATTGGGGAGACACGTGGCATCGGTTTGATCGGATGTGTCGAGGGCCGGATAATGGATTCCTCACGCCCTGAAGACCTTGCTCTGGACTACGAACTGGGTGCGCGTATCGACAAACATTGCCAGGCACTGGGACTGATTGTTCGTCCCCTACTCAATATGTGTGTTTTTTCTCCGCCGTTGATTATCACAATGGAACAGATCGATCAAATGTTTGACATTTTGGAGCAAGGAATTCTCCGAGCATCTGAGGAACTTCGAGAGGAAGGCTTATGGAAAGAATAAGAAACCACGCTAAAAAGTGAGTCCAAAACGATATTTTATTTGACCCCCTCAAGATAGGTCCTGACACTCAGGAAAACTTTTTTACCAGATCCTTCATATATAATCAGGGCCCTTTCTCCAAGAAGATCGAAAGTAATGAAACTTCCTTGATCCGGAAGATCATTTACATGACATACAAGCTGCCAGTGACTTCGGAATAACTCTTCAGCTTCCAGTTCAAACAGTTCTTCATTGAAATAAGTCCATGCTGGAAGACGCGAACGATCCCAATTGTCAGGTGGATTGGTTTGAAGTTTTTCATGTTGATCTAGATCTCTGATTTTTTGATTTACCTTCAGTTGAATGGCACCTCGGTAGGATGAAGGTCTTTTGGAAAAACCAACTTGAGGTGAGTTTTTCTTTGGTCTGTTTCAGGATCATCCTGATCCAAACACAATTTAAGGAGAAGTGCTTCCTTCAATCCCATGAAAGGAATCATTACCTGTCTGGCCTTGAAGATCTCTCCAATCTGCAAAAAAAGTTTTAGGGCTGAATGAAACACCTCAGACTGATGAACACGAAGATCCCAGGAATCCTGAAGCATTTCTGGAGACAAGTTGATGAAACGATCGATCAAGTCTTCGAAAACTTTCCAATTCATTGAAACTCCACCTTCGGATGAATTTAAGGTTGAATTGTTGATTTGCATATAAAACCTTCCCAGGGTTTTTGCATTTCCTCCTGTGAGTAGCAGATCGGATTCCGAGCTGGAAACTTCAAGAAAGCGTCCTGCCTCCTGTTCCAGGTGCATAATGGTTTTTTGAAACAATTCAGAAGATTCCAGTCGATTCGGCTCGATTTCCCTCAGGCGTAAGGTGCCGACATTCAAACTGCATTGCCGGAAAAGTAAATCCTTGTTCCGCAAGGAAAGTTCCAGACTCCCTCCTCCCAGATCCGCTACAACCTGCCGGGAGTAGGGCTTTGGTAAAAAAGCATTCAGCCCATCCAACAGGACGGAAGCCTCTTCCTGACCTGAAAGCACATAGACTGAAACCCCACAGGTTTTTTCCAGAAATTTTAATACTTGCTCACGATTTTTAGCATCCCTCAACGCACTGCTGCCAAATAATTGTAGAGAGCATGCGGAAAAGGACTCCAAATGCTTCAAAAGTTGTTCAAGGATTCTGCAGAGTTGGAGTTGAAACGTCTCTGAAATTATTCCCTTCTGAAAAACCTCCTCTCCCAGTCTCAGATGGGAACTCCAGCTACAGACGATCTTCAACGTCGAATCATCCCCTTTTTCTCCAAGGATCATCCTCACTGCATTGCTGCCGATTTCAATGACTGCCAGATGGGTCATTCTGAGGTAAAATGTGGATCAGCCAAAAAAGTTCGTGGGATGTATGAAAGATCATTTTCAGGAAAACTCTTCATTTCTGTGGGCACTGCAAGAGTAAATCCTGATGAAACACTTTTATGAAGCAGTTCAACCTCAGCTCAGAAATTTTCTAATCTTGTCCGCCGTCTGCAGGAGTTCTTCAGTGGAGGCATTTTTTCGGTTTCCAAACATCCTGGAAGTTCTTTCCAAACGGGGAATAATGTGAAAATGCACATGCATCACTTCCTGGCCTGCCTGAACTCCGTTATTCAGGATCAGATTATAATCCACACCCCCAAGCGCTGAGGAAACCGCTTTGGAGATCCTGTGTAAAAATACCATCAGAGATGCTGTGTCTTGGGGTTCCATATCCTCGAACCGCTCAACCTCTTTTTTGGGTACAATCAGAGTATGCCCTTCTGCACAGGGCATGATGTCAAGAAACGCAATTTCATTTTCAGTTTCATCAATCTGAATAGAAGGAATACTCCCTTCAATGATTTTGGAGAAAATCGAAGCCATCTGTTTCCCTTTCTAATGTTGGATACATGATTAATTTTTGTTAAAAATCATGAAATCTAATGCTTTTGATGCAGAAGGAATATCGTTTGCTTGAGTTCATGCTTTTTAAGCTCCAAGTTAACAAACCTTCGGACTCACTTTCTAAGCATCTACGATTTAAAACAAGTTTAGTGTCCTTTATTTCTCTTTCAACACGCTTTCAGTCCCTCATCCTTTTGCCTGCTTTGGCGTTTATCATTCAGGCTAATATCAGCTTGGGAGTTCCCTTGGAAAGCGTTCCTCAATATCAAATTGAGGTTCATTATCATAGTGAACAAAAACTTCTCGAGGGAAAAATGCAAGTTCGGTACAGTCCGGAACACTATCCTTCAGGAGAACTGCTCTTATCCCTGCCGATGAACCGTTTCAGAGCAAAGGATCCGCGCGGATTCCGGAGACACCGGCTGGTTCCCATCTTTTCGCTGGAACGCTTTGAAGATGATCTTGAAGATCCGCTTTTTCCTGAGGGATTCAGCATGGGGGGAAACAACATTCTTTCCGTCAAAGACGCTTCAGGAAGAAATTTGGAATACCATCTAGAACCCAATGCAGATCTTGAAAAAGGCTTTTCCCCGATTCATGGACTCCTCAGGGTCAAATTGCCTGAACCACTGAAGGAACCTGAACTGACCATTGAGTTCAAAACCTTCCTGCCTGTTCATACCCTCGAGGGAGGTCTCAACGGGAGCATGATCACTTCACGCTGGCATCCCATTCTGTTGAACTGGAATGGGCAACAATGGATCAAAGACGGCAATACTCCAAATCCTGGAACCTGGCAAGTGACTTGGAGTGCTTCTAAAGTGGGGTCTCTGATCACCAGCGTTTCGTCCGATCAGGACCATCCGGCCAGCGAAAAACTGGTTTTGCCTCAGACCAGATTTCCACTAAAAAGCTTCCCCCTAATTTTCTCTGACCGTTATAAGTTACTGAATCAAGAAGGTGGTCAAAAGGGTCTTCGGGGGGAAACTTCGGACGATATAAATAATTCAAAGGATTTCAAACAAGCAGATCTAAAAGATTCTTATCAGTTGGAATCCTATCATTTCAGGGATTATCCGGACCGGGCTGATTTGATTCATCAGTGGGTTTCCAAATTCATAACTTTTGTCAAAGCTCGTTACGGTTTAAAACAACCCTGGGAAAAGATCCGAGTTGTTGCCGTGGAAGCAGAATACGAGCATGTAACGGTAATCAACAACCTCATCCTGATTCCGCTTCCCAACTACAAACGTTCCGGTTTCCTTGACCGGAGGGTGCTTGGACTGGTTTCCTTGTCCCTGGGCCAACTCTGGTTTGGTGAAAAGATCTGGAATGATGAAGATTTAGAACTTTGGATTTCCAGAGGGATTCCGGCCTTCCTCGGGCTTCGTCTCTTTGAAGAACATTATGGTAAAGATGCAGGAATCTTCGGTTTTATCGACTGGATGAATCCACGTTTCCGGGAACATTTCATTGAAGATATGGCACTCAGCAAAAACGAGGAAACGTCTCATCCGATTTATGCTTCCTTCCAGGCATCAGAAGATCCTAGGCTTCACATGATGAAGGTTACATACAAAACAGCCATGGTCCTCTCCATGTTGGAATACATGCTCGGCCCGCAATTATTCAAAAAAGGATTTCAATCCTTCACTGAAAACCATTGGCTGAAAGTTGGGTCGGTGAAAAATTTCCAATCTGAATTTGAAGCAGTGTTTCAACAAAACAATGGATGCATTTCAAACAAATCATTTTCTGAGGAGCTGCCTGAACCAATCCAAAATCTTCCAAAGTCCAAGGTTTGTTTCACCCATCCGGAACTGAACTGGTTTTTCGACCAATGGTTCCGTGAAGATATGGAGCTTGATTACGCACTTGGAAGCCTAAAAACCCAAAAACTGGAAGAAGGAGATTACCTCAGTGAAGTTGAGGTAAAGAAAATGGATCAGGCAAGGATGCCACTGGAAGTGATGCTACTCACAGAAGATGGAGAACAGGTTCAACAATTCATCCGTGGCGATAAAAAATCAGAAACCCTATTTTTTCGAACAAAATCACCTGCGGAAAAAGTATCCCTGGACCCTGATGAAAAACTTCTTGAATCAAAGCGGATCAACAATCACTCATTCAGCTTTCATCGCATTCGTTTTGCATTCGACTGGAAAAGGAGAAGGGAACGGCTCTGGTTATTGGTTCCCGGTATAGACAGCAATGCCTTTGATGGGAATTCCTTTGGAATCAGCATCCGACATAATCATGAGAAATACCAAATCTACGCCATTCCAGGTTATGGAACCAAGAACAAACGTTTCTTATATCAATTGGATTTGGACCGAGCAGATACCTTTTTCCGAGGATTCAGCTTGGGTTTGACGGTCAAGGAGCAGGGAGGGATACGTTCTGATGGAATTAGAGCAAAATATGCAACCCCAAAAATATATAACCGTTCATCATACTCTTTTGCAGCAAGTATTTTTAGAGAACGGCTTTTTTCAGCAAGCACTGAGAAGTTGGAGGAGGATGTTGAAGAATCCGGTAAAAACAATATCTTTACTTTGGCTCTTCAGGCCTTGATGCCCTTGGCTGATAATTACTTTTTGGGATGGAATTTGAACAACGAACAGCCTTCCCAGGAATTGGAAACAGATTTTCACTATACCAAATCTTCTGGAAGCATCAGCCAAGCCCTTCATGTGGGACATCGTAAATGGTTCGTCTTGTCCATGGCTTACGGAGCAATCGGAGGGGACCCACCACTACAGAAAAAATTTCAGCTTGGAAGCCCTTCCACCCTGAGAGGTTTTCCTCAAACAATCAAACTGATGTACGATCATCTTGCATTGGCGTCAGTTGATTTTAAGTTTCCTCTTTTTTACGCACCTTTTTGGGGAGATGTCAGTGCTACCAACATCCAGGGAGTTCTCTTTTATGATCAGGGGAAAGGGTGGTCGGATCCAAACACACCAGCCAAGGCAGAGTTGAGGGAGGATGCCGGTCTGGGAATAGAATGGGTGGTTGACACAGTTTCATTATTTCAGGTGCCAATCAAATTTGAAGTTGCTTACCCCCTGAATGATTCTGATTACAAAAAACCACAGTACATCCTCTTGGGAACTCTGAGTTGGTAAAAATATTTTAAACTTTTAAAACTTCAATTTGACCTTCAAGTATTCTTTTAACAATCACAACCAATTCATTCCGCGTTCTGAAATCCTAGTACAAAGATCTTTTCGTCGATTTGTGAATCTGGAACCATATGCTTCAATAAAAGATTGTTTTCCTGGATCGAAATCACCTCATAGTTTTCCAGCCGTTCTCCTTGTTGCACCCAGAATTCCTGAACCTTAATTTGAACCAATGCATAAGAACCCGATGAAGTCTGAAGGATGTCTTTCAGAATCAAAATTGATTCTGGAGCAGATTGGAGTTCCAAATATTCTCGATTATCAACCTCAGATTGATGAAGATGAGCTGAATTGTTATTTTTTAGAGGATCCGTTGGAAGAGAATGATCTTTCAAAAGAGATGCGAAAGGATTGTAATCCTTTCCGGATTCGACTAGGGAGGAAGGATTACCAGCCTTCACAGTTTCAAACACAACCATGAGGAGAATCCCAAGCAGGTAAATCCGTCTTACCCCAATCAACCCCACTCTTAACTCAAAGAGCAGTTTCTTGAAAATACTGAGGCACCTCATCACCAATAGCCTGGGTTAGTTCCAATTCAAGACTCAATAATGGATCCCGTGAGTCAACCTGCAGATTCTGTAATCGAAGCCGACTAAGCAGGAAAGGTTGTTCCAGAACCTTGAGCTCCTTCAGAAAATTCTGAACATGTGCAAAGTTCCCTTCCGCGGTGAAGGAGATTCTCCAGGGGTTAGCCGAACTCCGGAAGTTTTTCTTCTGAACATCTTCTTTCTGAAGTTCGAGTCCGTTTTCCTGGAGCAATTTGCGAATTCGAGTACTGAGAATTTCCTCATCATACTTTAGAACTGGAGAAGTTCTAGATTCTGTCCCAAGCAATGATTTCTGCTTTTCAATCGATTCTTTGCTGAAAACGGCAACTCCAGGAACATCCAACTCGGACTTTATCACTCTCCAGCGATTTTCCATTCGCAGTTCCTTTTCCCATCGTGTTTTGAAAAAACCATTATAAATCATGAGGCCAAACAAGATGATCAGTAAAACTGTCAGGATGATTGGTTTCGGATCAGAAAGCTTATCCTCCCTGAAGTGAAGGATTTGGGTTTTGAAATCCACAAAATCCATCTCTAGTTGACTGGCGGAAGAATTAGTTTATCAAGCCTTAACGCTTTGTCCTGGAGTTCGTTTAAGACGGAACTGGTAAAACATAAATACGCAAAGCGAGAGAAGCATCAACATGATTAGAATAATGAAAGAGTAGTCCAGGAACTTCACCGGAACCTCTGAAATTTTTATTTCTAATTTTCCAGTATCCAATGCTTTTCCCTGCCAACTGGTGAAGGCCGTTTTATGAAGTTTCTGGTCTCCTTTGTATTTCAATTGCCCCGAAGACACTTCAAGTTGCCCCACCGGAGTGAATACCATGACCTTTTCAAGAGAATCTCTAAAGGTTTTGGTCATTACCACTTGCCCCAGAAAAGAAGAAACCGAGTATTGAAAAACCAGTTGGGTGCTTCCAGGAGGAAAGACCCTCCTGACTTCGACCCGATTTTCTCCCAGACTGAAATCAGTGCTTTGCTGTCCCATTTCATCAGGCATGCTAAAATCAGAAATAGAATCAGGCAGGTTGATACGAAAACCTGCTTTGACGCTATCGACCATATCGCTGGTTGGGTTCTTGATCTCCCACACTTCCGTCACCCGAATTTTACCAAGGCCACGTTCCAAAATCAGGGATGCCTTTTCCAGCTCCAGTACCTCTACCTTTTCTGAAAGCCCGGGAATCAACACCTCAACCTGATAAACCGAATCCTCTTCATTCATAAAAATAACATTTGACTGATGAAGCCTACCTCTGACACGGGTCCCAATCCTGAAAGCGGCCCTCAATTCCCTGGGAATATTGGGAATCCGAAAACTACCATCTTTTTGACTCTTGACCCTGGCCTGAGGACCTGTGGTGGTGATTTCACCCTGGTCGTTCACAACAAATTTAAGTAGGACAACATCCAATCCTCCGTCTGGAATCCGGACTCCTTGAGGGATCACGATGGTTCCGGATATTTCAACGGGTTCTGATGCATATACCATCAAATGAAGACAACTGGCAATGAGCAACAGGATGATTTTTAACAATTTTTCACCCTCACGGATTTTCTGCAGTGTCATATTATTTTACTGTTTATTATCCCTCCAGGGATTTCAGGTAGTCTTCTATTTCCCGAGCACGCTCTTTGGCAGTGTTGTAGTACTCCCGCACCTCTTTGACAGATTTATTTCTGGAGGCAAGTCGGTAATGTTTCAGTGCTAATTTCCAGTTTTCTTGGAAGTGGTAGAGGGTCCCGAGTTCATAATGAATGAGTACGTACCAGGAAGAGGAAGAAGAAATTTTTCTCCCCGCCACTTCTCGGATCCTTTTTAAGGCTGAATCATCATTCCCGCTCTGCCGGTCGAGTTGATAAATCCAATAAACCGCCTGCAGCTCACTTTTGCTGACTCCACCCCCATCAGCACGCAACAGCCAGGTTCTGGCCTGCTTGGGCTGTTTAAGATGGGTCAAACGATGATAGCCGATTTGAAAAGCGTAATACTGAAGTTCCTTACTTCGTTTCTTCTGTTTTTTGAGGGTCTCATAAGCCGCTTCATAAACCCGAGCGAGGTTGTGGTAGTTTTTCTCACGCAGATAGAGGCGTTCCAACTGGGCCACCACATTTAACCGTAGATCGATATTTTTTAGGGGAATCTTTTTCAGTGCTTTCTCGTAATATCCCTTAGCCCGCCTGCGTCCACCAAGTTTTTCCGCGGCTTCCCCCTGGTCGAGGAGCGCCTGGATGGTATCAGATGAACTTTTCTTGTATTTAGACAGAGCAGCATAGGCGGCCAGAATGCCTTCCCATTTGCTCTTTCCCTTTTTTTGTTGTTCCGCGTAGAGCAGAATATTGAAATTCTCCTGATCCAGTTTTCGTTTACCGGTTTTGAGATCTGCATAAATCTGGCTGGTCACCTCCTTCCATTTTTTCTTTTCGATCTTCTTCTGCAAGCTTTCCTGGGAAATGAAGGTTCGGACTTCCTGCTGCTTCTTTTTTTCTTCCGCGCTAAGAGGAACCACCTCAAGTGCCTTTCGGTAAAAGGATCGAGAAAGTTTGATTTGACCTAATTCTTCCGCGGCCTGAGCCCGATAAAGCAGTGAATCCAAACGGTTCGCTTTTTTGGGGGATTCCTTTTCCAACAGGGTATAGGCACTCAAAACACCGGCCCAGTTTTTTTGTTCGGCTTCTGCAGTGATGAGCAATTCGAAATTATCATCATTGAGCCGGATCAACCCGGATTCAACCTGTTCACGCAGAACCCGTGAAACCCCCTTCCAGTTCTTGCGTTTCAGTTCTTTCTGAAGTGCATCATCGGCCAGATAATTCCCAATCGATTCCTGTTGAGCCCGCTCTTTTTCATCTGCTGGTTTTAGAAGTAAAATGGCACGGTAATGTTGTTGAACCAGTGACGGTTTTCCAACCTGATCTGCTAACTGCGCCTGGTGGAGGAGTGCGTTGAAACTTCCTGCGCGCTTCGGATCGCTTTTACGGAGCATGGAGTAGGCGCTCAAAACACCTTCAGGGTTTTCAAGCTGGGTTTCAGCATAAATCAAAAGATCGAAGGATTTTTCATCCAGTTCGCGTTTGTTCGATTCCACTTCCTGACGGATTTGAGAAGCAATACCATTCCAGTTTTTTTTCTCGATTTTCTGCTGTAGTTGATCCTCAGAGAGGAATTTTTCGATTTCCTTCTGCTTGTTGCGTTCTTCTTGATTGAGAGGAACCACTTTGAGAGCCTCTCGGTAAAATGCCCTGATACGTTTCGGTTCGTTCAGTTTTTCTGCAGCATTCGCCTGGATCAGTAATGCAGAAAGGGTTTTGACTGATTTAGGATCCCGTTTCTTTTTCAACTGGAAGGCACTCAAAACACCGGACCAGTTATTCTGTTGTGTCTCCGAGTAGACTAAAAGATTAAAATTTTTCTGGTCCAGAGGACGCAGTCCTGATTTGCTTTCGTTCCGGATCTGTTTTGATATCCCGGCCCAGTCTTCAGCTTGTATTTTTTCCTGTAAATTCCCTTCCGAGAGAAAACTCAGAATTTCTTTCTGCTTTTCACGTTCTTCTAGATTTTTCGCAGGGACCTTGACCGCGCTGTCATAAAAAGCTCTGGATTTTTTTGTTTGTTTCAAGCGATTTGCAGCTTCCGCCTGAAGCATCAGATCAGTCACCGATTCTACAGTGTGGGAATCTTGTTTTCTTTTCAGTTCATAGGCTTCAAGAATCCCTTTCCAGTTTTTCTGCTGATTTTCCGCATTGATAAGGATCTCAAAATTTTCTCCATCCAGTATTCTTTCTCCTGCCTTGACTTCACTTCGAATCTGATGTGCAACCCCAGCCCAGTTCGAGGTTTGGGCTTTTTCCGAGAGTTCCCGTTCGGAGAGAAAACGTCTTACCTGCTTCTGTTGATCAAGTTCCTCATCACTGGCAGGTTTTCTTTCAAGCACCTTGAGGTAGAATTTATTTTCGAGCTCTGCATTGCCCAACTTTCCAGCAGCCTTGGCTTGACGCATCAATGCCTTTTGCGTTACTGCACGTTTAGGGTCCTTGCTTCGGAGCAGGACATAAGCAGAAAGCACCCCCACCCAGTTTTCAGAATTGGTTTCCGCTAGTTCAAGATAAGCGAACTGAGTCTCATCCAACTCACGGTATCCTTTTTCTACATCCTCACGGATCTGGCTGGCAACCGCAGGCCAATCCCCTTGATCAATGTTCTGTTTGAGTGTTTTCTCGGAAAGGAAGTTCCGCAAAGCTTGCTGTTGAACGACTTCCTCTTGTGTGACTGGAACCGTATCGAGTGCCCTTTGTTGAAATTTCGAAGCACGCTCAAGAACTCCTATTTTTTCGGAAGCTTCAGCCTGTTCCAGCAGTGCCGTTACGCTTTCTGCACGTTCTGGGTCCTTTTGGGCAATCAGGATATAAGCACTGAGAATACCGGCATGGTTTTGCTGACGCCTTTCGACCGAAAGCAACATTTCCGAAACCGTTTGATCCATTTCCATAAATCCTCCTTGAACATCCCTGCGGATTTGCTCCGCAGCGGCTTTCCAATCTTGCTTCTCCAGTTTTTCATTGAGCTGACTGGAGGAGAGGAAGCGTTGAATCTCCAGTTGCTGACGACGTGATGCTTCCTGAATCTGGTCCAACTCATTTGAATTTTGTGAAGGAATATCAACGACCACCTGGAATTTTTTGCTCGCATCCTCCCATTTTTGCATTTGGTGCAGCAGCAATCCCTGACGATAATGAAGACGAATGATCCAGGCTTGACTGAGCGGACGCCGATTCAAGGGCTCCAGCAAAGCCAGAGCTTTTTCGAAATCCTGTCCCTGCTCCTCCATTTCACTGATAGCCCATACGGCCTGAATTTCCTGGTCCGATTTCCCTCCACGGTCGGCTAGGGTGAACCACTTCCGGGCACATTCATTCTGTTGAAGCTCGCGGAAGCAAAGATTGCCGAGATAAAAAGCGTATTGCTGAAATTTTTCACCCTGATTCTGATCCTTTTCCAGCCAGGGCATCAGAGACGTTTCATAGAGAGAAATAACTTTTTGCTTTGATCCTTTTTCTCCATAAAGCCGTGCCAAATTGATGACAATGAACTCACGGGTTTCCAACATGGCTGATGGATCCAGATAAAGGAGGGCTTTTTCATAAAGTTCTTGGGTTTTTTCAGACTGTTCCAACTGCTGAGTCAGCCGCGCCCAGTCGAGCAGACGCTCGGTGTTCTCAAGATCTTCAGGATGGTCCTGCTGCCAGCGGCTGTAGATGATGTCCGTGCGTTTCGGGTCTTTTCGTTGGTGGGATGCGTAGACCCACAAACCATAATCCGAACCGGATAACTTTGGTGATTGCTGGTCATGAACTGCCTGGTATTCCCAAGTAACAGCTTTCCAGTCTTTCAATTCCTGGTGGGAATGAATCAGATTCGAAATGCTCCGTTCTCGGTATTCAGGAACATCCCGGATCTGCCTTAGATCCTCTCTGGCGGCCTCCCATTGTTCGAGTTTGAAAAAGCATTCTCCACGTAAGTAAAGAGCCCGTTCACGTTGTTGGGGTTGTATCGTTTTCGGAAGGGTCTGCAGTTCCTGGATCAATTCTTCACAGTTTCCTTCTTGAAACTGGACCATCGCCAATTGCAGTTGAAAAGAATTCCTGGCTTCAGCGTTCAGAGCCTCATTTTCACTGGCCCGCCCCAGAAGTTGGAGTTGTTTTTCACTCTGCCCGGTTTCCTGATAAAGTCGTGCCAGAACACCCAAAAGCTGGCCGTCATTGCGAAATTCTTCTGAATTCCGGGTGGTTTCAAAACTCTGTATCGCAAGTTTGGGACGGCCGCTTTTTTGATGCAGGATGCCGATCTGATAATGAATTCGGGGCTCAGTTTTTTCATCTTCAACAAGTTCAAGGTGTCTCTGCAGAGCATCCACCGCCGCAGGAAAATTATCCTGCTTCTCATAAAGCCTTCCTAGTCGCAGTTCGACTTCAGAAGCATAGACTTCTTCTCCACTCTCCCGATATTTTAGAAAGAACTGAACGGCTTTTGCGTGATCCTCTTTCTGTTCGAAAAGACGCCCCATTCGGTAATGGACTTCAGAACGATATTGTGAAGCCTCGGTATCAAGATAGTTTCTATAGGCTAGGAATGCCTCTTCGGGTTTTCCGAGAAGTTCCAAAATCACTCCTCGCCTGAAATGGGCCAGGTGCAGATATTTTTGAACAAATGCCTGTTTATTAAGTTTTTGAGCCTGACTGAGGAAAGATTGGTAATGCCGTTCCAGTTTTTTCAGGATGGTTCCAGGAACCTCGAACTCAGGATCGTCCTGAATTGGAGCCATTGCTTTAGAAAATCCTGTTTCAGCCCTCCAGAAAGATGCTTCTGCACGAATCTGGGGATCCTCCAATAATGTACCCGCCATGGCAAACTCCTCTTCTGCGTGAGAGAGCTCCCCTTTTTTACGATAAATCAACGCTAGCTGGTAATGAGCTTGCCCTGCATGTTGAGGATCACCGCTTTCCAAATAACCCTGGAAGGATTTCATTGAAGCCTCTGAATCCCCTGTCTGCTGGTGAAGCAAACCAAGCCGATAATGGACATCAGTAAAGATCACGTCAGGACTGCCTCGTAGGTGTTCCTGATAAGCCCGGATTGCTTCCTCTGCCCGACTTTCCTGCTGAAAGAGGGAACCCAGACGATAGTGCACTTCCACACGATAGGTGGTGTCTTCACTGCTCAAGTAATCCTGGAATACCGCAATCGCATCCTCGTTTTTTTCTGATTGCTGATACAACAATCCCAACCGGTAATACGTTGCCGCGAGATATTGCTTGTCTCCCGTTTTCTGATAACGTTGGAAGAAATCGATAATGATTCCGGCTTCCTTTTTTCTGGCTGCCTCAGGCAGTTTTTTTTCTGCCGATGCCGACGCCGCGAATCGTGTTTCGGCCTGCCAAAATGCTGCCTCAGCAACCAGTTCTGATTCCGGGTGTTCCTTTACCACTCGTCCGAAATAATTGGAGGCTTTGAGATAATTGCGCTGTTTCTGAAAACCCATGGCGAGATTGTGCTTGATGCTGAGAGCCGTTTCCGGATCTTCTCCGCCTTGGAGCTTGAGGAAGGCTTCCCAATATAGTGCACTTCGCTCAGGATTTTGCTGGAACAGCCAGGCCCATCCCAAAAGGTTCAGACGTTCCTTCGCCTGTTGTTCTGGAAGTTTTTCAGGGTCCAGGGATTCCATTTGAAGGGAAACCTGCTTAAATTCCGGAACCGCTTCCTTGAGGGTGGTTTCCTGGCGAATGAGTTCAGCACGATAGAAGGTAACGAACCCCTGCCAATAGAGAGTCTGGTCCTTGAATTTAGTCGCGGGATATTCTCGCAGCAGCAGTTTCAGTGTTTGCAGCGCTCCTGAATATTGCTGGATCCTGGCTAACACTACCCCTTTCCGAAAGAGGACTTCTTCCTGGAATTTTCTGCTTTCAGGAAAGTTTTTCTGGAAATTCTGCAGATCCCTCAGGGCTTGGTTCATGCTCCCGGCCTGCTGGGAAGCCCGGGCCTGCAGAAACATCATTCTTTCCCTTGAGCCTCCACTTCGGAATTCCTGGAGGTAGCATGCAGCAGTGTTCCAGGCTTCCTGGTAAAGACCATCTTCAAACATCTGACGGGCGATTTGCGTCTGCTCTTCCTCACTCAAGCCTTCGGTCAGGAAACACTGAGCCAAGAGATTCGGAGAAAAAGTGGAGAGCAAAAGATAAAGGCCGCTGAGGGCGAAAATAACGCGTTGGGCTTGGAGTTTCATAAACAAAGAAAAAACACTGTCAATTGGAAGCAAATTCGCTTTTCAGCAGTTTCTGCCAGCAGACGCGATCTGGTTTTTCAATCACTACGGATTTGAGCCTTGCTTTGTGACCACGGACGATTTTTACTCGGGAAACAGAAGTCTGAAAAGCCTCGGCAAGAAAACGGACACATTCCTCATTGGCCTGGTTCTCCACCGGCAACGCGTTCAGGCGTAACTGGATCAGTCCCTCTTTGAGTCCATTCCACTCACTCTTCCTGGCACGAGGTTGGACCCGGACCTGAAGCATCAAAGTTGAATCCCGCCATTGAAAAGACGGCCCCTTCTCCATTTTTCCATTGAGAGTTTGACGGAAAGTCTTATTTTTGAATCTAATATGATAGCTCCAAGTCCTGAAAAAATCCATGCCCGCTTCTGCCCATAATCCGATCCGGATCAAGGTCTGTGGCATTACCACACCAGAACAGGCTGAGGCTTGCATAGACTTGGGAGCCAACATGATTGGAATCAACTGCTGGAAACCCTCTCCACGTTATGTCGATCCGGAAAAATTGGCAGTGATCGTCCATGCCATTGCAGGTCGAGTAGAAACCGTTGCTCTCTTTGTTAATGAAAACCCCCTTCAGGTGAACCGTCTGATGGAACAATACCCTCTGGACACGGCTCAACTTCATGGTGATGAAACCCCGGATTACACTCGGGAGCTCAAATTTCCCTGGTTCAAAGCATTTCGTGTCAATGATGATTTCCAACCCTCTCTGATCGTGCAATATGGACAAACAAGATTCCTCCTCGATGCCTATTCCAAAAACCGTTATGGCGGGACAGGCAGGACCTTCGACTGGGAAATTGCCATCCATGCCAAACAACAAGGGAAGTTGATGCTGGCAGGTGGACTGACTCCAGATAATGCTGCGGAAGCCGTCAAACGGGTCCAACCCGTTGCCCTGGACGTCTGCAGCGGAGTGGAAAGCCAGCCAGGAATCAAGGACCTTGAGGCAGTGAAACGCTTCATCCAAAACGCACGAGGTGCAAACAGGGAAACTCCAGGAATCATGATGGACCATCCTGAGCATGAACCCCTCTCCAGGCCGACTTCATGACCAGCACCCGTTTCACAACTTCCGGAGGAGTCAACATCGAAAAATCGATGACCCCCCTGGATGACCAACAGGCATTAGATAAGATCTACCAGTATATTGATACCCACAAAGGTGCACTGTTTGTCAGCAATTACGAGGTGCCGGACCGTTACTCCCGTTGGGATCTGGGCTTTGTGCATCCTGCGCTGGAAATGATTTCCCGCAAACGTGAATTTGAAATCAACGCGCTCAACCCAAACGGCAACCGACTGCTGACACTGATCGAACCCGTCCTCAAGGAGCATGAACACCTCGAAAAATTTGAGGCCAGCAAGGATCAGCTTTCCGGAACGGTCAAGCCCATGCCGGATTTTTTCCCGGAGGAAGAACGCAGCCGACAGCCTGGTTTTTTTACCGTGGTCCGGAGCATTTTCCAGCTTTTTGAAAGTGAAGATCCCTACCTCGGACTCTATGGCGCCTTTGGTTATGACCTGGTTTTTCAGTTTGAAAACATCATTCCCCACCACCGGAGGGATCCACAACAGGTCGACTGCCATCTCTACCTGCCGGTTGAACTGGTGGTGGTGGATCGTCAGAAGGAGGAAGCTCACAAGATTCAATATCATGTTGAGACTCCAGAAGGAATGACCGAAAGCTGGTGGAATACCGGGGAGCCTTTCGAATCGATCCAGGGTGCTGAAGCCAAGGAATTCAGCAGCGATCATCAGCCTGGAGAATTCGACCAGAAAGTCCAGACCATCCGTGAGGGCTGTCACAAGGGAGATTTTTTTGAAGTGGTGCTCTCCCAGTCCTTTTCCACCGCATTCAGGGACACACCCACAGCACTTTTCCGACGTATCTGCGAGCAGAACCCCAGTCCCTACACCTTCTTGATCAACCTGGGAACGGAACAGTTGGTCGGTGCATCCCCAGAAATGTACGTGCGGGTCACCGGAAAACGCCTGGAAACCAGTCCCATTTCCGGCACCGTTCCCGTCGGCGGTGATCCTATGGAAACCGCGGAACGGATCAAAAGCCTCATCTCCTCGGAAAAGGAGGAGTCCGAACTGACCATGTGCACCGATGTCGACCGCAACGACATGGCGCGCATTTGCGAACCCGGAAGCGTGAAACTCATCGGCAGAAGAATGCTGGAACGCTACTCACGGCTGATTCATACCGTCGATCACGTGGAAGGGATTCTGAGCTCAGACCGTGACGCGATAGACGCAATTCTCGTCCACATGTGGGCCTGCACGGTGACCGGTTCTCCCAAACCGGTGGCGATGCAGACCATCGAAAATCTGGAGAACTCTCCCCGGCGCTGGTATAGCGGTTGCGTCGGTTTTCTCTGGTTCAACGGATATGCCAGCACGGGCATGACCCTGAGAACCGTCCATCTCGAAAAAGGCCTTGCCACGGTTCGGGCCGGTGCGACTCTGCTTTATGATTCGGATCCTGTTGCAGAAGAACGAGAAACACGGATCAAGGCTTCCGCATTCCTGGAGGCGACCCTGGGACATAAAGCGTCAGAAAATCAGCAGAACTTTTTGCCAAAAACGACAGGCAAGGGTAAAAAGGTCTTGTTTGTCGATCATCATGACAGTTTCGTTCACACCCTTGCGTCCTATGTCCGCCAAACCGGAGCCGAGGTAACCACCCTGCGTTCCGGTTTTCCTCTTCATCTCTTGGAGGAACTGAAACCGGATCTGCTTTTCCTTTCACCTGGACCCGGTCGGCCATCGGAGCAGGGTATTCCCGAGTTGGTCGGTGCCGCCGTGGAAAGAGGAATCCCGGTGTTTGGCGTCTGTCTCGGACACCAGGGCATTGCAGAACATTTCGGTGGTCGTCTCAATACCTTTGAAAAGCCCTACCACGGTAAACCTTCTAGTATTCAGCATGAAGGGGTTTCCTTATTTCGCGATCTGCCCAATCCCTTCCGTGCCGGGCGTTACCACAGCCTTTACGTTGACCGGGCATCCCTGCCCGACTGTCTTGAAGTTACTGCGGAAACCGATGAAGGCATCATCATGGGACTCAAACATCGGGAACTGCCCGTCCTCTCGGTCCAATTCCACCCCGAATCCATCCTGACCCTGAGTGAACAAAATGGACTACGTTTGATCCACCAAGCAATCGAAATGCTGACCTGAAGACCTAAAATTTTATCAATTGAGAAATTAAATACTATGATGGGTTGGCTGGCTAGAGGTACCAGCAAATCGGAATTTTCTCAACGCCCTCCAAAAGGCGGAGGGGCACCGTTCCAAACGCGCTGGTGTTTGGAAGGGGGGTGATAGATCACACCCGTATTCCAGTCTCGAATTGGTGAATCTGGCTTTTTTTGGTAGCTTGCCTCCTTGGTTCTGCCTTCCCAGTAACATGAGCCACAAGCACCTTGTGGAGGCGGACCCACATCCATCCTGGGTGAAGAGCATCCTGCAAAAAGCAGCAGAAACATAGTTTCGAAAGTGATGATGAATTTGGGGATCATCCCTTCATCATCATGATCTTGGGAAAAATCTCAATTCCGAATGATGATGAACCGTTTAGGCATGAAGAAACATCATTGGTATTCCCAAACGGAGGATGCTTTAAATTAAATGGTGATGGGGATGATGGTAAAAAATTGAAGAAACGAGTATCTTACCGTCCCATGGGTCTTGGCAAAGAACGGAATGTCTCAGTTTTCTGAATGTTTTTCAACTCCTTCCAAACAACAATGACTGCAGTGGATACTGCTTCACTTCTGTAGAATTTCTTGCTTAAGTGGATATCAATCCAAATCGAAGCAAATCAAGAAGGAGAGGATCTTTGGAAAGATCAACTAAGCAGGTTCTTCGGGGACGGATTCATCTCAGGATCCTGGTAATCAGAAACGTACATGAACTTGAAGATGAGATTCTCTTCGGTTCCTAGGCTGTTCGGCTGGCTTCGATCTTCAAGCCATCTGTTGTACAAACCTTCAAGCATCAGAGTCTGAGTGGAAATCGTGATTTCTGCACGGATCAGGTATTGACTGAGTTCTTCCAGATCACCCTGCAGGAACATTTCACTCAAATCCTGGTAGAGTTTGATCTCTTCTTTCCCACCATCCTGCCAAAGCACATAGGGTCTGCCGTTTTCGTTCTGAATGATTTCATTCGTTTCATTCAGACTCCTCTTCACATCCGTAAAGTAGAATAGATATTCTTCATCCTCGTTGTTGTTTTGCAAATGAGGAGGAGGTTCGACGATGACTTTAAGAACAGTGTAAGTGTGTTCCGGAACCGGGATATGGGTCGTTTTTTCCACACCTTCCGAGTCAATAAAGTTGTACAACCAGTTCGTTTCCATAACCTTTGCATGTTTTCTGTGATTCCCTAGATATCAATATGGGTCATTCAAGCTTCATTCCCAAAATTTAATCAATCTCAAGAACATCTCCGTATTGATTGACTGATTTCCTGACCCACCGCTACACAACAATAGTGAAACCTTTCTAGAAAGGTATGTTCACACCATTTCCAGATTTGTCTCTTTGGAATCATGGTTCCTCTGATTCATTCTCTCCAAGAAGTTGTTTCTCCCTGGCGGCAGTGGCCGAACCAGCAGCCAAGAGCCAAAAGAACAACCAGATAAATACCTCGTAACGCCCTGTAAGTTCAGCGATCGCATTAGGACCATAGGTTTTATCAAAAAATATCAGTAAGGCAACAAAGCAAGAACCAATCAGGATTCCCTGAACTTTTGCTTTTGTTTTTATGTCCATTCAAATTCTTTCGAGCTCCTTAAGATACTGTGCTGCACGCTCAGCATAAACGGATGCAGATCTTCTGATATTTATGAGTATGGTATCATCATAGGTTTTTTTCACTTTAGCCGGTGAACCAACCACCAGGGAAAATGGAGGGATTACCTGCCCTTCCAGAAGAACACTGCCTGCTCCTATTATGCTCCCTCTGCCTATTTGGCATCCATTCATGATGATGCTTCCCATTCCGATCAGGCAGTCATCCTCAATCAGACAGCCATGCAGGATACAATTGTGCCCCACCGTCACTCGTTTTCCGAGACTTAAGGGGAAACCAGGGTCGGTGTGCCCCATGCTGAGATCCTGAATGTTGGTTTCTTCTCCTACTGAAATCAGCTCATTATCTCCTCGGAGGACGGAGTTGAACCACAGTGATGATCCTTTGTCCAAGGAGACCTTACCCATGACCATCGCACCTGGAGCAATGAATACATCGGATTTGATTTCTGGTTTAACGTGGTTGATCGAAAATTGATTCATCAAATGGTTTAATCTTTCTGACGACCTCAGTCATTCTTCTTGAAAACGTTTGATTCCATAGGTCCATGACACAAGGAATTCTTAATTTGTTATGATCCATTCTTTGCCTTGAACATGGAGGTGAAGACAAATCCTTCTCCAAAATCATCTTTGATGCTTAAAAAACAAAAATCGGATCACCATTTTAGCAAAGCATATCCTGTTCCGAAGAGGTGATACGATGAATCACAAAACCATTACCAAGACCACGGGAAAACCATTCTGGGAGAAAAAGAAACTCCACGAAATGAGTGAAGAAGAATGGGAATCATTGTGTGACGGTTGCTCCAAATGTTGCTTGCATAAGGTAGAATCTGAAGACACCGGTGATGTCCATTATACGTCCCTTGCGTGCAAACTGCTTGATCTTGAAACCTGTCAATGTACTGATTACGCTCAGAGACATCAAAGAGTGCCTGACTGCGTGAAACTGACTCCGAAAAGGATCGGAGAATTCAAGTTCCTCCCAGAAACATGTGCTTATCGCATAATATCAGAAAAAAAATCCCTGCC
>Ga0066827_10000187_pt1 | contig 27838 bp, 29 predicted proteins | sample ETNtaG_34_FD_65609 | JGI IMG/M metagenome (GOLD analysis project Ga0066827, IMG submission 65609) | Marine microbial and viral communities from oxygen minimum zone, Eastern Pacific Ocean - ETNP201306SV51 | ecosystem: Environmental > Aquatic > Marine > Oceanic | place: Pacific Ocean: Eastern... | reverse complement strand
AACTTCCATAGTATTGATTAACAGTTTCGTAACCTTCCCCCAATTCTTCTGCAAAAAGTTTAGTTAAAATATCTTGTTTCATAATTCAGTAATTTATAAATTCTACGGTTCCAAAAATAATTCAGGTAAGTATGGACATTCAAGTGGGAATCTCAAACAATTTTGAAGTGGTGACATTAAATAATAGAGTCCAATCATTAATATTACAAATACTGCAAAAATTATTAAGGTTTGTTTGGAACTCATTATTAAACTATAAAAAATATTCCTTAACAATAAACAAAATTGATAATCCCACTATAAACGAAATTAAATATCTATAAAACATATTCTCATTTTCAATTTTCCCACCAAGTATCATTTGTAATTTCACCATTTATCAAATCATTACGAATAAATGATGGTTGGGTTGTTGATTGTTTTTCAGTTATTTCCCATCTCTTTGTATCAAGTAATTCCTTCTTTCTCTCATAGACCCCTTTTAGAAGTTCCTGCTCCCCTTCAAATACCACCTCTTCAGTATTCCCTTCACTCGTTCCTCTGCCATTTATTTCGCCAGAAGTTATTTTGAGAATGAACCTTTTACCAGCAAAATCATTTTTACCAGCAAAACCATATTGGAAATGAATTGTTCTTATACTTTTCCTGTAAGATGAAACAAAATATAACTCTCTCATCCAATCAACTTCTTCCAATCAACTTTTATTCTGTTCCACTTTATATTTGAGTATGAAACTTTGGATATTCCTTGATAAAGTTGTTTTGTTGTAAAGGGATTGCCACCATAGACATCCATAGTAAAATCTGGTTCGTGTCCCACAATAGATTTTATAATATCCCTATCAACACCCTTCTTATAACATCTGTTTATGAATGTATGTCTGGTTGAGTAAAGGACTTTCACTTGTCTTTTCCATACACCGATTGAGGGTAAAAACTTCTCATTATAATGTTGGGAAATCTTTTGTGAATATCCATCTCTCTGTTTGGTGAGTTCGGGGAAAACTCTATCAACTCCTTTTGATTTTATAATCTCAATATAATCCAAAAACCCTAAACTGATAAGAGTTGGATGAACTGGAACTTTACGAATACTACTTGTTGTCTTTACACTCTTACCTTCCGCCTCATCAATACTAATCATCCAAACATTCTCTTTTTTTACAATATCTTCTATTCGTAGTTGGGAGGTTTCATTTGTCCTCATCCCACTAAAAATACCTATTAAAAAACTCCAATAAAAAGGGTTCTGGTATTTGACTACATTTGGTTTATCACTTTTCGTTTTTAGTCCAAAATCAATAGTCCAACCAAGATATGTTTGGGGATTTAGTATTTTTACCAAATCTTCTGGTGAGAAAGGTTCTCGTTTTTTCCTTTCTTCTGTTTTGGGGATAGGTATTTTCATTCCATCAATATAGTTCTCCTTGATATATCCTTGACTGACACCAAATCTCATAAAGGTTGTAAGTCGTGTCAAACACTTGTTTACATTTACACGACTTTGAGGTTTCACATCTTTTAGTTTCATTACCTCATCTACACTCAAATCCCTATATCTTGGATTTTTCCTACGATTGATAGGAAGTTTTATCTGTGTTTTGATATATTTTCTAATACTATCTTTTGATAATAAACTCACAGGGATATTACCAATTATCTCAATAAACTCATTAGTCAAAACTTTATATTCATCCAACAACTTTTCACCGACAACTCCTTTTCTCAAAACAAGGAACTCATCTACGACTTCTCTAATAAGTTTGATTTCTACAAGGTAGGGTTCAATAGGTTCTGGTGCATAGTTTTCTATAACTGGTTGTAGATGAGTACGTCTCGCAAATGCATCCTTCTTATCCTCTATTCCATCTATTTCACCATCAAGAATTTTACTAACCAAATCAAACTCTGCATTGGTTTCACCATTTATGATTTCTCTTTTCCATTTGATTTTTAGGTTTTGTATTTTGATAAAGTTTTCCCTAAACACTCTAAATGTTCCACTCTTTCTATTGATGTCTGTAATACCTTCATCCTTCAATAGTTTCTCAACCTCATCATCAAAATCAGTTTTCTTTCTACTCTTTAGTTCTATTTCTTCCTTCTGTAGGGTCTTTAAACCCTCCTGTTTAGTCCTTTCCTTACTTCTATCTACTCCAACATAGGAAAAGAAAGAACTATGTTTCTTGGACTTCTCAATCTCTTTTTTGAGTATCCTTTTCATCTCATCTATTGATAGAGATTTACCCATTCGTATCTGTTCGTAAAGGATTTGAGTTTCTTGGTAGAGATACAGACATATCTTTTTTGATATTACTTTATTACCACATCGTAGGGATATTCTAAACATCTTTCTCCCTTGATACAAATGTAGTAAATCAAGGGGAATGTATGAACCGAAGTAGTAGGAAGTGTTGGACTTGTTTTTATAGAGATATTGAGGATACATAAAATAACCTTTCAAGTAAGAAAAGTCATTTGACAATCACCAAACAATCACCAAAAAGGGGGAAATGAGAGAAAAGTGAGAAATCCTGTTGGTATTGAGACGGAATAAACTCCGTCTCTACCCCAATCTACAACCTCTGTTGGGGTAGTAATACCAACGGATTTCTGGAGACGAGGGGGATCGAACCTCGATCAACAAACAGATCCTCAAAGGATGAGGTCTATCCAGATACAAGCAGAGTATTAGTGTATGGCTCCTGCGATGGCCTGGGAGAAGGAGTTGAGTAATCTTGGGTTGGAGAGCAGTTGTTTCCGCAATCCGCTGGAGAGCTCGAGCTGGAGGCCGCCACCAGAACTTCCGCGGTTACAGAGGTTGTCGGGGCGGAGTCCAGGATAGCGTTTGCCTTGGGGGGTTTGGTCACGGAGGTTGACCAGTCCAGTGAGTTTTTGTTTGAGGCGATCCAGTCCTTGCTGGTATGCACCTCCCGGGATGAGCCAGGCTCCGTCTCCGTTTTCTGCAAGCACTCCATGGACGCAGAGCAGTCTCGGGTGTGAAGCTGCCAACTGAAGGGCGAGGGGTTCGTCGAATCGATGGCTGGTCAGGTGCAGGTCTCCTCCATCAGGCTCTTTCGTTCCTCTGAACGAATAGAAACTCACGTCCGCGGCAAGGCTGATGGCCCGCGCGATTTCCGTGGTTCTGCTTTCGATGTTGCCGCCGTGGGGTGCTGCAACCAGCCATGTCGAGTTGGGCACCAGCCTATGTTCGATCCGAAATGCATCTTCGGAGCGGCTCAGTTCCTCGAAATTCTGGTAGCGGTCGGCCATCCTTTGATCTTTTTTTTCCTGTTTGGCCGCATACGATTAAGACACTTGGTCCCGCCTTTCAAGGAGGGCATAAACCGCGACAAAATCGAGCGGAGTCCTTTATTTTATTCAGGAAAAAAGGGTTCAAGCCTTCTGTGTTGAGGGAGACTGTATAAGACGAGAATCAGCGGTAGAAGATGTGCTTACCAAATTTTCTGGTAAGGGTCAGTTTTTTGGCCCAGAAGGGTTGAACATAGCTTGCGTGGTAGTGGGTCGCACCGCCAGTGATGTCATGTTCTGGAAATAACAGGGCAAGAGTCGCAATCCTTCTCGATTCATGCCGCAGCCTACGGTTTCTCATACGGTCGCTTTTACCGTCACAGAACCAGGAGAATTGGCAGGCCCAGGTTTTGTGCTTGATCCTCGGACCCTGGTAGACGACGCCACAGATGGTGTTGGGAAATTTTGAATGGTTGACCCGGTTGAGGGTTGCCATCGCCACAGCAAGCTTGCCGGAAGCATCTTCGGTGGCGGCTTCGAAATAGATGTTGCGTGTCAGGCATTCGATTTCGGTTTTCCTGATCCCTTGAATCTCGAGACCAAAATCCAACGGTTTGTAATCCAATACCTTTACTTCTGCTAACGGCTGATGGGTTCCAAGAAGGACCATCAGTGCCATAATCACATGGCATTTGACGGATTTGGTGAAGTCCATTTCCAATTGTTTGATGTGAAGTTGTAGTCTTGTATACCGTGGAAGGACCGGAAAGGATCACTCCTTTCCGGTTGAGGAGAATCAGAGGTCTTCGACTCCGAGGATTCCTGTGAAGTTATGCATCAGCTTTTCGTCTGATTCACTACTGGAATCATTGTTCCAGCCGTGTTCTTCGAGCATTTGTGACACAAGTCCTTGCTTAACTGTTCTCTGATGTTCGATCTGACCGCCTTTTTCCAGAAAACGGCTGACAGCCAGATTGATATCCTCCCTTGAAGGGGTGTTTTTTGTTGAACGGTTCATGATCCTGCTTCGGCTCATTTGGTCGTTTCGGGTTTGGCAACGGGCTTTTTTGCGGAGGCCTCCTTTTTCTCCGACTGCAGGGACGTCATCATGTCGTACTGCTTGCGAAGGTTGTCTGCTCCACTGGTGTAATTTTCACGGAGTTTGTTGAGCCACTCCTTTTCGAAGGTCAGAGTGGTTTCGATGTTGCGTTCGATAGTGCTTCCAACCATATCCCGGGTTTTATCGATCATACCGCCGATGTTTTGCTCATAAAGTTTTTCAGCCTGCTCAAACTGGTTTTTCGACTCGGGCCAGTAAGTTTCAGTGAATTTAAGGACCATCGACTTGTACTGGTTCTTTTGGCTGTCCAATTCCCGGTTCATGTTCTGTTCCCAGTTCTGATATTGCTGGCGGGTTTCGTTCAGGTTTTTCACCTGCACAGCAAGTCCCTCTTCGACCATCGAGAGGGTGTTTTCCAGGGCCTGCTTCTGCCAGTTGAGGAAGGTTTCCATCCCTTGGTTGGCCGCCTTCTGGGCGTTATTGTTGTAATCGGTAAAATTAATCATCGCTGCCTTTCATCAATGAGGTTAAATTCGATTTTAGGAAATACATAATCTGTATGAAAACCATTATTGTGCAAACGCACTATTAAGTCAAGAAATTATTTTGCGATTGCACAAATAATAATGCATCTCACTGATAATAAACATAAAATTTTTTTATGATATACTCTTTCAGGAAGCGTGATTCGGTTTCCAAAACTTTCAGGGACTCGACTCGCTTCCTTTCCGGATGATCCTGCACTCGAATTTTCTTCCGAAAGTTTCATCTACTTTGTTTCCCCTTCCAAGAGCAGCTTTTGGAAGAAGATGCCATTGCTGGAAGTTCAGTGGAGGGTCAACAAAACTGAAATCAAACAATCTATCCATTCCATTGATGTAAAGGGATACGTAGATTATAGGTAGTCCCTTGAATGGGGATTTGAGTTATTTGTTGGGTGTACCATGATGTTTTGGTGTAAAACCTCACTGATTTTGATTCATGCGGGCTCCTCTAGAATTCCTCAACCTGAAGCATCAGCGAACGCTATTCTAAGTCTGTCTGATTCTTTCAGTGTTGATGCTGTTCATGCTTCAATACTTGGATCGGACTTTGCGTACCGCTGCGGCTCCCTGGGGCATGGTTTCGTTCCAGCTCGCTGGATCGATGGAGGAATCCCGGTCCATCCTCCAATCGTGGGGTGCTATGGGATGCGTCCATGCCGCCCTCAGCCTCGGTCTGGATTTCCTGTTCCTGTTCTTCTACTCCACCGCCTTTAGCCTGGCCTGCATGCTTTGGAGCGAGGGAGTTTCGGGGAGTTTTGAAAGGATCCGCTTTTTTGGAAGCCTGTTTGCCTGGATCAGTCTGTTTGCGAGAGTCTTCGATGGACTAGAAAACCTGGCGTTGATCCAGTTGCTGTTCGGCAGTGAACATTCAGCCTGGATTGGGATGGGCCGCTGGAGCGCGCTGACCAAGTTCGGACTGTTGCTTACCGTGATGACATGGCTCAGTTATGTTTGGATACTTCGTCTCCGAGGAAAACACTGACCGTGCAGATTCTGCTCGGTTACCCGGGCTTATGATGCCTCTTCCAGAGTTGCACGCTTTGTGCAAGCATGTAAGATAAGCGTGAAAAAAGTTTCCAGGAAGGAATTTGGGCGGCCAGGAGGGTGCCAGCTTTGTTCAATGTTTGTCTCCTTTTTTTTGTTCCTCCCTTATTTGGTGTCTTCCACGTTTTAGTTGTGATTTTTCAAGCACTTGGTACATTAAACAAAAAATCCGGCAGGACATTGGAGTTCTGACCGTTGACCGGCCGATGACCAGGGGCCGGATTCAGCACGCCGAAAGAGTTTCCGAAAAGGGAGCAGTCTGCAGAGGCGTCAAATTTTGGAAAAGGTAAAACGGACATGATCAGCAACCCCATTCTGATTGTTGACGACGAAGTGGAAATGCGGATAGCAATGTCGGAAACCCTCAAACACTGTGGGTATCCCGTCGAACTGTCTCACAACGCCATCGACGCCCTCAAGAAGTACAAGGAAAACGACTATTCGATGGTGATTACGGACATGACCATGCCCAAACGCAGTGGGCTGGAGTTGCTGAAGGACATCAAGCGTCTGGATGCCGCTAAGCCGGTGATCATGGCCACTGCCTATGCGACGGTGGAGACCGCAGTCGAGGCGATGAAGCATGGTGCTTTCGATTACATCAAAAAACCAATCGACTTTGATTCCTTTCTCTTTCTGGTGGAACGTGCGTTGGCCTTCAAGGGGCACACCGGTTCGATGGTTCCCCTAGAGGAAGCCAAATCGATCAAGGGGCGCGTCACGGAAACAAGCAAGGAGATCGTCACCCAGAATCAGGAAATGGGAAGCCTGCTTGACGTGTCCCAGAACATTGCCAAGAGCAAGGCGACGGTATTGATCCAGAGTGAGAGCGGGACGGGCAAGGAACTGCTGGCACACTTCATCCACGACAATTCCGAACGGGTCGGCAAGCCCTTTGTCGCCGTCAACTGTGCGGCACTTCCGGACACGTTGCTGGAGAGTGAACTGTTCGGCTATAAGAAAGGTGCCTTTACCGGCGCCAACCAGGATCACCGTGGAAAATTTGAACAGGCCCATACTGGAACCATCCTGCTCGACGAAATCAGTGAAATGGCGATGCCGCTGCAGGCAAAACTGCTGCGGGTGCTCCAGGAACATGAAATCGACAAAGTTGGAGGCAAGGAGCCGATCCAGGTGGATGTCAGGGTGGTGGCAACCACCAACCGAAGCATGCTTGAAATGGTTGAATCCGGAAAATTCCGTGAAGACCTTTATTTCCGCCTCAATGTGATTCCACTCGCCCTGCCGGCGTTGCGTGAAAGGATGGATGACCTGCCAATCCTCGTAGAGCATTTTCTGGACAAGCATGCACGTCTGAACAAACGCGAACGTCCTGCAGTCAGTCCGGAAACGATGGCTATTCTGAAGGACTACCGTTGGCGCGGCAATGTCCGTGAGCTGGAAAATGTGGTGGAACGGGCGTTGTTGCTCTGTGATGGCAAGGAGATCAAACCGCACAATCTGCTGATGCATTCACAGATGGGCAAGCAGAGCATTAACCAGGACCTGGCCCGCGCAACCTCCGTCCAGCCTGCATCCGAAACCGAAGCAGCGACGCCGGAAAGCAAGGAATCCGCACTCGGCATCGAGGTTGGAATGTCAATGAAGGAAGCCGAGAAGAAGCTCATTTTCGAAACCCTGAGGGAAACCGGGGGTAACCGTACCAAGGCGGCGAAGATTTTGGGCATCAGCATCCGTACCCTGCGCAACAAACTCAATGAATACCGTGCCGAAGGCGAAGACATTGAAGTCGAAGCCGAGAACTGAGCCGGTCCGGTTGACCCACGCCTAGGTCTGCCTCTGCAGTCCGGGACCATCGTCAGGCGCACACGCAGCCATTACTATGTGGACCTTGGAGAAGGTTCACCTCGTCTTTGTCGCATTCGCTCCAATCTTTTTCACCAGGAACCCCGGGAATCTCGCATCGCCGTCGGAGACGAAGTGCGTGTCGAATTTCAACCTCCCCATGAAACCGGTTGGATCCTCGAACGCCTGCCACGCCGCACGGAACTGACTCGCAGGGCGGCAGACCGTAGTGAAGCCCAAGTACTCGTGAGCAACGCGGAAACGCTGATCATCGTTTCTGCGATGAAACGCCCCGCGTTCCGATACGGGGTTATTGATCGGCTGATTGCCGTGGGTCTGCAGGGAGGCCTGACGCCGGTGATCCTGTTCAACAAGTCTGACTTGGCCGAAGCGGAAGAGCTGGAAATTCCAACCCGGCTTTACCGGGGCATCGGTTACCGTGTGATTCAAACCAGTGTCGTCCAAAACAGTGGAATGGAGGAACTGAGGGAATTGTTGAGCGGAGCAAAATCCGTACTTTGCGGACACTCCGGAGTGGGCAAATCGTCCCTGATCCAGATCCTTTTCCCGGAATGGTCGATTAAGGTGGGAGAGGTGAAACGGAAAAGCGGTACCGGACGCCACACCACCATCCTGGCCAACATGTATCCGTTGCCTGGGGAAGGTTGGCTGGTGGATACCCCGGGGGTCCGGGAGTTGATGCCCTTCGGGATGAAGCCTCAGGAACTGGGGAGCTATTTTGAAGAATTTACCGAACCCTCCGAAACCTGCCGTTTCAAAAGCTGTAGCCACCTTCGGGAACCGGATTGCGGGGTCAAACAGGCCTTGGAGGATGGGCAGATCACGGAAGAACGCTACCGGAGCTATGGCATGATCTACGACTCGCTTTCTTCCTGATCAACTCCTGTCATCCTTTCGGCTCCATTTCTCCTCTCGATTCTCTCAAGCGCCTGATGATTTCCTGCACCCGCACTTTGTCCGAAGCAGAAGGATTCGGATCCTTCCTGGACTTTCCAGATTTTAGCGGGGGTGTTTGCTGAAGAGATTCTCCTGAAGGTTCAGGCAAAGTGTCTTCAGGAGCCAAGATTTTTTTGGAGGAGGAAGAAACGTATGCCACCTGCTGGAACAGTTCCTCGAGGTCTGGGAAAGCTTGGTGGATCATCTTCAGCATCCCTGGTCCTCCAGGATGAAGCCGGAGCAGCTTAGCCTCAGAGGCAGTGCTGCAATTCAGGATGAGGACGGCTTGGTCCTCGTTCACACGATGGATGTGGTCCGGGAGGCAGTTTTCGAATATCTTCCTGGGCTGAAGTTCCTGCCAGCGTGAAAGCATCTCCTCGAGTCCCCTCTGGTCATGGCTGGTCCTGCCGAGATCTCCGACCTTACATCGTATCGCACCCAATGGAAGTTCAGGCAAGAGTTCCCGAAAACGCTGGAGGTAGGTTGCTTCCTCAAACTGAACCGCCTGGGCGATGCTTCCGTCGTAGACCGTCAGGTGCAATACCGCATGGCGTGGGACAAACTGTGAATGTCTTCGGAGCAAGTGGATCTCTTCTTTTTTCAGGGGCCTGCCAAGCCTGCGACGCAAAGCGGACTGGAAATCGCGCCATTCGGAATAAACCCTTCCGTTCAGGTCTTCGGTGATCTGCATCAGGTCCATCGCTGGTGCGGCGATTCGAAGTTTTTCCAAAAAGGCACTGTCGACTTCGAAATGCTGTTCGACTGAGATCCTGCTTGGTTGGGCGTGGCTTGCCATGAACCCCCCGATTTCCCTGTACCAGAGCCGGCGCAACTTGACCAGTTCGAGCAAATGCTGTTGTCCAGTGGCCTCGAAAATCGTCTTGAGCACCTCGAGGGCATTGCCATACGATGAGTCGTCATTCGCTTTACGGTAGCCGATGGAGCGCAGAAAACCACTGAGCTGTTCTGCTTCAGTTTGTTGGGATGAAGATTTTTTTCTCGGAGTTCTTTTTCTTTTTCCGCGGACTTCAGTCATAATGTAATTATCTACGCAAGTATTTCATGAATCAGAGACTCCTTTTTGTAGCATGACCCTGCCTGACAGTGAAGTTCCTGGTATCCTCGTAGCCCTGCCGGGCCTGAAGGATTCCTATTTCGAGAAAACGGTGATCCTTCTGTGCAACTACAATGAGGAAGGCGCGATGGGACTGGTGATGAATCATACCTCTGGGTCTCAGGTGCGCGAGATTTTGAAGGAGGAAACTTCCCAGGACGGACTGCTTAACATTCCACTTCTTCTCGGAGGCCCCGTTCAACCCGAAATGTTCTGGGCGGTCCATGGTCCGGATTACGAAGGGGAATCGACCACGACACTTTCTCCTGGAATCAGACTCAGCTCCGCCAAGGAGTTGATCAATGAATTGGAAACAAATGGGCTGCCGGAAACATGCCATATGGGATGCGGTTATTCGGGTTGGGGACCACAGCAATTGGATGGTGAAATCCAACATGAATCATGGTGGTTAGGACCTCTCGATGAAGAATTGCTGATGGAAATGGATTACGGGCTACGCTGGGAAACGACTCTGAAAAACCTCGGCATCGATCCACTGACAGCAGGATTCATCTCCTCCGGAACCGTGTGATCCGATTTTTCAACTGCGGTTGATCTTGAAACGGAAGACACGGGATTCGGGATAATCAAAATCTTTCAGTTTCCAATCCGGTAACTCTTCCGGCTCAACTTCCTCAAATCCGCATTGGACGAAGATGCTGGATTGAGACATGGTTAGTGCGAAGAGGTTTCGAAATTCACGTTTTTGAGCTTCCTGAATAACCGCCTCGACCAGTTCTCGGCCTATGCCCTGATTGCGGTGGGAGGCCGAAACCGTCAGACTGCCAATCAGTGCTGCGGGACTGTCGCGAGAGGTATGGAATTCTACGCATCCTGTGATTTCTTCATCGATGCAGAAAACGTGGAAGTCATCGACATGCTGTCCCAGGTACTCCCGACTGCGGTAGACCACTGTCTTTTCTGTGGAGGATTCTCCCAGCAGTTCGCTGATCCTCTGGAGGTCGCTCATCCGTGCAGAGCGGATCTTGCGGTAGTCGCTGTTGGTCACCATCAGCCCGATTCCTCCCGGGGTCAGTATCTCTTGCAGCAACGATCCGTCTACCCCTGAGTCCAGGTCATGACAGCGCTCCACTCCTCTTTCACAGGCGTTCAGCAAACCTTGCCAGACCCTTCCGGCTTCTTCGGGTATTTTTTCCTGTTCCAGCCAGAGCCGCATGGCGGAGGTGTTCATTTCATTGGAAGGAAGCCTGCTGAAATGGGCTTGGTTCTGGGTTCCCAAATGGACCAGTTTTTTGGCATGGGCCGCTGAGGCGACTTCGATCGAGGTTTCCCATGAATCAAGAAGCCACAAGCGCCCCTTTTCTCCGATGCCAAAGGATGGTATTATAATTAGTTTATTTGAGTTCAATGCCTCGTGCAGGGGGTCGAGCAGGATTCCCGATACCCTGCCTTTGGGCAAACGCCGTTCCTCCGGATGGATTTCGGAGGGTACCGCCTTGATCAGATGCGCGGAGAAGGTTTGAACCTTTTGGCTGATGCTGTGTATCCGGGTTTGCAGTTCCCAATTGGCAGAGGCAATCGAACGGCGTATTTCATTGAAATGGGATTCCGACGGAGAATTTGAAAAAATGGATGGTTCTCCAGGACCATGGACGAGGATGATCTGCAGCCCTGCCCGGTTTAGCAGGACGAGGTCTTCGATGATTCGTGAACCCTCCTCCGGAGCAGGAAATACTCCGAGGTGGAAGACCAGGATTTGCCCCTGGAATTCCTCGAAATAAGGAAGTGCCTGACGCAGATGTCTGGCAAAACTTTGGTTATTTTCAGTAGATACGAATGATTTCATGCATCATTTAGGGGATCCAAACAAACTATTTTCAGCAGATGCGTTGACCACTGTCAATTCCGGTCTGTTGGGCAAGGTTTGCGGGAATTGCAAGCCGGGGATATTTTACCAGCATCATGAAAGTCGCTAAAAAGAAATGATTATCAGCTACAAATTGTCCAGCAAATCCATAGGAACTCTGAAGAAGAAAGGGTTGAGTGAAAAGGCGGTCACCGAACTTCGTTCGATGGAGGATGTTTTTTTTGAATCCCCGGAAACTTTTATGAAGCGGGTGAGCAGGCTGGAAAGCGCGGATGAAATCATGGCCCGTGAGAAACAGTTGCTGAAAGTAGCTAAAGGCTATTTCCGGCTCGACCGCTGGATCAGGAACAAAACCCTGCGCGAGTGGGTCGAGGCGATCATATTCGCTCTGGTGGTTGCGACCATTGTACGGACTTATCTGTTTGCCCCATTCCAGATTCCCTCAGGATCCATGATTCCAACGATTCAAATCGGGGATCACATCTTTGCTAGCATGTATTCGTATGGCTCTCCGATTCCCCTCACCGGCAGCAAGCTTTTCGAAAAGCCGATTAACCGGGGGGACATCGTCATCTTTCCCTATCCCCGGGATCCGGACATTGATTACATCAAAAGGGTCATCGGCATGCCTGGAGAAACTCTGGAAATCCGCAAGGACCAGGTCTACATCAATGACCAGTTGTTCAAGGAAAGCTATGCTTATTTTGACCCGGAGCAGCGCAAAGTGATGGGGGCGGGGGCGGCCGCTTATCCGGTCAGCAATTTCGGTCCAGTTCGGATTCCAGAGGGTAAGATATTTGTGATGGGAGACAACCGATACAACAGTGCCGATAGCCGCTTCTGGGGTTTTGTCGAGGCTTCAAGCGTCGTGGGCAAGGGACAGATGATCTACTGGAATCATGATCCCCGGGAGAGTTTTTTCGACGGCTATCAGCTTGGCCGGATGTTTTCGTTTTTGAAATGAATCATGTATTTGTCAAACTGCCTGTGCAGCATTCGATCTTAGCAATGGATGGAAGAAATCATAATCCCACACGAAATGACGGAGCATGTCGATGAAGGAAGGCCCTGAGTCCCTGAAAGAACTTTCACGGAATGACCCCTGCTGGTGTGGAAGCGGGAAAAAATTCAAGAAATGCCACCTCGGCAAGGACCAGCCACCTGCACGGCCAAAGAACCCGGTACCTCAAAACCCTCGCCGGATTATGATCAAGACCGAGGAGCAGCTCGAGGGAATCCGCAGAAGCAGCATACTGACCCGGGATCTGCTGGATATGCTTGAAGAACGGATCCAGGTTGGAGTGACTACCAACCAGATCAACGAATGGGTACACGAAGAGACTTTGGCTCAGGGAGCTGATCCTGCACCGCTCAATTATGGACGTGGCAAGGGGCCAAGAGGGAAACCTTTTCCTAAAAGTGTCTGTACGTCGATCAACGAGGTCATCTGCCATGGTATCCCCAATGAACGTATCCTGGCGGACGGAGACATCATCAACGTCGACGTGACCTGCAACCTTGACGGTTATTTCGGAGACGCGAGCCGGATGTTCATCATTGGCGAGATCCCGGATTCTACCAGGGAACTTGTTGAGGAAACCAAGAAATGCCTGGAACTGGGAATCGCCCAGGTTCGCCCGGGGGGTAGGACCGGAGACATCGGGTATGCGATCCAAAACCATGCCGAAAGCCTTGGATATTCGGTGGTCCGTGATTTCTGCGGTCATGGGGTAGGTGTGGAATTTCATGAAGCACCCCAGATCCTTCATTATGGCTCAACAGGCAGCGGAGACATCATGCAGCAGGACATGGTATTTACCATTGAACCGATGATCAACATGGGACGTCCCGAAAGCAGGATCCTCGGGGATGGTTGGACGGCAGTCACGGTGGACGGTTCACTTTCCGCCCAGTGGGAGCATACGATTCATGTCACTGCAGAAGGCTACGATGTACTGACGGGATGAGGCTTGTCCCGGAGCGAATTCCAGGCGGATTCTGCTTGTACCTGCGGGCCTTGCTTCTTATCTTATAAAATAAACCTTTTGACACAATTCTAGACGCCTCAGACTCCATCGACGAACCAGAAAAGGCGGTGATCAAATCAATTTAGGAGTGCCAACCTCACCAGATCTTCACTATGGAATGGAACAAGCCACCCAATAAATCTCCGTGGGACAAAAACAACCCCACCCCTGACATTGATGAGTTGCTCAACAATCTTCAGGGAAAATTCAAATTCGGAATGCCCCAGAAAAACTTGAGTCTGTTGATCCTGGTGGTCCTGGCTGTGGTCTGGCTCGCTACTGGAATCTTCATCGTCGATCCTCAGGAACAGGCGGTAATCAAACGTTTCGGGGAGGTCTATGATATCGTCGGGCCAGGTCCGCATTACCATCTGCCAAGCCCGATCGAGACCGTTCAAATCGAACCTGTGACCGCAGTCAGACGGATCGAGATAGGATTTCGCACCATCGATCCGGGGCCTCCGGCAAAATATCGTCAGGTGAAGAAAGAATCGTTGATGCTGACGGGTGATGAAAACATCGTCGATGTGCAGTTCACCGTTCAGTACAAAATCGCACAGATCGAAGATTACCTCTATAATCTCACGAATCCGGACGAGACCGTGAAATCAGCTGCGGAATCGGCGATGCGTGAAGTGATCGGGGATACCACTGTGACAGAAGCCCTGACCGTCGGGAAAGCAAAAATTGAATCGACTACTGCAAACCTGCTTCAGGAGACTATGAAGGGTTATAATTCGGGGATCTTGATCGGAAACGTCAAACTTCAGGATGTCCACCCTCCGGACCAGGTTAAGGAAGCATTCAAAGACGTTGTCAGCGCAAGGGAAGATCGTGAAAAACTGATCAACGAAGCGGAAGGGTATATGAACAATCTCATCCCTCAGGCTCGAGGGGAAGCAAAACAGATCATCAATGCAGCAGAGGGGTACGCAGAGAAGACCACCCTGATTGCAGAAGGTAAAGCCAAGCGTTTCAATTCAATTTACGAGGAATATCGTAAAGCCAAAGAGGTCACCCGGGAGCGGATCATGCTTGAAACGATGGAGGTGATCATGCCCAAAGTGAACAAGGTGATTGCTGATGAGCAGGTTGGCAAAAACCTTCTCCCATTTCTTCCTCTCAACGAACTGCAGAAGGCAGCCTCGAAGCAATAAACCGCCCCAAAGAATCAGTAAAATTATAGCGGTTCCTATATCTCCTCAGCCTGGTTCATCCGGGCATGAGTCTTATCCCCATGGCTGCAGGCTTTGCTGTGATGAAAGCTAAATCGTATCATTTGATTCAAATATGCTGAAGAAGCACCCATTCCTGCCCACGTTTCTGTTTCTTTTTATATTCGGTTGCCGGTTAGGGATGCTCCAAGCGGAAGTCCTTCCGGTTTATGATACCCTCGGAGGCGACTTTGAGATGGATAGCACTCTCGGAAAGACCGTCAGCCTTAAGGATTTTGAGGGGAAACTACTGCTTATCTATTTTGGTTATACGTCCTGTCCAGACGTTTGCCCTACAACGTTGACCGTGATCAAGCAGGCTGTTCAAAAACTGGATCCAAAAAACGAGCTGATCCAGGTTCTGTTTATCAGTGTCGATCCTGAACGTGACAGTCTGGAGAAGATGAAAACCTATCTGGAATTCTTCAATCCTGGATTTGTAGGATTGCACGCGCCCTTTGAGGAAGTGCAGCAGGTTGCCAAAAAGTTTGGTTCTTTTTTCATGAAGGATGAAGTGAACAAGTCGGCGATCGGTTACCTTGTAACCCACACCGGTTACGTCTACCTGATGGACCGTAAGGCTAGGATTCGGAAAATGTTCAGCAGCAAAGTTGACACACCTGAAATGATTGAGACGGTGAATCTTCTGTTGAAACCCTGACCAATAATTTATCCCTGAAGATCGTGGTTCAGGGCTCCTCTTTGTTCCTTGGACAGATCCATTTCGCACTTCAATTCGGGATGATCCACACCAATCCCTTTGGGTGTTCTGCCTGAAGTGTCAAATTTGAGATACTGTACCGAAGATAGTTTTTCATCATCGATCTGACGTTTATCCCACTCGGCATAAACCCGTTCTCCTGAATCGAGGACCAGGTAAATTTTTTCCTGAAGTCCCAGCCATTCTCGGAGTTTCTGTGGTCGGATTTGAGCATCTGCAATTTCGATCAGGAGCACGCATCCGAGTTCTCCTTCCTCACCAATCAATTCGTTGTAGGTTTTTATTTCATGCTGGATCGCCTCTTCCTTGACGATCTGTTCGACCCGCATCATTTCCTGAATCTGGTAACGGATCGTTTCCGTGTTTTCGAAAAGGAAGGTCAGGTATTCTCCGAGATGGATTCTTCTTGGTTCTTTTTGCTTCAAGACCGAAAGCTGGATTTCATTCCTCTTTTCACCATAGGTGACGTAATCCAGGATTTCTTCACGTTGGACAGGTTTCATTCTTTATTTTCCGAAGGCTCTATTTTGGTTGGAAATCCATCCTCCTGATAAGCCCTTGCGAGGATGCTCATCGGATGCATCGGTTTTCTTCCGGCATGCTGGCCAAACTGAATTGCTGCCAGTGGACAGTCGGTAGCCCAGACTTCGGCACCGGTGTTTTTCATGCTGCTGAATGCTTTTTCTCCAATCCGGATCGAGGCTTCGAAGGACTCGGTTTTCATCGCATACGTTCCATCATGCCCACAGCATTCCATGGTCAACTGAGGTTTAAGATCTGGAATCAGTTTCAACAGATCTCTGCCTCGAAATCCGGCTCCTTGCGTACGCAGATGGCATGGGGCATGGTACGCGACCTTTTGACCAGGTGTGCTTTTGAAATCTCGTTTAAAACGTTCCTCTTTACGGATATCCCAGAGGTATTCTGTTGGGTTTTGAACCGCTTCTGCGAGCTTTTGTGCAGATTCACGGTCATTCCCCTCCAGCAACTCAGGATATTCGCGTTTCATCATCATGGAGCAGGTCGGGTTGAGTGCGAGGATTTTCGAGCCTCGGTTCACGTGAGGCATGAGCAGATCCAGATTATGCTTCGCCTGTTTCCGCAGGCTTTCCAGATCTCCCTGTTCCCATGAAGGCATGCCGCAGCATTGAAGGCCCTTGACACATCCACATTCCACCTCGTTGTGTTTGAGAACTTCGAGGGTGTCAAACCCGATTTCAGGTTCGTTGTTCTGAACGTAACAGGTTTGGAACAATACGGTTTCTGGATTTTCCTTGGAAATCATGCCTTTGGATTCTGCCTGTTTTTCAAAGGTTTGCGCACAGAAATCTGGAAGATCCTTGTCACGGTGGATGCCGAGTACCTTTTCCATTAAAACCCTATGGATTTTGACACGATTCATCTTGTTCGCCATTCCGAAGGACATGCGGGCCAGCTTCGCGCTCCCATCGGGGTTTCCCAGAACCCGGTCGCGTAAGGGCTTTTCTCGTGTCTTTGCTTTTTGGGCATTGTAGCGGTGGACCAGCTTGGGAAAATCGAGCTGAAACTCATGACCGTCTCGGGGCGTGTAGGGGCATTGAACTTCACATAGTTTGCATTGAAAACAGGCATCCATCACATGTTCAATATCCATGTCCTTCAATTCTGAAACTTTCCCGTCATACTGCTCGTCCAACAATTTGAAGAGGTTGGGAAAGGAATCGCAGTATTTGAAACACATGCGGCATCCATGGCAGATTTCATAAGCACGATCAATTTCCTGCTTCAGGGCACTACTGTCCCAGTACTTGGGTTCTTCCGGGTCATAACTCATTCCATTGCTTGGAAGATACGAGATCCGGTCCTTTTTGGCCTCCATGAATACCTTAAAAAAAATGATTATATTTATGACAAAATAAACTATTTATATCAGAATCATACGGGAATCAAAGAGTTTCTGATTCCCGTATGTTACAGGGCGGTATTAAAGGGAATCAGCTGATGGTATCGAGCATTTGCTGAAAACGTCCGGCGTGAGATTTTTCCGCTTTTGCCAGGGTTTCGAACCAGTCAGCAATTTCATTGAAGCCCTCATCACGTGCGGTTTTTGCCATTCCAGGATACATGTCAGTATATTCATGAGTTTCACCGGCGATGGCAGCCTTCAAGTTGTCGGTAGATTCTCCAATGGGCATGCCATTGGCAGGATCGCCAACTTGTTTGATGTAATCCAGGTGGCCATGTGCATGACCGGTCTCTCCTTCAGCTGTTTCCCTGAAATTTGAAGCAATTTCCGGATATCCTTCAACATCTGCCTGCTTTGCATAATAGAGATAGCGGCGGTTGGCTTGGGATTCACCGGCAAAAGCATCTTTTAAATTTTGGTGGGTTTGAGTTCCTTTTAATTCAGGCATTTGACTCCTTTTAATGGAATGATGATTTAATCGAACTGATTCAGTTCAGCATTATCGTAACGATTGAAAAAATACAGATCCAATTGTTTTTTCCTATTGTTTTGATTGGTAGGAACTATGCCTTTAGGAAATCTTGCAAATCCCCCATGCTTAAGGAATGCTAATGCTTCTTCAACATTCATTGTTCAAAATTAATACAATTTCAAAAAGTTGGATATGATTGAAACTGGTAGCCAGGCCCCTGATTTTTCGCTGGAAACCTCTGATGGGGTGGTTTCCTTTTCTGATTTTCAGGGCCACAAAAATGTGATGCTGATTTTTTATCCCTTGGATTGGACGGGTACCTGAAGCAAGGAGATCCCTGATCTGGAAGCCAATTTAGAGCTTTTTGAGGATCTCGACACCCAGGTTCTGGGTGTAAGCATTGATACCAAACATTCCCACAAAAACTGGGCAGTCTCCCTGGGAGGAGTGAACTTTCCGCTTCTCAGCGACTGGCATCCCAAAGGACAAATGGCAAAGACTTATGGGGTTTACAGTGAAGAAAAGGGGTACTCCATTCGCTCGACTGTGATCATCGACAAGCAGGGGATCGTCCGTTATTCCGAGGCTGTGGAACCTGGGGGCCGGCGTTATGCAAACGAGCTGGCAGAATTTTGCAGACAGTTGTTCTGAAAAGTTTTAAATCTAAAAGGGGCTTACCTTTGAATCAGGTGGGATCAAGCCCCCGGGCCATCATTAGTTTTCCAGACCGCACCATCTCAAGCAAACCGATGGAACTCAACATGCGTTCCAATGCATCGATCTTGTTGGAACTTCCTGTGGTTTCAACGATGATCGATTCATCGGTGATGTCTACCGTTTTTGCACGAAAAACATCGATGATCTGAAAAACCTCAACCCTTTTGTCGGGTTTCACTCCTACCTTAAATAATGCCATTTCCCGATCTACAGAAGTATCAGTTCCATGTTGGACGGCATGGACCACGTCAATCAGTTTGTTTAATTGTCTAAGAATCTGGTCCACGTTTTCATGATCCCCCTGGAAGACTACAGTGATTCGAGAATATCTTGAGTCATGAGCGCTTGATACGACCAAAGAGTCGATGTTGTAACCCCTTCGCGCAAAAGTTTGAGCGATCCGGACCAAAACCCCGGGTTTATTGTTGACGAAAAGGCTGACAGAAAAACCTTTTTCATTGGGAGTATCTTTCATCTTGGATCCGTTTGATTGTCTGAGGCTGATGACTAATAAATTGACTTAAAAATAATATGCGATGTTCAGGATGCTGTTTGAAAACGCTGTTCAGGTACTTCCTACAGGTTTTGCTAGTTTTTTGTCAGAAGGTGGTTCCTCAATGATCATTTCTGATACAGCTGCTCCAGCAGGAATCATAGGAAAGACGTTGTCGCTTTTTACCACTTCAGCTTCGATGATGCACGGGCCTTCATTGTAGTCCAGGGCTTTTTGAAGGACCTTGGTGATATCTCCGGTGCGTCTGAGATGAAAGCCTTTGATCCCATAGGCTTCACCGATTTTGACAAAGTCGGGGTTGCCCATCATGTCGACACCACTTTCGCGGTTGTCAAAAAACAGTTGCTGCCACTGCCTGACCATTCCAAGATATTTGTTGTTGATGATCAAAACTTTGATGGGAAGTTTGTGTATGGCGGCTGTTGCAAGTTCTGGCATGGTCATTTGAAATCCTCCGTCTCCAACAACGGCAATCACAAGATCATTGGGGCGGCCTAACTGTGCCCCGATGGCAGAAGGCAGTCCATAACCCATGGTCCCCGCACCCCCACTCGAGAGCCATTTTCGCTCCTCATTGGTTTTGCAGAACTGTGCAGTCCACATTTGATGCTGCCCGACGTCCGTGGTGATGATGGCCTGCGATTCTGTGAGACGGTCAAGTTCCTTGAGAATTTGCTGGGCACGTAATCCCCCGCGTTTGGGGAACTTCAACGGGTATTTATTCTTCCAGCGATCAATCTGTTTCAGCCAGGATTGGCTGTCGAGCTTATCGACCAGTGGCATAAGATCTTCCAGAATCAGTTTGGCGTCCCCTGCAATCGAGAGATCAGGATCGATGATTTTTCCGAATTCGGCAGGATCGATATCGATATGAATCTTGATCGCATCCTTGCAGAATTCACTTACCTTACCTGTAATTCTGTCGTCCCAACGTGCACCGATGGCCATGATAAGATCGCAGTCCACAACCGTTTTGTTGGCATAAGCGGTTCCATGCATGCCAAGCATGCCCACGGAAAGCGGGTGGTTTTCCGGGAAAGCTCCCTTGCCGAGCAGGGTGGTGGTGACCGGTGCCTGAAGTTTTTCGGCAAACCCGATGACCTGACGTGATGCCTGGGAAATGATTGCTCCTGCTCCTACATATAATAAGGGTTTGCGGGATGAGGAAATCAATTGCGCAGCTTTTTCCAGATCGTCCGCTGAGCCCCGTGCTGGAGGAGCATAGCCTGGCAGGTGAAATTCATCGGTGAAATCCGTCTCGCATTCATTGGAAGCCACGTCTTTCGGAAGATCCACCAAAACAGGGCCGGGTCTTCCGGAGGTCGCGAGATGGAAAGCTTCATTCAAGATGCGTGGTAAATCATTGGCCTCGCGCACCAGGTAGCTGTGTTTGACTACCGGCATGGTGACTCCAAAGACATCGGCTTCCTGGAAAGCGTCCTTGCCAAGATTCGGGGTGATCGTCTGTCCCGTTAGCACCACCATCGGAACCGAGTCCATCAGGGCCGTCAGCAAACCGGTGACGGTGTTGGTGGCGCCAGGCCCGGAAGTGACAAGCACCACCCCGGGTTTGCCCGTGGCACGCGCGTAACCATCTGCCATGTGGGTCCCTCCCTGTTCATGTCGTACCAATATGATTTTGATTTCAGGGGCATCCACCAATGCATCAAAAATTGGCATGCAGGCTCCTCCGGGATAACCAAAGAGGTATTCCACACCATGCCTGCGAAGGGCTTCAACGATGATCTGGGATCCGTTCATAAAATTCCTGTCATAAAGATGATAATGTTAAGCATAAAAATATCATTTTAAATATATTACCACAAGAAGAATGTGCAAAAAAACGAATGAAACATAGAGTTAATGATCATGCGATATAAAAATTATCTCAACTTAGCGCAAATAATATTAGTTATAGGACAATATTGAATTCATGAATGCAAAATGACTATAAATTTAAAGATAAATAAGGATTTTGTTTTTTCTTCTCAAGAAGTGAATTTGTAGCTTTTAAAATAGATTAAAGAAGCATTCAAAGCTGTAGGAGATTTTCATTGATTCTTCCTGGACCTTTGGTTCTAATGTCTTAGTCTCCACAGAATTTACGTGGAATTTTACCAGAAGGGAAAAATTGTTTTCAGAAGAAGGTCAAAAAGAACTGGAACGACTGCTTAGCCGTTACCCCTTTAAAAGGAATGCACTGCTACCCATCTTGCATCTTGCACAGAAGGAAAACGAGGGTTGGCTGAGTGAAGCATCGATCAAGTTCGTTGCGGAAGTATGCGAGGTTTCAGAAACCCATGTGGAAGGGGTAATTTCCTTCTACACCATGTACAAACTTAAGAAACCTGGTAAATACCACCTCCAGATCTGTACTTGTGTCCCCTGCTGCCTAGTCGGTGGAGAGGAACTGCTTGAACACACCGAATCCAAATTAGGCATCCATGCAGGGTCTACCAGTGATGACGGAAGGTTCAGCATCGAAGAAATGGAATGCATTGGGGCTTGCAGTTATGCCCCGGCGGTTATCGTCAATGAGGATTATCATGAAAAAGTCAGCCCACAATCGATGGATCAGCTCCTCACGGATTGTAAGTAATACTCCCTGAAGTTAAAGATTTTTGAAGACTGCCATGATCGAAGAGACACTCGTCCTGTTCAAAAACATTCGCAATCCCGACTACGACAAATCCCTTAAAGGCTACAAGAAATCAGGTGGTTTCAAAGCTTTGAAAAAAGCACTCAAGATGAAACCCGAAGAACTGGTCGAACTGGTCAAGTCTTCCGGTCTTCGCGGTAGAGGCGGAGCAGGTTTCCCAACAGGCTTGAAGTGGAGTTTCATGGCGAAAAACACCGGCAAGCCGAGTTACCTGATCTGCAATGCGGATGAATCCGAACCCGGAACCTGTAAGGATCGTGAGCTGATGCTCAAGGATCCTCATCAATTTCTGGAGGGGATGATGATCGGGTGTTATGCCATCAACTGCCGACATGGGTACATATATGTACGTGGAGAATATTTTCCTTCCATCAAGTCCCTGAATGCCGCAATCGATGAACTATACGCGGATGGGGTTCTCGGAGAAAATGCCTTCGGCAAGGGGAAAGGACTCGATCTGACGGTTCATACTGGTGCAGGAGCCTATATTTGTGGTGAAGAATCCGCCCTGCTCGATTCACTGGAGGGAAAACGTGGTCACCCCAGGGTCAAACCTCCTTTTCCTGCCGTTGCAGGATTTAATGCCTGTCCAACGACGGTCAACAATGTCGAAACATTGACTTGCCTGCCCTTCATCGTCAATGAGGGGCCGGAAGCTTTTGCGGGCTTTGGACCGCCTAATAATGCTGGAACCCACCTTGTCAGCTTAAGCGGACATGTGAACCAACCTGGAGTCTATGAAGTGCGTATGGATGTTACGTTGAAAGACATCATCTACGAACTGGGTGGAGGAATTCGCAACGGCAAAAAACTCAAAGGAGTCATCCCAGGAGGCTCTTCGTCTCCCGTTCTGACTGCAGAAGAAATTGATGTGGAATACAATTTTGACGCACTTTCGAAAGCAGGCACCATGATGGGATCCGCTGCCTTAATGGTTTTCGATGAAGATACCGACGTTATTAAATTGCTTCACCGTATTACCCGTTTCTACAACCATGAATCCTGTGGACAATGCACTCCCTGTCGTGAAGGAACTCATTGGGCGAGGCTGATCGTCCAGGATTTCTTGAAAGGCAATGGGAACGAGAGAAAAATGAAACGTCTGCAACGGGTGGGAGGCAACATGATGGGGACTACCGTTTGCGCTCTGGGAGACGCGGCTGCTATGCCGATCACCAGTTTCGTTAAAAAATTTCCCTTGGAATTTGAAAAATATTACACTCAGGCAGCAGCCTGAAACGACATTCAGGAACCCTTAAAGATCATGCCTGTATTTGAAATGGACGGAAAACCGGTTGAATTCGAACCGGGAGAGAAAGTTCTTTCTGCGGCGATGCGTGCCGGAATCAAGATTCCCCATTATTGTTATCATCCTGGCATGTCCGTGGTGGCCACCTGCAGGATGTGTATGGTGGATGTCATCGACATGGGCAACGGGAGGCCTGCACCCAAGCTTCAGACCAGTTGTTCCATGGATGCAGTTGAAGGAATGAAGGTTGAGACCAAGAATGAAAAGGTGCAGGAAGCCAGGGAACTGGTGATGGAATACCTTCTCATCAACCACCCTCTGGATTGTCCAATCTGCGATCAGTCAGGAGAATGTGTTCTTCAGGATTATTCTTTCGAATACGGCAGCGGTAAGTCAGAAATGGAATATTCGAAGCGGGTATATGGCTGGCGTGATATCGGAACCTTTGTCGCTCTAGAGCGAAATCGTTGTATTCAATGTACACGCTGTGACCGCTTCACCCGTGAAATCACCGGGACCAATGAATTTGGGATGTTCAACCGTGGCCATGAATTGACGGTTGATACCTATTCGGACCGGCCGATGATCAACCAGTTCCAGGGTAACATGGCTGACATCTGTCCGGTGGGTGCACTCACAGAGAAAGAATTTCGCTTCAAGAGACGGGCCTGGAAATTGAAAAAAACTCCTTCCATATGCGTCGGATGTTCTACAGGCTGCAACGTCACCATCGAATATGACCGAAATGAGGTCTTTCGTCTCAAACCTCGGGATAATCCTGAAGTGAACAAGTGGTGGATGTGCGACCTGGGACGTTTGACCTATAAAACCCTGAATCAGCGTCAAAACAGGCTAGGCAATCCTTTAGGAAAAACTGGTGATGGGCTTCAGGAAATCAGTTGGGAAGAGGCATTTAACGCTATCAGCGGAAAGATTAAAGAACTTCAACCGTCTTCTACCGAAGTGTTGGGTTTGGTCGATACCCATGCTTCGAATGAGGAACTGTACCTGTTCAAGAAATTGTTGAAACAGGGATTTGGATCAGACCTGTTATGCTTTCCTGAACCGGACTGGGAACAGCCGGTATCTGATTTCTTTATTGATTCCTTGATCACCAGTGACAAAACTCCAAATCGTGCAGGAGCCAGGTTGCTTGGGTTGAAGGGTGAAAAATCTGTGGATGCGGTGCTTCCCAAACTCACTTCCGGGGTAAAGGTTTTGCTGGTGCTCGGACAACCTTTTGATGTGGAAAGCCTGCAGGTCCAGGCCGCATCGATTCCTTTGGTGGTCAACATATCTGCCTGGAACAGTGGCTGGACCCAAACCGCGGATGTTTCATTGCCAGGAAGACTCCATGCTGAAAAAGAGGTAACCTACACGAACAAGGCAGGCCGGGTTCAAAGGGTGCAGACAGCCATCCGTGCCCACCATAAAACACGTCCGGACTGGATGATTCTTTGTGGATTGATGGAAATGCTGGATGTTGAAAACCAGGTAGACTCGACCGAGTCAATTTTCCTGGAGATGGCCGATGCTGAGCAAGGATTCAAGGAACTTCAGTGGGAAGAGCTTAGCAGTGATGGTCTGAATGTTCCCCAAACTCTTCAAGATCCAGGTCGTACCGAAGTTTCGGAACTCTCAAAAACAGCCTGAATTCTGGACAGCTCCAACCTGAACCGTCTCAACCAACCTTCCTCATGCTGATCCTCTTCTACCTTTTCGCCACCATCAGCGTCATCTGTGCGCTGGGAGTGCTGTTCATGAAAAATCCTTTTCATTGTGCCTTGATGTTGGTCGGGACTTTCTTTTGCCTGGGAGGCATCTATGTGATGCTCAATGCTGAGTTCGTGGCCGTAATTCAGGTCCTGGTATATGCGGGTGCGATCATGGTTCTTTTCCTTTTTGTGCTGATGCTCCTTTCCACCAATGAACCCTCACAAGTGGCAGTCAAATGGGACGTAGGCAAAATGCTGGCAGTGGTTGTCACCTTGGGAATCTTCACTCAAGTCGCGTCCGTGTTTTCGGACGGGTCCATGATGCTTGGAGAAAAAGGGGCTTATCCTCTTGAAAAAATTGAAGAAATTGGATCCATCACCTTGATTGGACAACTCCTTTTCACCGAATACGTACTGCCTTTTGAAATCATTTCCATCCTGCTGTTGGTGGCAGTGATTGGGGCGGTGGTGATTGCCAAACGACGTTTCAACTAAACTTGAGATGATACCTCTCACTCACATCCTCATCCTCAGTGCCCTTCTTTTTTCGATTGGGGTGCTTGGAGTGATGCTAAGACGTAACGTGATCGTCATTTTCATGAGCATTGAACTGATGCTGAATGCCGTCAATCTTTCCTTCATCGGCTTTGCTCGGTCCCTGGATTCCATGACCGGCGTCGTTTTCATTTTTTTCATCATTGTCGTGGCTGCGGCAGAAGCGGTGGTGGGTCTGTCCATCATCCTTGCCATCTACCGCACAAGGAAATCGCTCAACATTGACGATTTCAACCTTTTGAGGTGGTAGCATGTCACAAATCTGGCTGATTCCCGCATTTCCCCTGTTGGGTTTCCTACTCAACGGATTTCTGGGAAAAATCTTTGGCACCCGTTTTGTCAGCTTCGTCGGACCCATGTCCGTCGGGCTGGCCTTCCTTCAGTCCCTGGTGCTTTTCTTTGAGATGCTCAGGACAGAGGGACACCGAATCATTGAAAACCTCTACACCTGGATGGCTGCGGGTTCATTCCAGGTCAACATCAGTTTCCAGGTCGATGAACTTTCCGGGCTTTATCTGCTGATCATCACAGGTGTCGGTTTTTTGATACATGTCTATTCCATCGGCTACATGAATGGAGAAAAGGGATATTACCGATATTTCGCCTATCTCAACCTCTTTGTTTTCTTCATGCTTCTGCTGGTGCTCGGTGACAGTTTCTTGTTGATGTTCGTTGGTTGGGAGGGAGTGGGGCTCTGCTCCTACTTGCTGATCGGATATTATTTCGAGAAACATTCTGCGGCCGAAGCCTGCAAGAAGGCATTTCTCTTCAACCGTGTGGGGGATTTCGGGGTGCTTTCCGCAGTGCTTCTGATCTTTCTCAGCATCGGCAGTCTTGAGTTCAATACCGTCAATGCAGAAGCTGCATCCCGGCTGGAATATGGAGGAACATTGGTGACCGTAATCACCCTGCTCCTGTTCCTTGGTGCAACGGGGAAATCTGCCCAGATTCCACTTTATGTCTGGCTTCCAGATGCGATGGAGGGGCCAACCCCGGTTTCGGCACTGATTCATGCTGCGACCATGGTTACCGCGGGACTCTACATGGTCGCGCGTCTGAGCCACCTGTTTATCCTGGCTCCGCTGACGATGAATGTGATCGCTGTGATAGGAACCGTTACCGCGCTGTTGGCGGCCACCATCGCCCTCACCCAGACCGATATTAAACGGGTGTTGGCTTATTCCACCGTGAGTCAGCTTGGATATATGTTTCTTGCCATGGGAGTGGGAGCCTTCACGGCAGGCATATTTCATGTGATGACCCATGCCTTTTTCAAAGCACTCCTCTTCCTCGGTTCAGGATCAGTGATTTTTGCAATGCATCATGAACAGGATATGATGAAGATGGGTGCACTGAGGAAAAAACTTCCTGTCACCTACCTCACCATGATGGCAGGAACCTTGGCGATTACGGGCATTCCCTTGTTTTCAGGATTTTTCAGTAAGGATGAAATCCTCTGGAAAGCCTTTAGTTCTCCCTTGGGAAGCGGACTTTTCTGGACCCTAGGATTCCTCACTGCAGGAATGACCTCCTTTTACATGTTCCGTATGATGTTCCTCACCTTCCACGGCAATTCGAGGGTTGATTCACATCTACAGTCCCATCTGCATGAGTCACCTTTGAGCATGACAGGACCTTTGGTAATCCTCGCCGTGCTCTCGATTTTTGGTGGATTCTTCGGAGTGCCTCATGTCTTGCACTTCCTGCCGAATGGAATGGAAATGTATTTTCATGATTTCTTTGCCAAAGCGCCTGGAGATGCTCATGGTTCTATGAATACAGAAATCCTGTTGATGGTGCTTTCGGTCATGCTGGCTCTCTTCGGCTGGTTCTGGGCCCGAAAGATGTACAGTGGAAGTCTTGATGCGGCAAGAAGGATGAGTAGGAGTTGGAGTACACTTTACGACCTCTCCCTGAACAAATGGTACGTTGACGAAATTTATCAGGCCCTGATCATTGCCCCAGGACGATTGCTCAGTACACATTTACTATGGCAGGCTTTCGACAAGAACGTCATCGACCGTTCCGTGAATGGTTCTGGAGTTCTTGCCCGTGGTGCAGGGGGACTGATCCGTGGGCTGCAGGACGGTGTGATGCAGACCTACGCACTGATTTTTGCAATTGGTACACTCACAGTAATCTGGTATATATTCTAAATGCGAATTCTAAATTACATCTTCCTCTTCTTTTTTCTTGCCGGCAGCAATGCCTGGGCCATGGAGATAGGGGTTGTGGACCTTAACCGAGCCCTCAACGAATCCGAAGCCGGAATCCGCTCCAAAAATGTGCTGGAAACCAAGGGGCGCCAGAAGCAGCAGGAGTTCAAACTCGAAGAAGAGGAATTACGGCAACTGGCGGAAGAACTCCGCAGCAATCCTCTTCTTACACCCAAAGCCAAAGAGCAGAAGCAGAAGCAGCTTCAGCAGGGACAGGAAGCGTTGCGT
>Ga0066827_10000137_pt1 | contig 31223 bp, 25 predicted proteins | sample ETNtaG_34_FD_65609 | JGI IMG/M metagenome (GOLD analysis project Ga0066827, IMG submission 65609) | Marine microbial and viral communities from oxygen minimum zone, Eastern Pacific Ocean - ETNP201306SV51 | ecosystem: Environmental > Aquatic > Marine > Oceanic | place: Pacific Ocean: Eastern... | reverse complement strand
GAGTTGTCTACTACCATGCCTACGGCAAAGGCGATACCCGCGAGACTCACTACATTTAAATTTCTTCCAAAGCCAACGAGGAAAAGAAATGTCCCGATAACACTGATAGGGATTGCAATGGCTACTATAAGGGTGCTTTCAATATTTCTAAGGAAAAGAAGCAGAATAGATAATGCAAGAAAACCGCCTACCCATAAGTTTTGTATGACCAGGTTGATTGCCTGATCGATATAAATGGTTTCATCATAAACCTGTACAAATTCAAGATCTAAGGGATTTAAAATTTCTTCATTGACTTTTTTTAAAGCTTCTTTTAATCCGGCCATTACTTCCATAACGTTGGAGCCGGTCTGACGGATGGCGTTCATGGCAATGGTGGGATTGCCCTGCGACCTTACTACAACCTGCGGTTCTTTATACCCGTATTCAGCTACCCCAATGTCTTTCAGGTAAACAACGTCGTCTCCTTCCCTGCGGATAACCGAATCCATAATACTCTGGAGCGAAGGGTATTGTCCTACAGTACGAACAATATAAGATCTTTTGCCCTGCTCAATATCTCCGCCAGAGATATTGGTGTTGTGACGACGGAGCACGTCCCGGACATTCATCATGGTAAGTCCTTTTTGGGCCAGTCTGTAAGGATCAATTTTTATATGGACTTCCCTTTCTACACCTCCGAAGAAATTGATAGAGCTGACGCCTGTTACCCTCTCCATTCGAGGTTTCACAACGTTATCCATTAAATCGAAGAGAGTTGCAATGTCTTCCCTTGGCGGATGGCTTTTTAAAATGAACCAGGAAATAGCATTAGACGGCCTGCTTGCACCTGTTTCAATAACCGGCTGGTCAACATTTTCAGGGTATCTTTTAACCTGCCTGAGTTTGTCCGAAGCATCAAGAAGGGCCCTGGTCATATTGGTTCCGAGGATAAATTCCAGGATGATAGCACCTTGCCCTTCCGAGCTGGTGCTGGTCATTTTTTTGAGACCCTGTAGAGATTTTAATTTTTCCTCCTGTACTTCAATTATTTCCCGTTCTATTTCCTGCGGGCTGGCGCCTTCCCATCTTGTGGTGATACTGACTTCGGGTTTATCAACATTGGGAGTTAATTGTATAGGGAGGGCAAAGATGGAAATCATCCCGAAAAGGCAGATAATAATAACGCCTACGAGTACTGTGACAGGATTTCTGATTGCGAAGTTAATTAAAGCCATAGCAGTAAGTTGTCAGGGATCAGGGATCGGAGTCCAGGGATCTGACAAGGTAAAAGCTCTCAACCCCTGATCCCCGGCCCCTGATATTATTGATTAAGAATCTTCAAAGACATTCCCGGACGGAGTCTTTCCCCGCCTCTGGTAACAACCGGGTCTCCGGGAGAAAGATCGCCCTTCACTTCTATTAAACTTTTTCTTTGAATTCCTGTTTTAACAGGAACCATCTTAGCTTTGTTATCTTTATTCACCACGTATACTACATTTTGTCCTCTTGAAACTGTTATAGCGTCCTGTGGAACAAAGAGAGCTTTTCTTTCAGCTCCATAAGGGAGCATTCCCTTAACCATCATTCCTATTTTTAAGAGTACTTCCGGATTACGGAGAACCAGCATTACAGGAAAAGTTCTTGAGCCTTTTTGGGCTTCCGGAATAATCTGATACACCTTTGCAGTGAACGTCCTGTCAGTAAAAGCATTGACCTGGACATCCACTTCGGTTCCGATATTGATCTGGCCAACAATCGATTCCGGTACAGGAAGAGTAATACGTATAGGGTCTATCTGAGAAATTCTAAAAACCTGTTGTCCCCCGGAAACCCATTCTCCTATTTCAATAATTTTATCAACAATAACTCCGGCGAATGGCGCGAAAATAGTAGTTTTCTTTAGCTGGTCTTCTAATAAAGCAACTTTTGATTTTTTTACGTTTACCGATGCTTCGGATTTTGCAATCTCTTCTTTTCTGGTTCCTTCAAGGGACAAATCGTAAGCAAATTTTTTCTGATTATAAGCTCTTTCCGCAGCGTCTGCTTCTAATTGCGAGTTGGTAAGGAGTCTCTTGTCAATTACTTTGTCATTGAAGAGCCGCTTGTTTCTTTCATACTCATTTTTTGCTATTGTCCGGAGGGCCACGGCTTCATTCATTGCGGCTTTTGCTTCTTCTATTTCCAGAGGACGGTTTCCCGCTTTTAATTCTTCCAGGTTTTTAACGGCTTCCTCTACCTCTGCTTTTGCTTCCATGATGTAAATTTTTAGCTGGGAATTAGAAAGCTGGAGCAAGGGGCGGCCTTTTTTAACCATGTCTCCTTCTTCAATAAATATTTTCTCAACAATTCCCTCCACTTCAGAGCCGATTCTGGATACCCTTGGAGATTCAACGCTGCCAACAATAGAGATCGTTTCCCGAACGGTTTCGTTTTTTACTTTTTCTACTCTAACGCCGGTAGCGGGAGGAGGTCCTTTTTTCTTGTCTGGGCCTCCCTTTTCGGAATGCGATTCCGTGTAAAAAAGCAGAGCAGATGAAAAAATTAATAAAAGGATAAAATATCGAAATAATTTTTTTTTCATTGTTTTTTATAAGAATCCAAGTTTAATGCTCCGGCACTGTGCACAGAAACCTGCAGCAACCTCCCTATAATAGTCAGGTTTTTTAAGAATAGAATCATCTGCATCTTATCGGCAAAATTGTGATGAAATATTAATGTTACTGGAACCAGGAACATAAAAAATGCCCGTACTCCCCATTCAGCTATATAGCCTAATGTCAAAAACTGTACTTTGTCTCAAAGTAGATTCGATCATTATTGTTGAATTGACCGATGAAACCTTTTGCTTCTCCTTCTATAATATCAGCTCCAAGAGTTAGTTTTATCTTATCCGTTAGATCATAAACTGTTTTTGGCCGAATCAAAAAGACTCCGTTATTCGCGTCATAAAGTATTAAAAGATCAGGCTTCAGCGTCTCATTCATGAAATTGCTTTGGAAAAAAATTGAAAAAATATTTTTGATTTCATCGTCTACCATACCCTCTTTATGATTAAAAATAATTTCCTGGATAAATTGCCCATTTATCAACAAATTATCATTAACAGTGTAGTCTGCTCCAGTCATATAAAATAGATTGTTTTTCCTGGTCACTCCTTCAGCGATGTCTGCTTCGTTAATCTTGAAAAACTTACCGATGTTAAAGGCAAATTCTCCTTGCGGAACCCATTTCCCAAAGGCATTATTGAATGTAAAGCCTATAGTATGATGCCTGTGATGTTCAGGAAACACCTTCTTTTCAGATTCTTCTTCTTTAATATGTAAGGCAGGAGAATCATCCCATGTGTAAAAGTAGCTTGAAGAGATATCCCAACCTCCTAAAAATCTTGAAAGACGTAATCCTATTTCCATGTTTTCAAAACCATCATCCGGTCTTGAGGTGGGCTTAAAGGGATACGAAGAAGATGACGGTATGGACCATTCAGACCCTGTTTCTGCCGGTCTATCAGGTTCGAAATCAGGGATAAATAGATTTTCTATCTCATATTCACCCAGGGAATATTCAAGCTTTAGCATCCAGAGGGGAATTCGACTGTCTATAAAATCATCGAGAATGAACTCCCTGAAATCCTGAGGATTTATGATATCTGTAATCTTTAATCCTACTGCTTCACCCCATATAACCTGTTGTCTCCCAAGGCGGAAAGATAAGTCACTGATTGATCCTTCTACATATAGTTCCCTCAGAATGTCTTTGGTTTTGAAATTCGTTTTGTATTCCCGCGATACTTCAGCACTATAATTATCCAATTCGTAAGCCGCATCATATTTGAGCCATGTGAGTCCATAAAGGCTGAACTCATCAGAGAAATTAAACGATGTCTCAAGTTGAAAAAGATTCTGAACTTTGGGAAAAATATGAGGGGAGTTTACTCTGTGTGCTGTTTCGTTTTCCAAATAGCCGTTTGTCTCAAACTTATCCTGAATCATTTCTATCATCGGGTTGATTTTCGAAATCTCATTAGTAGCAGCGCTAATAAAATCTCCCGTAAAAAATATGGAGATACAAATAAAAACCAGCAATGTCAGACAAAGTCTCATCCTCTCACCATACTTACTATCATTATGTTTGCATGGACGCCGCTAATATTCCGACAGACTCTTGTAACCATGCCCCTTGCCCCCTGACCCTTAAAGGCTTATTCATTTTTTTATTCCCTTTTTTATACGTTTTTTTGAAAACAAGTTATCTTTAATACTGTTGTTGAACCTTACATTGCTAATATCTATTGTTGTTTGATGACCGCTTTGATGGTTTTGCATATGCATTTGCTCCGGCGCCCACACTTCCTGTACCCTCTGCCACCTGGTTTTCAAAGTCTTAAGTATCTTTCCCTTCCTGTCATAGAATATGGTTTTATTATCGATCCAGTTACTTTTGTCTACCCAGGTTATTTTTTTGCTATACATGTAATCTTTATCAACTGGAATGCTTTCGATTACATAAGAATCGACTTTTTCATGAATTTCACTCCTGAGCAGATTATGTGTATCCTCCTCCACCTGCCTGTCACCCATATCATCAAAAGTAAAATCAGTTCCCATAAAAGAATCTTCTTTACCGCTTGAGGAGATGCGCCTGACTTTTCTAAGGGCTGGAAGATATAACCACTGATCATCGTCCTTTTTAATATCTACATAGCTCCAGTTAAGAAACCCCGTATTCTTTACATCAGGTGGTGATTTGAAAAACATAATGGTTTTTTCATCAAAACTATTCTTTCCATCATAATCTTTCCAGTACCGAATTGTTTTACGTATCCTTTTTTTGCCTCTTTTATTAATAAGAGTAAAAACAGCTTCCGATATTTGGTCATCTCCGTCTTCTCTTTGGTCTACGCGGGTCATGATATCCAGTCCGGATAGTTCAGCAGAAAAAGCAATCGAAACAGGAATTATAAAAAATGACAGAAGCACAAGAGATACGGTTCTACGCTTCATATGAACCTCCTTTTGGAAAAATAAATTTTGGTTTAAAACTATTAATTAATACCGGTAGCAGGGTTACAGTTATATAAAAGCAGAGCACCATGACAGAGGCTACCATTATGCCTAATTTAACTTGTGGATAGAGGTTTGCCTTTAAAAGCACGAGGAAGCCGATTGTTACGACAAGGGCGTTAAAGAATATGGCTTTGCCTGCCGTCACCATGGTGTTTAAAGTGATAGTTAAGAGCTCTTGATGTTTTCGCGCTTCCAGACGATACTTGTTTATGAAATGGATGGAGTAGTCCACACCTACTCCCAGCGCGATGCCTGAAGTCAGCGCGGTTCCAACTTCCAGGGGAAAGCCAATTAAACCCATAACAGCGTAAATAATAAGTGTTGATAGACTAACCGGAATGATATTCAACAACCCCGCAAAAAAAGAATGAAACTCAAACGAAGTTAATAAAAAAATGGCAATAATCGCGATTATAATACTCAGGATTTGACCCTTTATGATAATATCAACAAAAGCATGCATCGTATAGGCAGTGCCTGCCAGATAGACCTTTGTCTTTTCAGAAGGAAAGTTTTTCTGGATAAATATTTTTAATCTTTCTATTATTCGCACTACAGGGCGAGAATGGTCTGTGTGTATATTTGCCCTGACATTGGCCTGTTTATATTCATAGTCCACTACATCATCAAAATCTTCAGGATCACCGGAAAAGGAATAGAGAAGAAGATATTGCGCCACAAGTTCGCGAGAGTCAGGGATAACTTCCATTTCCCTGCGGTCTTCATTCATTACGCGGTTCATGCGCTTAATAAACTCCGATACAGAGAGAGTATCTCCAACCTCCGGGAATTCTTCCAGGTAGGATTGCAATAGATCAATTTTCCTGAGCATATCAGGAGACTTCATTGAATCTGTTTCATCAGTTTCAATAACCACGTTTAAACTTGTAGTGCCACTGAACTTTTTGTTCAGTACAGCATCTGCCTGCCTTATAGGACTGTCTTTACGAAACTCTGAAAGGAGGCTTGCGTCTACATAAATCGTCGAAATACCATAAATAGATACGAATATAACTACTGCTGTCACGGCGGTAATGATGCGGTGCCGGTGGAATATATAGTTTCCGAAAAAGTGTAAAAACCGGCCGGAAAGTGTGGCTTTGTTTAATTCATTTCCTGCTTTCATTCTTTTAACAACTCCCCGTGGGGCATGGAGCTTCATAAGAACAAGAGCGGCAGGAATGAACGTGAGTGAGAAAATCATGGCATATATAATTCCCACCGCTGTAAAGATTCCAAAAAATCGTATTGGAAGCATCTGAGAGGAGAGATTGGCGAGAAAGCCGGCGGCAGATGTGATAGAAGTCATTATTACAGGCGCGTTCATTTCATGCATCGTGTTAAGAACAACCGTCTTCCTGTCTTCATCCGGGTTTTCAAGAAATTCGTCGTAATATTTACTTAAAATATGGATACCATCAGCGACTCCGATAGCTACCAGAATTACAGGCATCATAGTAGTAATGGTATACATGTGGATTCCGAGGATTGCCATAGTGGACATTGTCCAGAGTGTGGAAATGATTACAACCAGGAGGGGAAGAAATATACCCCTTAAACTACGGAAGGTGAGAAAAAGAACAACTATAAGAAGAAGGAGAATTAAAGGGAGCATGCTCTGCATATCCTGGGGCATATAAAGACCAAATACTCCTTCGATCACAGGCCTGCCCGCGATATAAACTTTGTCGTTGGTTTTTCTTGCTTTCAGTATTTCGTCAATTGCTCCTTTAACCTTGAAATAGAGTTCTCCCAGAGGGGTACCGTCTTCCGCTTCCGCGAGGATTATAGTGGCTGTCCCGTCTTTTGATACAATAGAGCCGACAAACATATCATTACCATAAATGGACTTTTTCAGCTTACGAACTTCTTCATTGGTTTTTAGAAACTCTTCCATGAACGGGGAGACGTCCATCCCTTCTTCCGTTCCTAAAATATTATCAAGAGTAGATAAACTCACGAGATCGTCTTTTGTTCTTGAATTTATTCCTTCTATAAGTTTAAGCCTGTCTGTTATTTCTTTAACCAGTGAAAGACTTTTTAAATTAAATATGCCATCAGGACCCTCATTAACAATACCTATTACGATCATATCCTTAACACCGAATATCTCTTCCAGCTTATTTTTGTTGATATAAGCGTCCATTTCTTTGGGAAGCATTGATTCAATATTAGTCTCCATCTTAAGATCAGAAAGCCTTGAAAAGAAAAAGACCGTAATAATAATGGTTAACAGGAGAGTTGTTTTAGGGAACTGGACAACTTTTTTGGTGATTTTATTAGCAATATTATTCATATTATTTTTACATTAACATGCTTGTGCGCATGCATCTGTTCTTCAACGTGAACCTGCTCGTATTCGTGAACTTGAACTTGCACGTTTTTTTAACGGCACATCTTTGTCAGCATGGATACAATTCGAGTTAATAGGTTTTTCCCTTCATCGTGGACCGGCTCTTTAATCAATCCAAGAATTTTACAGGCATCTAAAATGGCACCACACTCCATTGCAGACCCCCGGGCAGTTGCGTAAAATCGCTGTTTATCTTTCTGACTTGTTTTTCCCGTCCCTTCCGCAATATTTAAAAGTATCGAAAGAGACGCACGGTTAAGCTGGTCCTTGAGGACTGAATTTCCTTTTGGAACCTTTTCAAGAATCCTTACAGCTAAAGCAAAGAACTCAATAGATCGTTGGTAAACATCTAATTTTTCGTGATCCAACATTATTAGCTTCTCACGTTCACGTATACGAGCACGGGTACGTTCACGAGCACGGGTATGTGCACAGGTGTGAAGGATAATAAATAATTATTTCGTTGACCCTGATCCTTGACTCCTCAACCCCTGAAACCCAAAACGGTTATCTACTTTTTCAGTCCCTCTACCACTAGACGGATGACATTTCTGGCCATTCGTTGAAGATCTTCAAGGGAATATAACACCATAAAAGATGGGGCCATAAATTTTGTTGTAGCGTTTAAAACCGCTTCGGCAGCAACTTCAGTATCATCAAACTTAAACTCCTTGGTTTCCCTGCCTTTTTTAAGAATTAAGCTAATCAGCGACTGAATGTTTTTCAAATGTTGATCCAGAAGTTTTCTTTGCCGTCGGGTGATAAATTCTATCAGTTCATAAATCTTTTTCTGCTGGGAAAACTCCTCAAAAGAGTACTCGAGGTTTTTTAGGACAAAAGAAAGTAAAAGATCAGTAACATCGGATTTGTGGTTTTCCACTAACTTTCTTAAAGTCTCTTCTCGCAATTGCATGCATTGAACAGCGATTTGAGTAATAATTTCTTCTTTATTCTGAAAGTACCGATAAAGGTTTCCTGCAGTCATATCGCAGTCGTTTGCGATCTCTGCCATAGTGGTTTTGTTATAACCATAATGATTAAATCGCTCATTTGCCGCGTCAAGAATTTGTTTTTTTATCTCTATCTTTTTTTCCATAGAATAAAGGATGGCACAAGAGGCTTAATGTGTCAAGATTAAACAATAAATTTTTTATTTAATATTTACTTTTGAGAAATCTCGAAGTAATCGAGAAGCTAGTTCAAGTCTTCGCAGGTATTCAGCTGTGGACAAATCTGCGAAGCCACGCTAGCGGGGCAAAGCAAATTCACTTTCTTAGCCTCACGATTTCCTCGAGATGACTTCATAATCTAATTTTTTCTATCTTGAGTAATCGAGAAGCTAATTTTATTTTTTTTCAGTCTCACAATTTCTTCAAGATTGAAAGGATTCCCCCTAGCAAAGGGGGAGGCAGGGAGTTGTGTTTTTATTATTTGTCTTTTGGCGTTTGCAATATGGCGGTTTACTTCCCTCTATCAAGAGGGGTCTTGTCCTGCGCAAAGCCGAAGGGTGTTGCCTCCCGAAGCGGGGTGTGCTATTGGGGAGGAGTTTTTCCTATACAACCTTCTTTTTGAATAATCACACTGTCGGTTTAAATTATAAGCATAAAGCGGAGAGGCTTCGCAACCGAATGGAGCTTTAGCTCCGATGAGCTAACAAAAAAACTTGTTTAGCTTTGCATAAGGCGCTGTACTCTGCATAAGTCGTTGTAAAAGGCAAAAACTAAACAACGACTAAAAAAAGAAAGAACTAACAGCGTCTAAAAAAAAGCTTTTGTAGAGTAATATCATATGTGCCCGATGCAGGGATTGCACGGAATTGTAAGCGGGCAACCCCCTTATCGGACTCTTTACGGTTGTTCCGTATCAAGCTTCACTAGATTGGCTTTTGGAGACGACGAATTGTCATTGATCATTGCTTCCAAGAGGCCCTGTCGAGCGACTATTGCTGAAATGGCTTCCTTAAGTTGGGTGTTTTCAGTCTTGAGGACCTCTAATTTTACCAGTTCTTCTTTAAGCGAGGCATTATCCGCCCTTGCGCTTTCATTCTCAGTCTTAAGTTCCTGTATAGCTTTAACCATTAGCGGAATGAACTCGTTGTATTTCAGGCCTTTGGTCTGCTCTTCATCATCTTGAGTCAATACAGCATCCGGTAAGACTTTCTCTACTTCCTGGGCTACAAAACCAATTTGAGTTCCTTCCATCCCACTATCAACCGGTTTTTTCCACTCGTATGTAACGGGCCGAAGATTAGCCATTATACTCAACGCACTGTCAGTAATAGACCGCACATTTTTCTTGTGACGAATATCAGAAAGTGCGCCAGCAGCGCCGGTAGCATATGCTGATCCCTCCACCCATAACGTGTGACCAGAGTATTCTGATCTGCCGATGGCGACGTCGTCAAATGTATGTATAACTGGGTTAGGGTATGTATACGGTTGCACACCAAAATTAGTATCCCAATCAGAGACAGCCATATCGAGCTGGGACTCACCTTGAGAATTCGACAATGACAAAAGGAAAGACCCTGGAATTGTAGGAGGAAGCTCGACAATGACCTGTTCACCGATCGGATCGCCGCCTGGAATTGTCCCCAGCACAGAATCGTAAGTATCTCCCACAAAATCCATGGAAAGAACAGTAAGAGGTATCTCACCAAAGACGATGATCGGTTCATTGCCATCATGGAGGTTTACACCCATGATTTCAATAGCATCCTGGCCTTCATAGGTGGTTTCCATTGCTCCTGTAATATAAACGCCGTCCGCACTGTCCATTTCATCACCCGTTCCGATGTAGGCTACCGGGCCTTGAGGACCCTCCGGACCCTGCGGGCCTGCCGGTCCCGCTGGACCTTCCGGACCACCTGCCGGTCCCGCCGGACCTTGCAGTCCAGTGGGATCGCCAACCCATTGTCCATTGCTGTCGATAACGGTGGTCCCATTAATTGCCACATCTCCGGCTACATCCAGCATGGCTGCTGGAAGCGATATGCCGATGCCGACGCCAGAAGCTTGAAGAGACAACGGTTTTGGTCCTACACCTTGAAGATGTGCAGCAATCTTCCCATAACCTCCACCAGCATCCTCATAGCCTAAAACCAGAATTTTGTCTTGATCACCTGCACCGAGTCTAAGTTGTGATCCATTTCCATCGCCAACAACTGTAAGAGTAGACAATGGATTTGACGTACCGATGCCGACATTGCCCTGATTATAATATGTTTTCAAACCATTTAATTCCCATACAGAGGACGTTGGATTGTCCAGAATAGGATTGTCCGGTGCAGTAACAGTGATATCTAAATGAGAATCACCTTGAGAATTCGACAAAGACAAAGGGAAAGACCCTGGAGTAGAATCTGGATGCTCGACAAAGATTACTTCACCAATCGGATCGCCGCCTGGAATTGTCCCTAATACAGAATCGTAAGTATCTCCCACGAAATCCAGGGAAAGAACAGTAAGAGACGTTCCGCCAAACATGATCACCGGGTCAACTCCCTGATGGAGATTTATGCCATTTATTTCAATAGCGTCTTGACCATTATAGGTGGTTTGCATTGCTCCTGTAATATAAACGCCATCCGCGCTGTCTATTATACTCTTAGCGGCAGTTGACTGTATGCTGCCATCTGAGAAAATTATTTCATCTTCAGTAAGAACAAGTGAATTCGCACCCACATGCAACGTACCGGTAATTTTTGCGTTACCTTCAACGTGCAGCTTTTCCTCAGGACTCGTTGTGCCAAGGCCGACGTTTCCCTGAGTAAAATATGTGTCCGAACCATCCGATTCAAATGGACCTGCCGGGCCCTGTTCGCCCTGTGGTCCTTGAGGACCTTCAGCACCTGCCGGTCCCGCCGGACCCTGCAATCCCATAGCCCCTGCAATACCTTGCGGACCTTGCGCGCCATCAGCACCATCTATGCCATCTAAGCCAGCTGTCCCTTGAGGACCTACTGCGCCATTCAGTCCGGCTATGCCTTGAGGCCCTTGTGGTCCTGGAAGACCCTGAATTCCCTGTTCACCCTGCAGACCTTGTGCACCGTCAGCGCCGTCTAAACCAGCTACACCCTGCGGCCCTTGATCTCCGGTATCTCCTTTCGGACCTTGTGCTCCATCAGTGCCATCGGCTCCTGCCGGTCCCGCCGGACCTGCAAGACCCTGTATTCCTTGTTCGCCTTGAAGACCCTGCGGGCCTGTTGCACCGTCAGCTCCATCCAGGCCAGCAATACCCTGTGGACCTTGTGGTCCTACTGCTCCATCTGTACCATCAGCGCCTGTTGGTCCTGCCGGACCTGCAACACCCTGGATTCCCTGATCACCCTTGTCTCCTTTTTCTCCTGGTAATCCTTGAGGTCCTTGTAGACCCTGTTCGCCTTGAAGACCCTGTGGTCCTGTTGCACCGTCAGCCCCTGCTGTACCTGCCAGACCTTGAATACCTTGATCACCCTTATCTCCCTGCAAACCTTGAGGCCCTTGTGCTCCATCAGCCCCAGCTGATCCAGCCGGACCTACCGGACCAATTGCACCATCAGCGCCTGCTAACCCAGCTACACCCTGCGGCCCTTGATCTCCGGTATCTCCTTTCGGACCTTGTGCTCCATCAGTGCCATCGGCTCCTGCTGATCCCGCCGGACCTGCAACACCTTGAACTCCCTGATCACCTTGAGGACCTGCTGCACCATCGGCCCCTGCCGGTCCTGCCAAACCCTGAATACCCTGATCACCCTTATCTCCTTTTGGTCCCTCTATACCTTGCTCACCTTGCGGACCTTGAGGTCCTGTTGCGCCATCTGCACCGTCTAAACCAGCGATGCCTTGTATTCCTTGTTCACCTTGAGGTCCTTGTGCGCCATCAGCGCCCGGTAGTCCAGCAATACCTTGAGATCCTTGTTCTCCGGTATCACCCTTCGGACCTGTTGCACCATCAGCACCTGCTATACCTTGAAGGCCTTGTTCACCTTGAATACCCTGTTCACCTTTATCTCCTTTGGGTCCCTCTGATCCTACTGCACCGTCAGCACCTGCTAAACCCTGTGGACCTGCCGGACCCTGTGGCCCTGTCGGGCCTGTTGGTCCAGCAATTCCTTGCGGCCCCTGTTCTCCGGTATCCCCCTTCGGGCCCTCTGGACCCTGAGGTCCGGTTTCACCCTGTGGACCTTGTGGTCCTTCCGGGCCTTCGGATCCGGGAGTTGGCTCCATCTCATTGATCTGACTCTGCAAATCTCCAATCTTTCGGTTCAATTTAGCGATTTGTTGTGGAATACCTTTGCCCTTCTTCTTCTTTTTTTTCCTCTTCTTTTTATCATCATCGTCAGCAGCGTATGCCATACTAGACAACACAGGGTTGTCGTTGAGCGATATGCCTCCCCAGCCGGCAAAGAGGAATACAAAGGTAATACTGAAAATTATTAATAACTTTGCTGATAATCGATTCATGCTCTTCTCCTTTCATTTAGAAATTGTCAAAATTATTTCTCAATCTTACGTGTCATATTTTATAAGCCGTTGGCTTCCAGGAACCTCTTATAGATGGGATGGTTTTGCACATGCCGAAACATCGGTCTCTCTGGAGGCAGATATTCCATCTCTTCGCCGTACTTCTCCCTGATCTCCTCCGGCAGTTCAACGTGCTTTGAATGCAAAAATCTCAGGACTTCCGGGTCATGCCGGATATGTGGTGGAAGCTTGTAAAAGGAATTATTCACTGGTTTCTGAGTTATCTTAATCCCCGGGTTATAAAAGGACTTGGATAAGGTTTGAACTGCTCGGCTTGTTGACGTTTGCATTACCTTTTTCGTGCGGTCAGACAGCGAAGTGTTTACTGTTCCCGTTGATTGTGAGGTAGTTACATTATATTGTCCCTCCCCGAAAATTCAAATCCGGCTCTTCGCCAAGTCCTCCGACCAAATTTGCATTGTGTTGTAGTCGCTGAGAAGTTGTTTTACTGCCGATTTCCAGTTGTTTGTTTTTGAAGGAGAGTAAACTGTTTCATCGCTCACGCTGTTTGCTAAAATGAAGGTTATTCCTGTTTCTGAAGAAATATCCTTTAAAACCTCTTCTAATGGTAAAAAACCATTGTATTGGATAGTTCTTGAATCTGTTATTCCCACAAACGACGTTGCTTTTCGAAATAGCTTAGAAAACAAACCGGGTTTGGAAGCTGATCTGTTTTGGATTGGGTGCTGAAATGTTGTGGAACCAGAGCGGGCTTTATTATTGCGTGATTCTGCTATGGCAAATGAATAGGCCCCAAAAATAAGGGCAAAGATAGTTTGAGCGAAAATGAATTTCTTCATATTATTTTCACACGTCTTCTCTTATCTAAAACTTTGTAAAACATTTGCTAAGTAAGCACAGCTTAGTCCTACCAAATATTTTTACCACTGAGAATGTTTATTTTGTACTGACAGAACCCCTGGTTACTTCATTTACCTTGGCCAGTAATACATATATGTTACATAAAGTATCACAACAGATGCTCTTTTATGGTTGGAGATATTACACAAAATGAGCTTATTTTGCAAGCAAGGATGTTACATTTTTTTGTAACCTATGTTACAAAAAAACGTAACCTAAATTAGAAAGAATCCAGGATGTCGACTCTTAGGAGAGAAGCTTCCTGCTACATAAAACAATCCTTTTATCAACTACTTATGAGTTGATAATTGAAAAAGGATGTTTATATCTGCATTGTCTGCTTCGATTGGGGTGAAACTGCTCTCTCTTATTGGGGATTTAAATTCAGGCGAGGCATCGAAAACCCAGGAAAGACTATTGGAGAATCAGAGAACTTCTCTTTTCAAGATGGCTTCGTCAAAAATGGTAATTTTTTTTCCTTCTATTTTAAGACAACCCCTGATTTGAAATTCATTGAGAATACGACTTAAAGTCATTCTCGTGATACCGGACATGGAAGCCATTTCCTGGCGGGATAGAGGAAGATCCAGAATGATTTGATTGTTATCTTTTACTCCTTTAACTTCTATCAGATCCAGCAAAATTTTTGCGACTTTTCCGTAAGCGTCGAAGAATGAAAGGTTGGCTACTTTTTCATTAGTTTTTCTTAATCGTCGACAAAGAATAGCCACCATGTTAAGAACAATATCCGTATGTTCTTTAATTAAATTAATGAATTTTTCCCGGTGGATGAGGAATGCTATTGTATCTTCAATAGCTGACACAGTGGCAGATCTGAACACACCGTCTACGAGCGACATTTCTCCGAAATAATCATTTTCACATAATATATTCAGGATTGATTCTTTACCATCAGAATCGTTTAAAGCGATTTTTACTGAACCGCTTATTATTATAAAGAGGACATTCCCAGGGTCACCCTCGTGAAAAATTATTTCGTTCTTCCTGTATTGTTTTTTATTAGCAATAAGAAGAAGTTCATTAAGATGTTCTTCTTTTAATGATGAGAAGATCGGTATCTCGGTGAGAGTGTTTATTATAGACTTCATTTCAAATGTATTTTATTAAAAAAACAATATTTTTAAAAGTAATAATACCTAATAAAATAAAGTAATAAAAGCTTATATGTTACGTTATTTTGTAACATAAGTTACATAATAAATCTTCTGATTTTGAATGTGCTACTCCGCACCGCCTGTTAAGATTTGGGGTGAGTATAAAGCTTATCTTTTTCATGATACCCGAACCCTGGCAACTGGTCCATTGATACCTGACTGCATGTTTACTACATCTGTCAGCTATCATCGGTCAGGGTTCGGCTTAATACGCAATGACACGGTCATTGCACTTCAGAGGCGTATAGAATCATCCATCAGAGGAAGGTTGTCCCCGAATAGCATTCGCCAGGGGGGCAGGCAGGACAAACATTTCCCTTGACATCACGAAGATGGAGATCTTGCAATTAGTTGAATTTATGATTATATTATTGATAGGGGAGTGTAAATCTTTTTAAGGAATGGAAGTTATGCGAAAAAAAAATAATGTAAGATATTGTCGTTATTTTTATATATTTTTTGTTGTTGTGGTTACTTTTTTAACAAATACCGGGACAGAGTCAGAGGCCTGTGAAGTTTTTATTAAAATGGAAAATGGCAAGTTCATCCCAAGAACAATTACAATTTCGTCGGGAGATAAGGTCACATGGGTTGATGTAGACGACAACACTCATCACACACGGTCTGGAAAAACTAAAAATTCAAATGACTCGGGCAAAATATGGCATTCTCCGGTAATGCTCCCCGGAGAGACGTTTTCTCATACTTTCACAAAAGCAGGTGAATACGATTATACATGTCCAATGCACTTCATGGCGAATTATGGCGAAAAAGAAGGAATGGTTGGTACAATTATTGTCAAAGATGGTCACAAGGTTAATTATGCTGATTTAAGTAAACCCCGGGTCAGTGCTGATTCTAAAGCAGACATCTTTTTCCAGGTCAAAGTTTTAAAAGTTGATTACAAAAAGAGAAATTTACAGGTACAACATGCTCATGGGAGAAAGTTTGTATTTCACATACCAAAATCAAAAGGTTGGGATGCGACGCTTAAACGGATTTTTCCTGGGCGTGAAATCCAAATCCGGGCTGAACGATCTGAAAAACAATATATTCCAAAACAAATAGTAATTTCCACTTTACCATTTTTACGAAGTTACGTAAATTAGACGGTATTGGGGACAGGGAGTACGTCTCGTCAAATGCGCGTTCTGTTCTAACACATCACGATTACCCAGAACTCCTTGTCTTCTACAGAAGATTTCTCACCTGATTATTATGAAAAACGGTTTTGGTCAACAGCCTGTCAAGATTTAACCCTACAAACCCTGGCTTGAAGATTTCTTTTATTATTCTTTGAAAGAAGAAGAGAATACAAAAAGGCCATGAAAATCAAGTTGCTAATCACTTTCAACAGCAAGTGGTTTTTTTTCTATTTCCGTTTTCTTTATTGCCACCCCATCGACTTCCTCCGGGAGTTCAATCTGATGGTCTTCGCTAAACTGATAATCTTTAAATACATGTTCAGCAGTAAGCAATTGATATGTCCCACCCGGTAACTTACAGGTAGTGTCTTTTAACCGGTGTACAGTATGGCCACATGTCCAGCATTGATAAATCTGCATATGTGTGCATAGACAAATTTTATCTTTAACAAGAAAACGTTCTCCATTATTTCTATCCAAACCATCAAAATAAGCTTTAAGGTAAGCACAGTCTCCATTTCTATCCAATAAGTACCCTAAAGCTTCACAGTTTGGTCTTGTTTTGGCCCTTAGTCCCGGAGATTGTAAAAGCATGCGCATAGGATAGCCGGTTGGAGAAACGGTATTAACAACAACATTTTCTTCTTCCGCTTTAAAATACTGCTGTTTCACAGAGTCCGGAAGCCCTGACTCATGAGTTACTGTGAACCGTGTTGCTACCTGGATGGCTGAAGCTCCTAACTGCATAAATTCAACACCGTCTGTGCCTGTGAAGATCCCTCCCGCAGCAATGACAGGAATCTTGAGATCTTCTTTTTCTAAAAAAAATAAAACTTCTCTTACAATAGTTTTTAAATCATACTGCTTCCAATTATCGGCATCAAAGCCAATATGTCCGCCTGCTAAGGGACCTTCAACAATAACATAATCGGGATGACGTTTTAATCTGGATGCACGACGAAGAAAAAGTTTTAAAGCCCTGGCAGAAGAAACAATAATTCCAAATTTAACATCACGAAAACGGGCATGGTGCTGGACCAATGCTAAAGATTGCAAATGAAGCCCTGCGCTCAGGCTAATGCCATCGATTCCAGCATCCATAGCTGCAGTTAAACGTGTTTTTAATGTTTCTCGTGGGTTATTCATTGTCAGTTTTTCCATACAGTTAAGGAAAATAGCCCCTTCTCCTTGCTTGGATTCCATGGTTTTACTGACATATAGCCGCTGTGCTTCAGCTAATTCATCCAGATCAAAGTGAACTCCTGATTTGTCTCTGTTTTTAATATTCGATTTAAAGCGTTCCCTTTTCTTTTTAACAAATTGGGTACCGGAACATTGATCAGAAACAGCAGGTGATTCTGCATCTGTAATGTGCCCAATACCTCCTAATCTTGCAGCTTCAACAGCAAGTTCCAATGTGGAAATATTTACACCCATGCCGCCTACAATAATTGGCAGAAACTCTTTATCACCAAGTTTTAATCGAAAATCATCTAATTTCATAATTGGTTAGTCCAAAGTATATTTACTGTTATTACGTGGGTTTTATTTTGACCAACGAATAATATATGAGTTAACTTTACAAGTTATCACAAACAATTTTGCATTGCCAATACCTTATTATTTCGGATCCGAAATATCATTTTCAGATATTTGGAGGAGAAATAAAAGTAGAAAATTTTACCCGGAGTTTTCTGATATCTTTTCTGTTTTTAATTTTTGTGTTTTTTAGTTCCACTGCAACTTTTAAATAACTTAAGTTTTTGATATAATTTGTTGTGCTTGAAATAGATAAGCGTATGTTATTGGTCATGAACTTTAATAACAGGAGAATAGATTATGAATGAAACAAACTTTATTGATGGCGTGAATTATGGGCCTTTGGCGTCTTTAGCAGGTAGATGGGAGGGAGATAAGGGCAAAGACCTGGCTCCGGAACCGGATGGTGAACAAGAGACCCCTTATTATGAAACTCTTACGTTTGAAGCTATTGGCGATGTAACGAACGCAGAATCCCAGACTTTATCCGTCCTGCGCTACCATCAGGTAGTTAGCAAAAAGTCGGATAACCAAATTTTTCATGATGAAACAGGCTATTGGATGTGGGATCCAAAGACGGATACCATTATGCATTCTCTGGTAATACCCCGCGGCGTCTGCGTACTGGCAGGCGGGAAAGCAAATTCTGCCGGAGGACCGGCTACGGTCCTTGACGTTAAGGCTGTTTCAGGTGATAAGGATTGGGGAATTATACAATCTCCCTTTATGCAGGAAAAAGCTAAAACAGTTGAATTTAGGCATAACATCTCGATAGAAGGAGATGAGCTTACCTATTCCGAAACCACGGTGTTGGAGATATACAGTAAGACTTTTGACCACACGGACAGTAACACATTAAAACGCGGTTGATTTTTCTTAACAGGGAGCACCTATTAAAAGGAAGGTTGTCCCCAAATAGCGCTCATTTAGGGAGCAAGCAAGGACAAACATATTGTCAACCACACACCCCGCTGCCGAGGGCTTCACCCTTCGGCTTTGCTCAGGACAAGCCCCCTCTTGGCAAAGAGGAATTTATCTGCAAACTTTCAAATGGTACATCTTTTTGGCATTATTTCTATTTTTCCCCATTAACCTTAAAAATGATATCATTAAGAATTAATCTTTATAGAATTACAAACCAGGAGTATGGTAAAAGAATACTCCTTTTTATTTTGGAATGACGATGCATTTTTTTTTAAATCCTATCAAGGAACGAAAATGAGAAGTCCAATATCATTTGTTATCATTTTGGTCTGTCTATTTATAGATATTATCTCTGTTTCTGCTGAAGTAAAGAAGGAATACTATCCAAGTGGAAAATTAAGATCAGAAGTAAATATTATAAATGGGAAACAGGAAGGCACTGGAAAAGACTATTATGAAAGTGGAAGAATAAGAATAGAAAGAAATTTCAAAAATGGCAAATGGGATGGCGTTGTTAAAGTTTACTATCCAGATGGGAAATTAGAATCAGAAGGAAGTTTTTCAAATGGCAAACAGGAAGGTGTTGCTAAACGATACTATGAAAGTGGAAAATTAAAATCGGAAACGAATTTCACAAATGACAAACTGGAAGGTGTTGATAAGCGATACTATGAAAGTGGAAATATAGCAGGAAAAATTAATTATAAAAATGGTAAAAAAGAGGGCGTTTCTAAAATGTATTATGAAGGAAAAAAGCTCCTGTCAGAATTAAATTTTATTAATGGAAAACTGGAAGGAATTACTAAAGGCTATTATAAAAACGGTAATGTTGAGTATGTTGATTCTTACAAGAATGGACTTAGAATCAGAAGAAAGTATTATAATGAAAATGGGAAGTTGAAGTTTGACCGGACCTATCAAGGCTTGGATGAGTAACGGGATTTGATCAGGGGACATCATACCAATTTATTTTCCATGTGAGAAAGTAAATTTTTTTTATTCACGAATGTTCGACATATTTTAAAAAACGAATATTAGGCCAGTCTTTTTGCCTTTTTTCTATATGCCAATCACTTTCTGCCAGGTAGGTTAGATGGTTTTCCGCGTCTAAGGCGAGATTATGCGCGTTCTGGAATTTGAATTGTTCCAATTTTTTAGGGTCATCTGCTTCTATCCAACGTGCTGCTTTAAATATTGTAGGCTCAGCACTTCCTTCTACCCTATATTCTGCCTTCAGACGCGCAATAACAACTTCGAACTGAAGGATTCCTACTACTCCAATGATATAATCCGAAGTATTTAACCTCTGAAATAGTTGTAGGGTACCCTCTTCGGCTAACTGCTTGAGTCCTACTTGAAGTGATTTAGACTTTATAGGATCGAGAAGCTTTACGCGCCAGAAATGTTCCGGAGCAAAGTTCGGAATTCCGAGAAAATTGAGTTTCTCTCCCTCTGTAAATGTATCTCCTATTTTAATAGTTCCATGGTTGGGTATTCCAATAATGTCTCCCGCAAAAGCCTCCTCAGTAACAGCTCTTTCCCTGGCCAGGAATGTAATTGCGTTTCTTGTTGCTATTTTTTTGTTGGACCTGAGGTGAGAGAGTTTCATCCCTCTTGTATATTTTCCTGAGCAAATGCGCAGAAAGGCAATTCTATCTCTATGCGCGGGGTCCATATTGGCCTGTATTTTGAACGTAAATCCGGAAAAGTTTTTTTCATAGGGATCGATTTTTCTTTCTTTACAGTCTCTCGGTTGAGGGGTAGGAGCTAAATGAATAAAACTGTCCAGGAGTTCTTTTACTCCAAAATTATTAATAGCGCTTCCAAAAAAGACAGGTGTTTGTAAACCTCTCCGGAAGTGATCAAGATTAAACAGATGAGAAGCTTCGTTTATAAGTTCTATATCTTCCCTCAGGTCATCTGCCTGTTTATCAAGGTTTTGGTCTAAAAGAGGATCATCGAGGCCGTTGATCATGACTCCTTCTTTGATCTTGCCATGATGGGTTGAAGAAAAAAGATGGAGCTGGTTTTTTTTTAGATGATAAACCCCCTTAAATAGTTTTCCCATTCCAATAGGCCAGGTAAAAGGGCAACATTCTAAAGCAAGGTCCTTTTCAATAATTTCTAAAAGCTCGAGAGGAGGGAGTCCCTCACGGTCCAGTTTGTTAATAAAGGTGATGATTGGAATGTCTCTAAGGCGGCAAATTTCAAAGAGTTTTCTTGTCCGCGTTTCAACTCCTTTCGCGGAGTCGATAACCATAAGAGCGGAATCTACAGCGGTCAAAACTCTATAAGTATCTTCACTAAAATCTTCATGTCCCGGTGTATCAAGAAGGGTTATCTCCGAGTTATCATAAAAAAACTTCATTACTGAAGTAGAAACAGAGATTCCCCTCTCTTTTTCGATGGCCATCCAGTCCGACCTGGCATGTTGTGAGGATCTTTTTGCCTTAACCGCTCCAGCCATCTGGATAGCCCCGCCAAAAAGAAGTAGTTTTTCTGTAATTGTTGTTTTCCCGGCATCAGGATGACTGATGATGGCAAAAGTTTTTCGAGATTCAATTTCTTTTTTGTAATTTTTTTTCATATCTAATTCCGGAGAGAAGAATCAATGAACTGTCGGTCCGGGACTTTTCATGATTTTCTTTATTTCACTTCGGATTTCGATCAGGACGTCCTGACCCTTTCCTTTTTCAACCTTCTCTAATCCCACATCAATAATATGGAGGGCTTTTTCAAGATAACCGTTATCTCCGGCAAAACAGGCGTCTGCAATACAATCGTTTATATCCTCAAATTGATAGACTCTATTCATAAGGAGTTTAAACTCTTTTTCAAAAAAAGAGATATATTCTTCACTGTTGGGATGGTCCCTTCCTATAGCGTGAATATGTTCGGTCAGTTCCCTCATAGCTCCGTATAGTGTCCCAGTCGGGATCGTTTCTTCCTGGACCCCCTGTTTAAGATGAGGATACCCAATAATAATAAACTGAGCGGCCCTCTGATGATTTTTCGAATAATTATAAATGGCCTGAAACATTCCGATAAAATCCTTTAACGTCGATTTGTCATCATTAGACTGAGTGACGAAATCATCTACTGCCAGGTCGGCAAGTTTAACGGCCTCCTCAAAATTTTGTTTTTTCCAAGTCTTCTCTATCTTTGTTAGTCTCTTTTTTAAGTCTGTCATAACCATTCTCCCTTAAATGGTACCAAGCATATTTTAAGAACAAATGCCATTGTAACAAAATAACCGTTCGTTTCAAAAAAAGGTATTCCTGGACATAGAGATGTGAATCCAAAATTTGCATTTTAAAACATCATTGATTTAAATTTTGCTTTAAAGTATATTAGGAAAATAATGCGGGCTAATAGGGTGAATTTATACGCTCCAAACTTAGCTATTCTTCTAATGAAAAACTAACTTTTTGGATAGAACATGATGACAATAACAGAAGATATGACCATAAACGATGTTGTTACAAAGCATCCCGAAACGCTGAAAGTATTTAACGATTTTAAAGTTGATTCCTGCTGCGGAGGCGCCGAGAGTATTGCTACAACGGCGGCAGTTAGTAACGTGAACATTCCTGAACTGATGGAAGCGCTCAACAAAGAAGTCAAGAAAGACTCCTGATATGTTTCATACAAAGTGGAAACAGGATTTCTACGCCAGGGTCGAGCCGATATCGATGCTTGATCCGTTGAGTTCAGTACTTGGCGCCGTAAATGACGATGAGCCTATATCATACAGCTATCAGGATTGCATAAAGCTGGCCGGTCACGCTTGCCCTTCCGTATCCACAGCATTCCAACTGACCAAACTCGCGTTAAAAGAACTTTACGGCGAGGAAACTCCAGTCCGCGGGAACTTTGAAATTCGATTTGCCGGTGACCGTGAAACAGGCGCCAATGGACCTATAGGGCAGGTCATACAGTTCCTCACAGGAGCAGCGATAGAAACAGGTTTCCATGGGCTTGGTGGAAAATACTCCCGAGCTAACCTGTTTAAATACGATGAAAACTTAGATGGCGGCACAGGTCTTACGGTGGAATTCAAACGTATTGATACGGGTGAAAAGGTTATGGTACAAGCAAACCCGTCAATGGTTCCCCTCTCCAATGAAGAGCAAAGCTATTCCTCATATATGCCGAATGTCATTCATGGCACCGCCACGGCTGAGGAGCGGGAGAAATTTTATCTATACTGGCAAGGTAAAAACCGTAAAATACTTCTTGAAGATAACCCGGGAGTATTTATTGTCAAACGGATTTAACTGCAGTACAGATTCATCATCCCAACAAAAACTTACAAAATATCATCATGAACTTATATGAACAGCAAAGGCAACGAGGGTTTCAATAGCCTTTATTCCTCTTGATTCACCATCCTCAACAAATATCATATCCCCCTCCGCCACATCTTCGTTTTTTCCCTCTAAAGTCATAACTGCTTTGCCTTTTACTATGTAAAATATTCCGGTACCACCTGAATGAGGAGCTATTTCCTGTCCTGGATTCATGCATATGAGAGGTACCTTGTGGTTTGGTTTTGCTCTTAAAATACGCGGAGCAAATGGTTCTGAAAAACTTACTACATCTTTAAATTTAATTATTTTCATTATTCTATCCTTATGAAAGTTTATTTATATGTGCATCTACTCTTCGAAACTCAAAGTTAGAGCGTTGGTAGACAATACTTCTACGCCAAAAAGGGTTGGAAGGTTTTCTCCCGGGTCGCTACCATAAAGCTGATGAAGTTCTCTCCGTAGTTCAATTGCAATATTTTCAGGCAGGTTCACTCCCATGCAATGTTTGCCGTTCTTTTCAAACTCACGAATTAAAATCTTTAGTTCTTTAAGCGTCACACGTTTATACAGTTATAGTATTGATTTGGCTATTCTACCTTCCCTGCCACTCACTGTATAGTAAATTGTCTCAACCCTTATTTTGACAAAAAATTAACCACGAAGAACACAAAGCACATGAAAAAATTCCCTTCTAAAAAGACATGTCCTGAGTATATCGAAGGAGGGGTGTCTCTTTAGAGATGGGGTGTTTGATAATCTGCCCCCTGTCCCCTGATCTCTGACCTCTTGTCCTGAGCGAAGCCGAAGGGCTGATCCCTGAACCCTGCGCCTACCCTGCAGCCAGGAGTGGAGGGGCTCTTTTTCATTCGGCGCCCCTACTTTCAAGTTATTCATTTCCGGTATTTTTTCCAAATCCCTTGTAACCTCTCCAGAAACCTTTTTTCAAAGCCATTCGCTGTCGGTTTGTAATAAATTCTATCTGACAGGTTTGGCGGGAGATAGTCCTGCTCCACAAAATTCTCATCATAATCATGCGGGTAAAGATATCCTTTGGAATAACCTTCCTCCTGCATCAGTTTGGTTGGCGCGTTGCGCAAATGCATCGGCACCGCTGTCAGCGCCTGTTCTCTGATATCCCTTTGAGCTTCGTCTATAGCTTTGTATGACGCATTGCTTTTCGGTGCTGAGGCGAGATAGGTCGTCGCCTGGGACAGAACAATACGGCCTTCGGGCATACCGATGTAGCTCACCGCCGTAAACGCGGAGGTCGCAACCACCAGCGCTTGCGGATCCGCATTGCCGATATCTTCGGAGGCCAGCACGATGAGCCTGCGCGCTATAAACTTCGGATCCTCTCCCGCTTCGATCATGCGTGCCAGCCAATAGAGTGCTGCATTAGGGTCGGAGCCACGCACGCTTTTGATGAATGCGGAAATGATGTCGTAATGAAATTCACCCTGTTTGTCGTAAAGCGCTGTTTTTGACTGTAATGCTTCCTGTATGGATTTTGTATCAATAACTGTGATGCCACCTTCAGACTTCCGGGCAATTTTCAATGTGAGTTCAAGCGCGTTCAACACGTTTCGGGCATCGCCCGCGGACATGTTCAGCAAAACTTGCTCGGCATTACCTTTAAATTGGATAGAACCCTTCTGCAAGAATTCGTCCTTTTCAATGGCATTTTTTACAACGAGCTGAAGTTGCGCAACGCTCAAGGCCTGTAGATGGTATACCCGGCAGCGAGACAAGAGCGCGGAAATGACCTCAAACGACGGGTTCTCCGTCGTGGCGCCGATCAGGAGAATAGTGCCATCTTCCACGCTGTGCAGCAACGCATCCTGCTGGGCTTTGTTGAAGCGGTGAATTTCATCAATGAACAAAATAGTGCGCCTGGCCAGCGAACGATTCATCCTGGCCTTTTCCAGAACTTTGCGAATATCCACCACTCCCGCGGTCACGGCGCTCATGGAGTGAAAATCCGATTTTGTCTCCCCGGCGATAATTCTGGCAAGGGTGGTTTTTCCAACACCCGGAGGTCCCCAAAAAATCATCGATACCAATTCGTCACTCTCAATTTCACGCCGGATAACTTTACCCTCACCTACCAGGTGTTCCTGTCCTACAAAATCACGCAAGCGTTTCGGACGCATACGGTCGGCCAGCGGAGCGGGGTTGATATTCTTTCTTGCCGCTTGTTGGAAAAGATCCATAAACAACCTCATGGTAAAAAGTAAAACTTCAGTCGAATTTGCGAAATATAGTTTATTTCATGTAGGAAAGCAAATCAATTGTCAGAACATCACACTCTACGAGATAAAGGTGAGTGTTCTTTAGCGGGATTGTTAAGGAGGAATGTTAAAGGGCTAAGTCTACTTTAAGCTCCATTAATAATTTGTATTGTACTTTAACGACCTTCAATCTACAATCAATAGTAAATATCAAGGCTTAGTCGCAGCTTTTTTACAGTGCCTTATGCAACGCTAAATCTTTTTTACATTATTTCTTTTGTAACCAAAGAAAGGTTTGATCCTTTTAGACTCCTTTAGAGGAACGCATGGAAAAAGGTTCACAACAGAAAGAAATTATTTCCCTCTTCCCCCTGCCATCAACAGTGTTTTATCCCGGTACGCCTTTGCCACTACATATTTTTGAGCCCCGGTACCGGAAAATGACCTTCGATGCCTTGGAAAACAATCGAAAAATAGGTATGGTCCTTCTGAAGCCGGATTGGGAAGATAGCTATTTTGACCGGCCTGAAATATTTTCCATTGGTTGCGTGGGATCCATTGAAAAGGAAATCCACTATCCCGATGGGAAATATGATTTTACACTGGTTGGACTTAGCCGGTTTCGCATCTTAAGGGAAGTGGATGGAAAACCCTACCGCCTTGCGGAAATTGATCTACTCGAAGAACAGAATGAACAGGAAATTAGTGAAGGATCCAATGCGACCCGTGACAGTTTGATTGACCGGTACAGGGAGTTTATCAGCCTGATTCCCGATAATAATTCTTTGAAAAAGGAACTCGACTGGGATCCGGTCCACAAACTCAGCCAGTTTGTGGATCGGTTAGCCTACCGGCTGGAACTTTCCCTTAAACAGAGGCAAGCCTTTCTCGAGGAACAGGATGTGCTCCGTCGCGCGGAATTTCTCCACTCTTTTCTGAAAACGAAAATAGACCTGGTCCGCCTCTCCAAAATTCGTAATGTTACTCCCGACTCTGTCCGCTGGAACTAACCCAGTGGCGTGGGAGGCAGATAGAGCTATCAGCGGTCAGCAATCAGGGATAAGGATTACACACCCCGCCTCTAAAGAGGCACCCCTCTTCTTAGAGGGGACTACAACCCCAAATTTTCTTCTTCGTGATGTACTTCGTGGCAAAAAACAACAGAAAATGAGTCAAGCTTAGTTGCATTAATAATTTGTATTGTGCTTTAAGGAACTTGAATCTACAATCAATTGTGGATATCCAATTTTAGTTGCTGTTTCGTCGCAGTTTGTTTTTTACCTTTTTTAGCCCCGCTGTTTAGCTTTTGTTTTTTTAGTTCCGCTGTTGAGCTTTTTTTTTACAGCGGCTTATGCAGAGCAAAGCGGCTTTTGCAACGCTAAAAAGTTTTTCACATTATTTCTTATGTAGCCAGGGAAAAATTTTACCATTTTAAATATAATTATATTAGAAGAATGGCCTGTAGATGATTGATAAGAGTGATAGCTGCGATCATGGAGATAATGTCAATAACCAAGAAGTCAATATAGATTATCCTTGCGAATGGTATTACAAGATTATAGGGAGCGATAAAGAGTCTGTACATAACGCGGTAGCCTGCATAATACGAGACAGGGAGTATCATATCGACGATTCCAATACGAGCAGGACAGGAAAATACCAGAGCTTTAATGTTACGGTCATGGTAAGCGATGAAGCGCATCGCAATAATATCTATCAGGAACTCAAGGGGCATGACGATATAAAATTTGTGTTTTAAAAACAGTTGATTTGATATACTTCAAAGAAAAGAATTTACTTTCCTTGTACTTCTAACTTGACCATACGGAAACAATGCATCATAGGGGTCTCATAGGGCTCTAAACATTCCATTTTGGTCCACTAAGTCTGGTATCATATGCTTCTTATTTTTTTCAGGTAAACGCGATGAAATCAATTTTCCAAAAACCTTTTGTTCTCTTCGTATTAATTGGCTTTAGCGCTTTATTAGCCGTAACACTCGTTAAAAATCGTTCCACTCCAGAACATGCCGGAACAGAAATGCCGAGTAAACAGGTTAAGGTGATTACCGCAAAAAAAATGCCTTTTAGAGCCAAAGTGACAGCATATGGAAATGTTGAGCCGGCAATTCTATTAAAGGGGATGGCTGAAGTCAGCGGTAAGATTCGCTACTTACATCCGGACCTTAAGCAAGGAAGTAGTATTCCTGAAGATACTGTAGTTGTCCGTATTGATCCTGATGACTATAAAGTCGCCCTTAAAGAGAAACAAGCAGATCTCGCTACTAACCGGTCATCGCTAATACAGTTGCAGGCTGAAGAGAAATCCACAAAACAATCATTTTTGATAGCTCAGAAAAATCTTGATGTGGCAAAAAAAGAGCTGGTGCGAATTCAGGAGCTGTTTGAAAAGAAATTGGTTTCGCGTTCTGCTGTCGATGCTGAGAAACAAAAAGTGCTGCAAATAGAGCAAGAAGTTGAAGAAATAAGGGGGCAGTTGAATACATTTGCCAGTCGAAAAGCATCGGTTTCCGCCCAAATTGATCGTACTAAAGAACAGGTCAAAGGGCAGCGAACTACATTAGGGCGTACAGAAATTAAATTACCCTTTAATGCACGGATTGGTCAAGTATCAATAGAAAAAAATGAATTTGTCGCTGTTGGTACCAGTATGTTTGAAGCGTTGGATGTTAATGGTGTAGAAATCAACGCGCAGTTACCTATCAGGCATATGCGCGCCCTGGTCAGCCATCTTGAAGGCACTGATTTAAATGGTCAATTGCTGTTGAATCCCAGGGAGGTTTTGAAATCATTAGGTTTAAGCGCGCGTGTGAGGTTGGTTGGAGGTATGCCTTATGCCAATTGGGAAGCGAGGGTATTGCGCATCAGTGAATCGATCGATCCTGCACGAAGGACATTAGGTATTGTAGTTGGCGTTGATAATCCCTACGAAAAAGTTATTCCGGGTAAACGACCTCCATTATTAAAAGGTATGTACACTGCAATTGAGTTGTTCGCGCCGGCGCGCGAGGCGTTGGTTATTCCGCGTAAAGCAGTTCATGAGGGTTGCGTTTATGTGAGTAATAAAAAAAATCGATTGGAAATAAAATCGGTGGATATCCAGTTTCAGCAAGGTAATTATGTTGTGATAAAAAATGGTATCCAGGAGGGCGAAAAAATTATTGTAAATGATCTGATTCCAATAATTGAAGGTATGCCATTACGACCGACGCCTGCGGAAGAGTATATCGACAAAGGCGCGACGTTTGACAAGGAAAACGTTTTGCCATGATCCGTTATTTCGCAGATCATCCTACCGCCGCCAACATTGTCATGTTGGTCATTATACTGTCTGGCATTGCGGCTATACCTACGTTAAATAAAGAAACTTTCCCGGAAATAAAACCTGATAAAGTTAAAGTAACTGTGGCTTATCCCGGAGCAGGCACTTCAGAAGTGGAGGAAGGCATATGTAACAGGTTGGAGGATGCTACTGATGGGATTAGCTTTATGGAAGAACAACGCTGCGAAGCACGGGACAACTTGGGTACGCTTACACTGGAAATGCAGGAAGCCGGTGATATTAAACAATTTTTAGATGATATTAATGCCGCAGTTGATGGTATCACGGATTTCCCTGACGACGTGGAAGATCCTGTAGTTGAAGAGTTGGAGCGTACTGAGGTGGTGGTAAGCGTTGCCATCAGCGCTAACCTCACATTTTCCGAACTTAAAGCATTGGCTGAACACTACCGCAATCGACTACTTTCAATACCTGAAGTGCCCATTGTAACAGTGAGTGGTTTTTCGCAACATGAATTAAGTGTGCTGATTAAACCGGAAGTATTGAGGCAGTATCAACTTAGCGTGCAGGATATTGCAAGTCTGATTCGTGATCAATCCCTGGATATGCCGGCCGGTATTTTGGAGTCGAATCAACAGAACTACCAAATTCGCTTCACAAATGAAAGGTCCACAACGGACCAACTGGCAGATTTAATTATACTGAATACCGACAAAGGCGGCCAACTTCGTCTGGGTGATATCGCTACCATTAAAGATAATTTTGCCAACGAAGAAATGCGCACCGAGTTAAATGGTAAACCCGCGGCCATATTGGAGATTAGCAAAAATAAATCGGATGATACTCTTTCTGTATTCAATGCCGTTAAACAGTTTGTTAGTGAAGAAAACGGACGTTTACCAGATACTACTCACCTTGTGATTACTCAGGATTCTGCGTCAATTGTAGAGGACCGATTGGGCCTGTTATTAAAAAATGGTTGGCAAGGGTTGATGTTGGCGACATTAGCATTGTTCCTGTTTTTTAGTTGGCGCTACACGTTCTGGGTTGCTTTGGGGTTGCCTGTTTCGTTTATTGGTGGACTGACGGTGATGACCGCTATTGGTATTAGCATTAATATGATTTCGATGATTGCTTTGTTAATGGCAATTGGCATCTTGATGGATGATGCTATTGTAATATCCGAAAGTATTGAGGCTGAATATCGTAAGGGAAAGGCGCCTCTTCATGCGGCAGTGGATGGTGTTAGTAAAGTTATGCGCGGCGTGTTTTCTTCTTTTGCAACTTCAGCGTTACTATTTGGTAGTTTGTTGTTTCTAAAAGGTGATATGGGGCAAATCATGGCTGTGTTGCCCATGGTATTGTTATCGGTACTTATTATCAGCCTGGTAGAAGCATTTTTAATTTTGCCAAACCATTTAAAACATTCACTTGTAAAACATCATGAGAGAGATAAGCCTCAATGGCGGCAGCGCTTTGAAGCACATTTTGAGAATTTACGTCATAAAGTAGGTATGCTGGGTGACTTGTCCATTCGATACCGATATGCGGTTGTGGGTGGTGCGATTTCAACGTTGATAATTTCCATTAGTTTTATTCCATCAGGTATTCTTAAATTCAAATCGTTCCCTGATCTTGAAGGCAATATCCTGGAATCCCGTGTATTAATGCCACAAGGTACTCCGTTCTCCCGTACAGAAGACGTTGTAGCCAGGTTGTTATCAAGTTTGCAGCAGTCTTTGAGAGATCTGCCCTCGGAAGATAATGGGCAACTTATCAAAAATATAAAGGTTTCCTACAGTCAAAACGCCGATTCAGGTGAAGAAGGTGAGCATCTTGCGACTATAAGCCTCGATCTTCTGAGTGCAGAAAAGCGTAATACTTCATTGAATAAATTGCGGTTGCTGTGGATGGAGAAAACGCCGGAGATTCCTGATGCGGCGTCCATTCAGTTTAAAGAGCCAATGTTTGGCCCTGCCGGGCAAGCTATCTCGATTAGGTTACAGGGAAATGACCTGAGTCAGTTGTCAAATGCCTCGTGGGAATTGCAAAATTGGGTAAAAGGTTATTCGGGCGTTTCCAATGTAATGGATGATTTGCGGCCAGGCAAACCGCAATTCAGTGTCACGCTCTATCCAGGCGCCTTGGCATTAGGTGTTGATGCAAACATAATATCCACACAACTTCGGGCTGCATATCAAGGTATTAAAGTCAGCGAAGTCTACCAGGGGCGTGAAGCATACGAAATTAACGCTAAATTGGATGGTGATCCGGAAAATGCGTTAAACGATTTTGATAACTTGGTAATTTTTTCCAAACAAGGAGTCGGTATTCCATTAACCGCAATTGCCGAGGTAAGTCAGAAGCGAGAGTTTTCGCGAATTACTCGAATTAATCACCAACGTACAGTGACAGTTTCCGGCGACATTGATGCGGAAATTGCGAACACTAATGAAGTTATTAATGATACCAGAAATCGTTTTTTGCCTGAATTAATAAAGAAATATCCCGGGCTTATTATTAGCCTGGAAGGCGAAGTTCAAAATAGTCGAGAGACTAACAGTTCTGTTCTTAGTGGTTTTATTCTCGGAATTATAGGGGTGTTTTTATTGCTTAGCCTGCAGTTTCGCAACTATCGTGAACCATTGGTTGTAATGCTTAATATTCCGTTGGCGCTAATTGGCGTTATTTGGGGCCATATGGCTATGGGGCTTGACTTGACGATGCCCAGTATGATTGGTTTTGTATCTCTGGCTGGAATTGTCGTCAATGATTCAATACTATTAGTGGAGTTCGTGAAACACCGCAGCCGACAAGGTATGACATTACATGACGC